>Ga0307515_10026102_pt1 | contig 10069 bp, 5 predicted proteins | sample 17_EM_MG_FD_194513 | JGI IMG/M metagenome (GOLD analysis project Ga0307515, IMG submission 194513) | Populus trichocarpa ectomycorrhiza microbial communities from riparian zone in the Pacific Northwest, United States - 17_EM | ecosystem: Host-associated > Plants > Roots > Unclassified | place...
AGGATGTGGCGCGCTGGGCGCGCCAGCCGATCGACATCGGCCATCCGGGACTTTGCCTTGTACCGGTGGTCGTGGAACTCAAGAGCGTTCCACGGATCGTCGACCCGGCAGAGGTCCAGGGGATCCCCGAGCTCGGCGTCCTGTCGGCGATCGCCCACCCGGAGGTCGAGGTCGCGACAACGGCGTTGGACGCGGCTTCGCAGCTGCCGGAGGATCGCGCCAAGCTATACTGGGACGTCATCCTGGCGGCCCTGCCGCCCTCCGTTCGAAAGGCGCTGGAGGCTCCGATGCAAGGCTACGTGTACCAGAGCGAGTTTGCGCGCAAGTACTACTCTCAGGGGCTCGAGAAAGGCCTCGAACAGGGGCTCGAGAAAGGCCTCGAGCAGGGGCTCGAGAAAGGCCTCGAGCAGGGGCTCGAGAAAGGCCTCGAGAAGGGGCTCGAGAAAGGCCTCGAGAAAGGCCTCTCGCAGGGTCTGCGCCGCGCTGTATTCGCGCTGGTACGCGCCAGGCTGGACGTGGTCACCAGCGAAGAGGAAGCGACGATCGACGCGGTTGGCGACGCGCGCGCGTTGACCGAGCTGCTCGACGCGCTGGTCCGGGCGACCACCACGCTCGAGGTCCGGGCCGCGCTGGACGCTGCGCGCAGCGGCGGCTGACCATCGAGCGTCGGTGTAGATCGCAGCTCGAAGCTCGACGAGGTTCAGCGCAGCGGGCGCGCGATCGATGGCCCCTGGTAGGGCCGGTGAGTGCCTGGGATGCAGCCCATCGGCCCGGGGACCGCGCGTGTGGCCCGACGTCTGGCGGGAGTATCGAAGCTGAGGTCGGCCGGGCCCGGCCGAGCCCGGGAACTGCGGCGGACGAGAGGATCAGCGCCGCGGCCTGATCACCTTCGCCGGACCCGGCCCTGCGGTGCTTCGTACTCGAACACCTCGTCGAGTGGCACGCCGAGCTCATGTGCGATCTCGAACGCGACCTCCAGCGTCGGCGAGTACTTCTCGCCTTCGATCGCGTTGATCGTCTGGCGCGTCACGCCGATCCGATCGGCGAGCTGCTGCTGCGTCATCTGGCCCGCCGCGAACCGCAACTCGCGGATCCGGTTCTTGATCCTCGTCGTCACGACACGCCGCGGCGGTGGAGGACCAGCTGCGTCGCGCATCGGGTGATCTCGGCGATCACGACCGCGAGCAGACCTGCATGCGCGACCCAGAACCGGCCGATCGGCGGCATCGCGCACACGGTCAGCGCGACCCATACGCCCGACATCAGCACGTAGTACGAGTTGCGCGTCGACACGAGCGCGATGCGGGTGTCTCGCTCGTCGGGCTTCTCGGGCCGACGATGGATCGCCATGGCCGCGTGGATGATGATCTGGCTCGTCACCATGACGATGACCACGCCGATGAACAGCCCGGCCACACGCCCCGGATCGCCCTCGCCGATCTGGAGCACGCGCACGAAGTAGTACGCATAGATCGCGATCGTCGATACGAGGGTCACCCACAGGCTCTTCTCGCGGAAGCTCAGGCCGGGCGGCGGCTCGTCGCCGGTGTCTGGTTTATTTGACATGATGTCAAGCTAAGCAGACATAGCTGTCATGTCAAGGAACTTTGACATCGGCCGGGACATCGGCCAGATCGAACGCGATCAAACCCCATGCGATCCAGCGCTGTGCCTGCAATTCGGCGCGCACGTTCGCGGAGCGGCATCCCGTGCGTCGAGCCTCCCGCGAGGCGGACGCAACCAGCGCAGCCGGCCGGCTCGCTGTATCATCGTGCTCCGTACGATCGGGTCACCGCCCGTGTGACCCGACGACGTCGGGCCCGCTCCCGGGCACGCAGGTGGAGAAAGGAATCGAGTCATGTCACGGAGGACCTCGTCGATGATCGGCGCAACGCTGGCGCTGTACGCGTGCGCGCTCGCCTGCCGGACCGAGCAGCCGGTGCGCGCCCCGGCTGCGGCGGCCCAGGCCACGACCGCCTCGGCGGGAGGCCCGGTGGCCGCCGCGGAAGATCCGTGGGCGCCATCCCCCGCGGGAGCGCCGCCCGCCGCCGCGGAACCGGCGCCTGCGCCAACTGCCAGCGCGCTGCCGGCAGAACCGTCCGAGAGTGTGCCGCCGGAAGCCGTGTCTGCGATGCCCGGCGTCACCGCCGACGAGATCAAGATCGGCCAGTCGATGCCCTACAGCGGCCCGGCATCGGCATACGGCGTCATCGGCAAGGCGGAAGCCGTGTACTTCAAGATGATCAATGACGCCGGTGGCGTGAATGGTCGCAAGATCGCGTTGATCAGCCTCGATGATGGGTACACGCCACCCAAGGCAGTGGACAACGTCCGCAAGCTGGTGGAACGCGAAGGCGTGGCGCTGATCTTCAACAGCATCGGCACCGCCAACAACATCGCGGTCCAGAGGTACCTGAATGACAAGCAGGTGCCACAGCTATTCGTGGGGAGCGGTGCGGACCGCTGGGCCGATCCGGATGTGAACCCCTGGACGATCGGATGGCAGCCGAGCTACCGGATCGAGGCGCGGATCTACGGCGTGCATCTGCTCGCGAGCAAGCCGCGCGCCAAGGTCTGCGTGCTCTATCAGAATGATGACTTCGGCAAGGACTACCTGATCGGGCTGAAGGAGGGATTGACCGAGAAGAAGTTCGACAAGATGGTCGTGAAGCTGGTGAGCTACGAGGTGACGGACCCGACCGTCGATTCGCAGATCGTGGCGCTGCAGGCCTCGGGGTGCGACACGCTGATCAGCGCGACCACGCCGAAGTTCGGCGCGCAGGCCATCCGCAAGGCGTACGACATCGGCTGGCACCCGACACTGTTCATGTCCGCCGTCGCCGTGTCGGTCTCGACAGTGCTGCAGCCGGCCGGCCTGGACAAGTCGGTCGGAGTCACGACCGGCGTGTACCTGAAGGACCCCGAGGATCCTGCATTCCGCAACGATCCCGGCATCGCCGATTTTCGCGCCTTGATGGCGGAGTACCTCCCGGATGCGGACCCGAGCGACGTCAACTACCGCTATGGGTACGGTGCGGCGCAGACGCTGGTCCAGGTGCTCACCCAGTGCGGCAATGACCTCTCGCGCGAGAACATCATGAAGCAAGCGGCGAACCTCAAGCACTTCAAGGTGTCGATCGCCCTCCCCGGCATCGAGATCAACACCGGCCCGAGGAACTACCGGCCGATCACGCAGCTGCAGCTCACCAGGTTCGACGGCACCAGGTTTCGGCGGTTCGGCAAGGTCATCAACGGCAACTGACGGCCGCTGTCCCGTTTGCGCACCAGCGCAGCCCCGGCAGCGGCCGGAAGTGACGATTGTCGTGCGACATCCGCCGCCCGGTGGTTCCTGGGAGGCGATGTCGAGATCTGTCCGTGTCGTACTCCTGGGGATCTTCGCCGCGTGTGGGAGCTCCGGGCCGCCGAGCTCCGAGGAGGCTGCCCGGGTCGGCCGCTGCAAGCCGCTGTCGTGCCGCGAGGTCGACTGCGGCCCCGATCTCGGACCGCCCGGCGATCACGACAGCGACGCGATGCTGGGGTTCGATATCCACCCCGGCATCGGCAACCTGCACCTCGCCGAGGACGACGCCGCGGCGCGGCCGGCGATCGGCTCGGCGCTCGGGCTCGAGCGCCACTACAACAGCGCCGCCGACGCGACCAACCACGGCTTCGGCCCGGGCTGGTCGCACACCTACGGCTGGCGGCTGACGTTGCCCGATCCGGCCACCGCGCGGATCGCCACCGCCTCGGGGCGCGCGATCGTGTTCACCGGCGGCCCCGCGTGGACCGCGCCGGCCGGCGAGTACGGCACGCTCGCGGGCAGCGCCGAGCGCGGCTTCACCTACACCACCCGGCGCGGCACGCAGCTCGTGTTCGATCGCGCCGGCCGGCTGACCGCGATCCAGGATCCGACATCACCGTCGCCGGTCGCGATCGCGTACGGCGACGGCGACGCGATCACCGCCGTGACCTCGGGCGCGGGTTACGGCAATGACGGCCTCGGCTCGACCCTGCGGTTCCGCTACACCGGCGACCGGATCACGGAGATCACCGATCCGGCCGGGCACACCTGGCAGTACGGCTACGACGAGGCTGGCCGGCTCGCGCTGGTCACCCGGCCGGGCGGCGGCCAGACCCGCTACACGTCGAGCGACATCACCGTCGGCGGGGTCGCGTTCGCCACCGGGGACAACACCAGCATCACCCGGGTCAGCCGGCTGATCGCGTCCGACGTCTGGATCGATCGCGGGCTGTTCTCGTACAAGGCCGAGCTCGGCCAGGTCACGCACGCGGCAACGAGCGTGATCTCCGGCGTGCTGCAGGACGAGGTATCGCTGGCGTACGCGCTGTGCCTCGACGCGCCGTCGACGACCACCGCGAAGCTCGCCGGCGGCGACAAGGCGATCGAGAGCGCGCGGATCGCCGGGCGACAGCGGATCACCGCGATCAAGGCGTCCGCCGGGATCGGCGCGCCCGGCGAGTCCACCGAGGCTGCGTGGCAGTGGAACGCCGACCTGACCCTGGCGAGCGTGTCCAGCGGCGGGATCACCACGGCGTACGCCGACTACGACGGCAAGGGCAGCCCGCGCACCGTCATCGAGGGCGCCGGCAGCCCCGCGGCGCGGACCACGCGCTACCGCTACCACCCGGTGCTCGCGACCGTGATGTCGGCGAGCCGGACCAGCGTCGACGGCGCGAGCCAGCACGTCGTGATCGCCGACTACGACGCCGACCGCGACACGAGCTACAACAAGCGCCCCACCGCCTTCGTCCACCAGCTGATCGAGCAGGGCGCGACCGACACCGCGCTGACCGGCACCGCGGCTGCGCCGGTGACCCTGGTGACGCGGGTCGATCTCGACGACCTGAACCGGCCGACCCGGCTGACCTACCCCAACGGCAAGGCGATCGACTACGGCTACTTCCCGGCGAGCGCCGCGGATCCGGACGCGCAGTACCGGCTCGCGACCCGCACCGTGCGCACCACCGGCGACGCCAGCCTGGTCGATCAGATCGCGAGCTACGACGCGCTCGGCCGGATCGCGCGGCGGATCGATCCGCGCGGTGCGACGACCTCGACCGAGCGCGACGCGCTCGGCCACGTCATCGCGCTCACCGTGTCGTCGAGCGCGGGTGACAGCACCGACAAGTTCACCTACAACCTCGCCGGCCAGCTCGCCACCGAGACCACGCCGGGCGGGCGCCGTGTCGTGCACGACTACGATGCGGCGGCGCGGCCGTGGCGCCGGCGCGCCGAGGCCCCGGACGGCAGCGTCGCGTGGTCCGAGGTCGCCGCGCTCGACGATCGCGGCAAGGTGCTCGCGCTGCGCCGGTTCGCCGGCAACGGCGAGCTGACCGCGCCGACCTGCCTCGAGGGCGAGCCCGCGGCGTTCTGCGCCGCGTTCAGCTACGACGCGTTTCGCCGGCGCGCGACCACGACCACGCTGAGCTCGCTCGACAAGCCCTGCGCAGGCGACGACTGCCGGGTGACCTTCCGCTACGACGCCGGCGGCAACCTGGCGTGCACCACGGAGGCCGGCCTGCACACCACGTGCTTCGAGCGCGATGGCCGCGCCCGGCTCGCCGCGGTCGTGCTGCCCAACGGCACGCGCGCGACGTTCCGCCACGACATCAACGATCAGCTGATCGAGCGCCGCGATCCCCGGGACCGCGCCTCGACGTTCGTGTGGGACGACTTCGGCCGCGAGCTGTCGCGCACCACGCCCGACGCCGGCCGGTTCGTGACCGGCTACGACGCCGGCGGGCTGCGCATCGCCACGCTCGACGCCCGCGGCATCCGGATCGACACCGCGTACGACCTCGCCGGCCGCCCGACCGGGTTCCGCGTGGCATCGGACCCGACCGGCAACTCCGATGTCGCCTACGTCTACGACGAGACCGGCGCGCTGCCCGGAACCGACGCCGCGTACGCGTTCAGCGCCGGCCGGGTGACCACGATCGTCGCCCGCGCCGCCGACGGCACGCGGCTGGCGTCGCATCGCTCGTACGACGCGCGCGGCCACGTCGTCGATCAGGTCGAGGAGCGCGGCGCCGAGGTCACCCGGCAGCGCACCACGCTCGGCAGCGACGGCGAGCCGCTCGCGACGACCTACCCCGACGGCAAGGTCGTCGCGTTCCAGTACCCGAAGCGCGGCGGCGCATCGCCCACCGCGCTGCCCGAGAGCGCCTCGGTGGTGTTCGCCGGCGAGGCCCATACGGTGTTCGACGCCGCGACCTACGCGATCGACGGCCGGCTCGCGTCGCTGAAGGACGCCGCCGGCGGTGTCCGCAGCGCGACCCGCAACAAGCGCGGCGAGCTGGTGCGGCTGGTCGCTGGCCCGCCCGCCGATCCGTGGGTCGACGATCGCTACGACTACGACGCCGCCGGGCGCGGCCGCCTCGCCGCGGTCCACCACTTCGCCGGCCGGTACAACGCGTACGACGAGACCTACGACACCGACGAACTCGGCCGGATCACCGCCACGGCCTCCAACGTCAGCGGCGCGCTCGACACCGCCGCGTGGACCTACGATCAGGTCGGCAACCGGCTGAGCGAGACCCGCAACGGCGCGGTCACGACCTACCGCTACGCCGACCCCGCCACGAACCGGCTGACCTCGCTGTCCGGCGCCGCGAGTGACGCGTGGACCTACGACGCCAGCGGCTTCCTCGCGAGCCACGCCGCGAACGGCAAGCTCGTGAGCTACGGCCACGACGCCTACAGCCGGCTGCGCCAGCTCCGCGACGAGACCTCGGTGGTCGGCAGCGGCGGCGTGCCGTCGTCGATCACCTTCAGCTACCTCGCCACCGCGTGCAGCCCGGCCGACATCGTGTTCTCGATCAACGGCACGATCGCCGCGCGCGCCGCCGCCGATACCACCTGCTCGTGCGCGCCCGGGGTCCGCACCGTCGTCGTCACCGACCCCGCGATCGTCGGCCTGCTCACCGGCGGTGCGAACCGGTTCACCGTGTCGTTCCCGCAGTACCTCGCGTGGGCGGTCGCGACCGTCAACGGCAACGACTTCGCGATCTACGACGCCGGCGGCGGCGACGACGGGCTCGCGCGCAACCCCGACCTGTGCGCCGCCGGCTACGCCTTCGCGCCGCCGGCCCAGACCCTCGCGCAGCCCAGCCTCGGCGCGGTTGTGCTCACGTACCTCGCGACCTCGTGCAGCGGCTGGCAGCCGATCAGCTTCTCGATCAACGGCGCGCAGGTCGCCACCCGGAGCGTCGCCGGGGCCTGCACCTGCTCACCCGGCATCGCGACCGTCAGGACCACGGACCCCGCCGTGCTCGGCGCGCTGCACGCCGGCGTCAACACGCTCGGCGTCAGCTTCTCCGGTTACCTCGCGTGGGCGGTCGTCGGCGTCGAGGGCCAGGGCGAGGTCGCGATCTACGATCCCGCCGGCCACGCCGCCGCGCGCGACCCCAACCTGTGCGGCGGCGCGTACGGCGGCAACGTCACCGCCGCCGCGAACACGGCGAGCTACACGCCGCGCGCCGGGGTCAGCTTCACCTACGACGGCCACGGCCGGCTGTGGGAGCGCCGGATGTCCGACGGCCGCTACACCCGGACCTACTACGACGCATCGGGCCGGATCAGCGAGGTCATCGAGTTCCGCGGCGAGCTCGCGTTCGGCGCGCCGCAGTACCACGTGATCGACCACGTGCGCGCCGGCGGCACGCTGGTCGCGCAGCTCGTGCGGCTGTGCCGCAAGCCCAGCAAGGCGGCGCCGGTCAGCTGCAGCGACACCGACCTGCGCGTCGTCGCCGAGGGTCGGTTCGGTCCCGCCGCGATCGAGAGCGCGCTGCGCGGCACGCCGACCTGGATGGCCGCGCTCGATCCGCTCGGCACCTGGCTCGGCCTCGGCTCGCTGCGCGGCGTCGACGGCAAGACCGGCACCGCCGACGACCTCGCGATGACGTTCGGCAACCTGACCGGCAGCGACATCCTGCACCAGGACCCGTTCGACGGCCTGATCACCGGCCTGGGCCGCGGCGGCAGCTTCAAGCAATCGATCAGCGACCGGCTCGGCGGGCCACAGCTCGACAGCGGCTGGGACGGCAGCAGCTACATGTCGAACCAGATCACCGACGGCCTCGCGCTGATCGGCGGCTTCCACACCGGCGCGCACGGCAACGGCCCGCCGCTGCGCAAGAACGATCCGTCGCTCTACGGCATGCACGACGGCAAGCTCGACGAGGACGACGATCCGCCCGCGGATCCGCCGGCCGGCGACGACACCCCGCTCAGCGATCCGCCGCTGGTCACCGCCGAGGGCAACCTCGCGGGCGACAAGCCCGACCTGACGCCCAAGGACAGCGGCGGCTCGACCAACCCGGCGTTCGACTTCTCGCACGGCGGCTCCGGCAGCACCGGCACCGGCGGTGGCGGCGGCTCGAGCTCGATCGACGTCAACAAGGTGCTCCCCGGGTGGGCGAAGGAGGTCAAGGAGCACGTCACGATCCCGATGAGCGTCCAGGACACGACCAACCCGATGCCGGGCTCGCCGGACTACACGCCACCCGGCAGCAAGATGTGCGCGGATAACATGGAGTGCGGCGACGACGTCGCCGTGATCCCGGCCGGTCCGCCGGTGTTCAAGAAGGACTGGATCTCGCATCCGGTCAATCCATCGACGATCAACAGCGCCGGGCCGCTGACCCTGCCCGATAGCAAGAAGCCGTCCGTCGTCGACCCGATGCCGTTCGACGAGGGCGGCTACACGAACGTCCCGACGACGATGCCCGACAACCCGAACTGCGTCGTCAGCTGGCGCACGTGTGGCCCCAAGTGACCCTCCAGGAGGAAGACGTGAAGTCGACTGTCTACTCGCTCTGCTTGCTCACCCTCGCGGCGACCGGCTGCCTCGAAGCGCCGCCGCCCGCGACCCGGGCCACCGCCCAGCCGATCCGCTCCGGCCTGTCCTTCGAGCGGCTCGACGGCACCGACGTCGCCGGCAGGTTCGCCGATCGCGACACCACGATCGACTTCGCGAGCCACGTCGATGCGCTGGTGACCGCAAAGCTCGCGCTGCGGCACGGCGACGTGCTGATCTCGTACGATCCCAAGGACGGCGAGGCCGGCACCATGACGCTCGACGTCCGCGCCGAGTTCGACGAGCTCGACCGGCTCGCCCTCGGCGACTTCGCGCTCGCGCTCGATCGCGCGTTCCCCTACGAGCGCGATCCCGAGCAGCGCGGCGGCGCCCTGCTGCGGACCTACGCCGGGCTGCTCGAGAGCTGGGACCTCGGGCCGATGCGCCTGGTCACCCCGGTGCCGCTCTTGCCCAAGGAGCCAAACGACGGCGGCGGCGACCCCGGCCCGCGGCCCCGGCCCCCGGCGAAGAACCCGCCGCCCCCGCCACCGCCCGCCGGCGCGCCACCACCGCCACCCGGCTGCCAGCGGGCCGACGACAACGGCGTCGTGATCCTGCTCGCGTGCTGCGGCGGCGGCCGGCCCATGCCGTGGCAACACGACGCCGGCGGCGAGTGCTTCACCACCAACGTCAACTTCTGCGGCATCGGCTCGGCGACCTCGGGCGATCCGCTCGCGACCGCATGCCCCGGCCGCTGCGGCCCCGGCTGCGCCTCCTTGCCGCTCTACACCCAGGACTGCCTCGATCACGACCTGTGCCTGATGCACCACCCCGGGCTGAGCTCGACCGATCCCACCAACAGCTGCGGCGACGAGCTGCTCGAGGCGGTCGACGACGTCGCGTTCGTCTACGCCAGCGGCGCCGGGTTCTGGATCGCGGCGTTCTGCGGGATCTAGGCTACCCCGCGCAGCAGATCCGGAACTCCAGGAATGAGCACAGAAAACTGGACTGCAGCTGAACATCGGAGCAGTATTCGGCTGCCATGGCTACGCGGAAGCGGGCGACATCGAAGGGAAAGGCCCATAGCTTCGGAGGCGACTGGACCTCCGCGAAGCTCGACGTGCTCGAGAAATACCTCGCCGCGTACACCACGGCGCTCAAGGACAAGCCGCGCCCCGACCGCGCGTTCCGCAAGGCATATATCGACGCGTTCGCCGGCACTGGTTACCGCTCGATGCGACGAGACCAGG
>Ga0307515_10026103_pt1 | contig 10068 bp, 12 predicted proteins | sample 17_EM_MG_FD_194513 | JGI IMG/M metagenome (GOLD analysis project Ga0307515, IMG submission 194513) | Populus trichocarpa ectomycorrhiza microbial communities from riparian zone in the Pacific Northwest, United States - 17_EM | ecosystem: Host-associated > Plants > Roots > Unclassified | place...
CGGACGTGGCAACTTACAATGATATCGTTCTGAAGCGGCTTCAAAGAATTCGAATCCGGGAGGTTCCATCAAATCCATATCGCGGACGATCGATCAACATATTCTACATGAGACTATCATCCTCTGTGCTCGGTGTGGCGTATTGAATAACCCCTTGGACGTGTCTCTCTACTCAGAAATGGGAAGCGTTGGAACTGGTCTCGCATTGCCCTGTTCAAGGTGGCGGACGTTGAGTGTTGAGTACTGCCTCGGGCGGTATTATTTTGGCAGACCAACCAGCAGGTTTCGAAATCCTAGCATCCGAAACCCCGTTTTGACCACCGTTCCTCGGCACAAATCAGTCGGGACGTCGAGTTTTCCACCCAGAGGAGGAACAGGGCCGGTTTCATTCGAGCTGAACCCACACCGACAAGCGCTATGATGGACCCATAGATCGAAGGCGGGCAGGTGTACTTAGACGCCTGCAGGTCAACCGCAGACCTCATGCGCGTGCACTACTGCCACACTTGCAATGACCAGCGGGTCTGTCTCCTACGATGGAAACATTTTTCATGATGCTGACCAGTGCTTATTGTGACTAGAAGTGTTCAACACGAGCGGGGAAAGTCTCGTGAAAGATCTCCATTGATACCACAAGGCCCCTCGACCTCCTACGGAGTTTTTGGTCCAGTTCCTCGCCCACCTAGCCCACAAGTCCTTCCCCAATACGTAGAAGCTCCAGGTGACATTGGGGGCGGGTACCAATCAACCCATGCTCACCAACCCCAACAGGATTCATCACCTCTCCGCTGCGCCACGATCACCAAAAAACGCCTTGGTATTTCCGTCATCGTCTTTCTCATGGTCTTGGCCCAAGTCGTGGCGTTCGTCTTCTTCTGCGGTCTGCCCTCCAGAATCGAGGAATCGAACAAAGCCGCAGCTCGTATGCGCGAGCAGCAAGGTGCGATGAAGAAAGAGGCTGATCGCCTGGAGAATGAACGCATCGCGTTACGAAACGAGTCTAACCGGCTCGAGAAAGAGAGACTGAAGATGGAAGGCGAGAGGGATACGCTCGAGTCTGCAATCCGTCGTTCGAAGCTGGAGAGATCGAGGCTTGAACGGGAGAAACAACTGCTGGAGGACGAACGACAGTCATTGGAGCAGGAGAGGGAAGCGTTAAAGGGTGAACGACAGTCGTTGGAACTGGAGAGGGAAGCATTGAAGGATGAACGGCGGTTGTTTGAGCAGGAGGAGGAAGCACTGAAGGACGAACGACAATTATTGGCCCAGGAGAGGGAAGTACTGAAGGAAGAGAGGGAAAGGTGGGAGAAGACTCGCGAGGATCGTGTTCCCCAAGGCGCATTCTGGGATAGCGTCTCACCGGCGTGGGATTGCCGTGCTTATGGGAAACGCGAATACTGGGGAATTCTAGAGAACATTCCCGAAGGCTGGACCGACCTGGATGCATGTATGAACATGCCCGTAGAGATCAAGGGTGTCTCTATCAGGCGACCCGATCGATGTGCGTACGCTGAGGGTTCTCCTGATATCCATGGCTATTGGATGGTGGATTGGGATCAACCCGATTGCAAACCGTGGCATCAAGATGTTACTGACAAGGTGAGTTCAGGGAAACAATGATCGCTCAACGCCACTCATAAAAACGGATGACAAGGGATGCACGAACGCAGGATCTGGCACTCGTCGCATTGAAGCCTGGGTTGTGGGTATCAATGATAGACCAGAGCAAGACTGGCGTCTGCTGTGCGAGAGCACACCTTTTACGTGGAATCATGTCACATACGACACCCCAACCCACTGCGTGGCGGGCGTGAGTGTTATTTTAACTCGTGTTTTGCACTTCCGTCACATATATTGACCGATCGCTGGGTTTCAGTGGCTTAGGAAGAAATTCGCGATGTGGGACGTTCCCGACCAGGATTGTTGACTCCGCAGAAAGAGCTGGACGAGAAGAATACCGGTAGCCGATTGTATAGATCTCCGGTGCAAACCGTTTGGTATCTCAAGGGACCCCAAAGTGCTGTGCATTTAGCTAGTCATTGTATCCGATAGCCGTTGCCAATTGGAACAGTCATTTCTAGGGACCACAGGTGGAGAATAGTTCCGTCCAGGAAATCGTGCAGTTTCCTTCCTCATGTTATGCTTTTTTTCGCAATGTTACGGCGCGGACCCGACTGGAAACCTACACAGTAATATACACACCCCGGGGCCGACGGGTTGAAACCACTGCTGGTCTCATTAAACACCGTACTCTCACAACATTGTCCATCTAGAATCGCTCGAATCACCAGATAACCTCTTTACCCGCCCAATCCCAGACCCTACCCCGCTGACCCTCCTCTAACCTCTCAACGACACCGAGGACGCGTTCCGCGGCCTCCTCAGGCTCGCGTAAGTGATCTTTCGGTACACTCTTCCAAAAATCCTTGCTCAATTCCGTCTTCATCGTCCCGGGATGCATGGCGACGGCCATGGCGGGCCTCTTCGTTTGCTTTAGGTGAAGGTCAAACGTGTGCATCGCTTGGTTCAACGCGGCTTTGGAAGCGCGGTATGAATACCATCCGCCTTTACTGTTGTCCCCTATCGAGCCTACTCGGGCGGTGATGTGGACCCATTTGGCGAGGGGTTGGTCGAAGAGGGTGCTGGACATCGGCGCGGAGGGGAGGAAACGAGCGAAGTGTTTCATGAGGAGGAGGTGGGAGAGGATGTTGACGTTGAAGGTTTTCTGTACGGTTGGTAGGTCGATATCTCCTGGTTGTTTCTCGGGGTTCAGGAGTATGCCTCCTGTGAAGAAACCCGTGTGGAGGTATGAATCTAGGGGAAGCGTCCCGCCAAGTTTCTCAGCAGCAGAACGAATGCTCGATTCGTCCTCGAGGTCGAGATGGATCATGTTCAACCTGGAGGGATCGACGCCATCCAGGGGGCGAAGGAGATCATCCTTAGCACTCTCAGGACTGCCTTTGCGGTACGTAGCATAGACCGGTAGTTTAGACTTGGCGAGAAGATGTCTGGTCAGGGCGGCAGAGAGACCCCTGGTAGAGGGGGTGACGAGAGCAAACGGCTTGAGAGGCATGGTAATGGCGCGGTCACGGTTCGAGAACAAGGGGGTTGGATTTCTAAGAACGCGAGAGGGAGTAGATCGATGATTATTATTGTAGGGTGAACAGAATTATGACGTGCATGAGTGTTGGGATCGATACCCAGGGGCAGGGGTTGTCAAGCACCGCGGTTCTCCCAACAACTTCAAGTGGAAGCTGAGGGTGCTTTTGGTCGGACTATCCCTGATGTAGAGGTCCCCGTCGACCAGGTATGCTTCAACCCTCCACGAATCATGGTTTCGTCCTCGTTAACCCGCTTGCCTACCGCCAACCACTTAGCGGCCAAATCTCGCATAATCACAACGCATACACACGCACCTCTCCAAACGAGATGGCCCCAAGCCTTCCCATGTTTTCCCTCCAGCTTGAGCTTCGTCCGGGTGACTTCCCAATAGCACTCCGGGAATCCCTTCACGCCCCACCGCGTCTGGTATACCCTCTGTCCGGCGCCATCCTGCGGGAACCGCGACAATACTTGGTATAAAGAAGAAGGAGAGTTCGATAGGGTTGGAGGTAATTTGGATGGTAAGAAGTGTTGAATGGCCCTTGCGACTGTTTGCGGTTTTGGTACCATGACGGTTTTCGGGCGGGAAGGGGTGTCGGTAATTCCCGATCATGCTCAGGTCGGTTCTTGGATGTCGTCGCGTCCTGTTTCCAGCGCATCTGGCGAGACTAAGCTCTTCTCTCTCGTCTAAACCTACGCTACCTACGGACGTCGAAACAGGCGAGGATGGAATTCCAATTCGCCCAACGTGGTCCGTCAACGACCTCTTGTCATCGTATCCAAAACCGACAATTTCTCCTGCGACCTTGAAGCGCCTGCACACTCTCAGCGCTTTGATCCCACCGGAGGAAGGTTCTCCTGAGCACGCGAAGCTTACAGAGGAAATGCAAGATCTCGTCAAGCTCGTCGAAGCGGTCAAGCTTGTGAACACGGAATCCGTTGATGATGGGAACGGTGTGCCGGACGGGAGGATCTGGGCAGAAGGAACCGGCATAGACCTCGAGGCTGAGCCCATTCCTGTGGACGAGAACGAGGTTCAGGGTCGTGACCTGCTCAAGTACGCCAAGAATATCTCCCCAGAAGGGTTGTATCTCATCGATTCCGACCGGTCGAAATAAATGGTGTGTCCTTTGTTGGTTTCTTCATAATTTTTTGTCTCATGCGCTTGAAGGACGCCGTTTGTTATTTATCAGAGGGACCTCTCCCCAGATTTTATCTGCCTTACGGGTGTTCAAGGGCACGACACATTCGACATGGACGGGCATGGGAGCGATACAATCGACTCTGAAATATGCAGCAGAATATTATCGTAATGTACGTATACTAGATGAAATCGATAACAGATGGCCACATGCTGTGAGTAGAAATGTCAGTCCTTCAAAGCTTCACCCCCGGAAACATTGTTGTGGGATTCCTCACCCAAGAAATCCAACGCATGCATTAAGGAATGCCCATATGAACGGAATCCACCTGTCGCCCGCGATCTCGGTCAACCCGGCCCGAAGAACTGACGAGGAAGAGAAGGGACGAACGTGCTGATGTAAAAGTCCCCCGCCTTATACAAGCCAGCCAATATATATGCCAGTATCGCCGAACTCAGCACCGCGCCAGCCAGTCCAAACACAATAAAGGCCAGGAAAATAAGAAGGGATGATATGAGCCTCGACCGTTTCTCGTTCATCTTCTTCAACCGGTTGGATCGTGGTGGAGTCATCGAACCTTCGTGAGCTCCAAGCCCACCGGGTTCGCCAGATACGGTTCGGGAGTGGTCCCGGTCTGGGTTTGAGGTTGAAACAAGAATGTAGCTGCTTGCATTGCCGATGGATGATATCGTGCGAGTTCGCGAATGTGTTGGCCGGTTGGTGACATTGGTATGGAACGGTGTGGGAGAAGGAGGGATGGAGATGTTGAAGAAAGCGTAGAATCCGGCGAGGACGAAGGGAGGGACGTAGAATACGAAGGCCCAGTAAAGCGTGAACTTGAACACCTCTATCAATCCACAAAAAAGCCCACTGTTCAGCGCTGCGGCCTGGATCTCTGGGCAACGAGCGAGTGGGTGGCGTACCGTCTGGATCGCTGAGGTAGTGGCCCCCAACCTGAAGAGGTGGAGTCCGCTCGACTGGCGTCAGCTCCTTGCTAAGGTCGTAGAGAGACGGCCACGAAGGTGTTGGAATTTGCTCTAGGCCTGCGCTCATAGCATAATGACAGTTGTTCTCTCTGAGTTGAACGTTGAGGGTTCAGCGGTACGCGGTAAGGGTGAACGAGTGGAAATCTACCCTCAGTCGATGACGGACCGCGGACCGGAAGTTGGCGGAATCAATCCATCGAGCCTCTCATGCGCAAGCTCTCACATATACTCTGTGTAACCGCAGTATTTTTCACGATACTCGCTGAGGAAAAACCTGGTTTCGAAACGATTTCGACCCCAGAATGAGCGTCGTCGGTCCACCAGGCCATAATGGCCGATTCACGCTCAACAGTGGTTGAAACACTCACTGACCCTTGAAAATCCATCATACGCCGGCTGGGCTGATTACCGATTATTCGCCCTCCTCGGACGCACGCCTCTCTCCCCTCGGTGCTCGGTTTGTTTAGGGGGATCAGTCAAACGCTTTCCCCTGTGAATACCTTCTGATGATCACACAGGTCTCCATTCTCAGCATCGTGACTAGATGCTTCAGGACGACCGCACAGCTTTTGGGACATCCTCAATCTTTCAACCGGTTGGCGTTGATCTGCAGTTCACCTCGGATTTGGCTATTGCCATGCAAGAATGTCTCCCGGTGCCACCTCCCCAACGCAGTTTTGGACCTGTACCGGAGGAAAACTCCCATTGCGTTATCGTTCCCTCGTCACCGGCCCACCGCTTTAACCCAGTCAACTCCTTGGCGAGGCACCCCTTCCCCGATCCGAGTCGTTAGGTAGGTTCCCATCACTAGGTCTCGATTCCGTTGCGTGGGGTGTTGGTATAAATACTCACGCCGTTTTACGACTTTCCAACCACATCCCCCAGGCAGTTCACGATGTCTTCCATCCCGCAGACCGTCCGGGCTGGTGAAGATATGTAAGCCACGGGGTGACTACCTCTGATAACCACAACCGCTCACCTCCGTCTATTGCCAGTATGATAAACAGAGTACGCGTCGATCGCCCAGCATGGGATTTTTCTGACAATTTTTCAGTATTATTCAATCGCAGTCGCGGCGTTGTTCGTGTACGATTACTTTCTCACCCTACCAGACGAGGTACAGCCTGCCGCTGTTTCTGATGTTTATCCTTTTCTCAAGTTTCCGACACAATAGGTACAATATGCGTGGAAGGGAAAGAAGACATGGAGTAAGTATCCCAACTTGTTTACGAGGATATTCCGAGGACTTATGATGACGGCCACTCCCAGTGTTTTATGTCTTTCTCATGGTCAGCGATCAATTTGACTCGAGCGTCCCGGTTAATTCATGGCATTTATCAGAATAGATACATTCCTTTCATCTCCCAGACGTGGGGCATCGTAGGCACGTAGTCCGGACGATCTCCACCCTTCACTTCCATTTCTCTTACATGTCATTCCAGCCCAGTCCATAATCTCTGACGAAGTTTTCCACACGCGTTCTCTGTGAGGCGGAAACCCACTACGCGGATCCGGGTCGTGCAACTAATACGTCTTAGGTGTTGGCAATCCACGGTCATTAAAGCCCTGTCATTCGCAGTTTCTACGCTCGTTGCCCAAGTGGTTATCGGTACTCGGTGTGTGGTCCTTCTGGGTGACCTTCCCCTAAAACTGGCGTTGAGATTCCCAAACCGTAGGGCGTACGCGTTGAGTGGATTCAATCGAAAACTTCTGGCGGCGCTCCTGTCAATAGGGGCGACCTACTTTGTCCTGGTCGTCGCGCTGATCCACAGCATTGTTGTTACAGGTAGGTCACATTCCGTTCCGCGGCCACCGGGGAGGAGATTCTTGACGAAATACCAGTTGGACCACGTCCAAAGGAACCATTTGAAGGGCTCAGAATATGTTTAAAAAACCCTGGGCAGGTCCTCGGGTTCTCCTGCGTAGCCGTTGTGCTCGCCTTCGGTGAACCTTTCGCCCTAACGAGGCAAACGTAAATTCATGATGTTTCTCATAGACACGGTCGCGATCATCTCGATCGTTGTCCACGTCATGACGCTCTCTCGTGAGACTTTCGGTTTGAGCAAGATCCCGGGCATCATATTTCGCGATGTTACAATTCAAATTTTGGTGATATTCGTTTCCCATCTTAGTCTCGTCTTATCGGTCAATATTGCAAGGGTATGCGCTCTGTCCGTTTATGTGGTTCATTACGTCTCACCCCGCTTATTCAGCCTGAGCTGAAGATCTTTCCCGCGATGTAAGACCGCCATCATTCCCTATCCATACACTCCTGACTTTTCCGATGATTATATTCTATAGCGGACTTGAAGTGTGCGTAGCGTGTCGATGCTCTCACACCCCACCTCTCACGCCTCTTCCCGTGGGCTAGGATGATACCGATTATGATCTCGCGCTTTACTTTGGCTTTGAAGGAAGCGGCGGGAAAGGGTTCGAGTTGGGATGAGGACATCTTTACCAACGAGTCATTCACCGCCCGCCCCCTGACTTTCGCGGCCCCTGGTGGTGTCGTCCGGCGTTCCACAGACTTGGAGCTTATAACGGCATGAGTGTGAGGCAGCGTAACATCGCGTTTACAAACAGGAGATCCATTCGACCTGGGACAGTGTACGAGTAGGTACATCCCAACGCCAGCGGAGGTATTGTAACATTGTATTTGGCGGTAATGACATTCCCTGCAGGAACTACTCTCGAGTTTTCCACCACACCGTGGGCTCCGGTTACTGGACGCTCGATGCGATCGCGGGACGGCGAGGTCGTCCCGATGTGATTTCAATCTCTCGTGTTCATCACGGGACCCAGGTGAGGCTAAACTGCGGAGCGGAAACAGGGGTAATCGCTGCCGACTTCTACAAAAAACACTCAACATCTACGCGTCTTCTGCCTGCCTCTCGAACCCCACAATCTCACTGCTCATAAACGAATTATGCCACGCAAACGACGCCGTTCGGCTGCTCAAACCCGTCAAATGGAGGTCATGAGGAAGAAACGGTTTTCTAGTCCTGGGGAGGCTGAGGAAATTGGTGAGGTGTATCGGTGCATGACTATCGAGGAGTACAGGGGTAGGATGGCCAAAGCTGAGCGGGAAGCCGAGCAAGGTCATAAAGACTTGAAAAAAGCTGAACAGAGGGTGAGATAACCGATTCTGCGCTCTCATTGATCTGCCCATTATATGGAGCACTGACGCGCCTGTGAACTAGCTCGCACGAATTACCGAGAAGGTGGAAATGGCCAAACACGAAGCGAAGGGGTTGGGAAACCAAATCGATCAAGTCAAAGAGCGAGTGGAGGCCGTAACGGCAGATTGCGCACATTGGAAGGAGAGGACGGTTGAACTCCAACGCGCCCTCCGTCGATTCAAGGAGAGGGAATCCCGAGGACCGAAAGGAATCTCCAACGCCGTCGAATCTGCGACCATTGCTCTCGCCAGTTCGGGCAAACCTCTGTCACCTCCAAAACACCGGGTCCAAGGGCGAGTTTACGAATTGGTCAACGAGCTCGTGTTCACTTGGCGTTTGCCGGTGTCGGTGATTGCGGGTATTGTTGGTTCCGTCTCGCGAGCGACGGTGGATGTGTGTTACGGTGGTCATGTCGACAATATTGACGTTGACATGGGTGAGCATGAGTTTGATGAGCAGGAGAAGGGGGATAGTCCGGTCCTCGACGCTGTGGTCGCAGGACCTTCGAACGCTGTTGTTCTTCCTCCGGAAGGACCCAGCGGGGGAGAGGATGTTTGACTATATTGGTACGAACGTGATTGTATGATAAAACGTTTGGGACCTTCGCCTCCCTCGTGTGTACTATCTAACAATTCAAAATTGCTTGGATATGCAGAGATTTATTGCCCTGACATGGTGACTCTGCTAATTTTTCGTCATAATATCCGCGCGAAACCAAAGTCCAAAGATATAACACCTCGAGAGCACAGCACAAAGGGTAAGCCGATAAACATACTAGTCATCTATATCGATCACCGACTGCGAATCCCGAGGCATGCTACTCGCTCCCTCAAACATATCCAAAAATGCCCTCAACGGGTCCGGAGTGAGCTGCGAGAAAACCAGAGCGGATTCACCTACACCACCCTGACTCTCATCCCCCACTTTCCTCGAACCCCCACTTTGAGATTCGGATTTCGTGATGCTGCTTGGAGTCTCGGCGGACGGTACCATCCCCACGTTGTCAATACGGTTCGCAATTGGGTCCGGCTTTTTGGAATTCTGGCTTGAGGGGGGTGTATCGTCGATGACGATGATTCCGACCTGTTCGACTCGATTCCCGGGTCCGTTCTCATTTTGGTTGCTCTTGGATGAATCGGGACCTGATGTGCTCGACGAGGTGTCAGGCTTGAACTGCGGTGCCTTGCCCCCGAACTTGAGCTCTGGGTGGACCCTCGAGAACCACTCAGCCAAGTCCTGGCTCTCCGCTTCGGTTATCGAGCTGGCCATCATCGCCGCTCTCTCCAACTCCCCCGACTCTTCTCCATCGGTCCTCAAACTCTCACCCGGTTCACGACCTTCCGCCTCGGCCTCTAACCCTGCCTTTCCATTACCGGGGACACACTGGCTTTCATCAAGGATATCTCGAAGTCTCCATCTTTCGAAGGACCTTGGCTGACTCCACACAGGGCTCAGCGTCGCCTGGCTCTCAAATAACTTCATCTCCTTCCTCGGAGAATCGATCGAAGACCTGCGTTTCGTAGGTGTAGTCTGGTATTGAACAAAATCGAGCGCGGCATCATCGCGGCTGGACCTATGTGGGTCGGTCGACGGGGGAATGGAAGAGGGAGGTAGGGGACTTGATGGGGGGCCATCGCCATCACGGTGAGTTGGGGAACT
>Ga0307515_10026104_pt1 | contig 10068 bp, 13 predicted proteins | sample 17_EM_MG_FD_194513 | JGI IMG/M metagenome (GOLD analysis project Ga0307515, IMG submission 194513) | Populus trichocarpa ectomycorrhiza microbial communities from riparian zone in the Pacific Northwest, United States - 17_EM | ecosystem: Host-associated > Plants > Roots > Unclassified | place...
CTCCGCTCACTGATTCAGCTGTTTCCACAACCCGTCCCAGTTCTTCAATCCTTCTGACCTACTGGTAGAGTCATAGACCTCTCGGTCAAGCAAGGCGACTATGAACGCGCAGGAGATGGATCACATTATCACACAGGCGACCTCGACCTTCGCTCTTGGAAATCCTTCCGAGTACATTATCTCTCTCAATCCACTCTTAAACACAACCGAAGGGAGAAAGTTTCTCGCGAGCCAGCATGGCGAGAAGGGGTTGGCGTTGGTTGAACTACTTGATTGGGTGAGCGTTTCCGCTCCTATGCTCCTCTGCCCAATCGCCCAAAGCAAAATTCGCAGGGTTTGCAAGCTTGCGAAATCTCTTTCAACAAGGGACGGGCATTCTCGGTCTTACGAAGGTTGTGCGCCAACCTGGAAACCCTCCCAAAGTCTTGTATCCTCGAGATCGAATTCAACCCTGATTTTCCGTGCTACGCGGTGGGGGAGTTTGCGGACGTTTGGAAGGGAACTTACCGTGAGAGGGAAGTCACTTTAAAATCCATTAGGGTTGGGATGGTCGACGAGGATGCCCGTGAGCGAAAGGTAGGACACCTTTCCCCAAACAATCATCGCATTCACATTCCCTCGCCCTTCCAGAGGAGGTTTGCTCAAGAGGTGGTATTGTGGAAGAATGTAAACCACCCGAATATCCACGGGCTCATCGGTGTATGCTGTTGGGATAGTACGCCTGATGCGAGGCTCATAATGGTTTCCGCCTGGATGCCGAATGGCAACATCATCGAGTATGTTGAACGCAACGAATCCCGGCGCATGGAACTGGTAAGACAGGTCTTGGCCGCCACGTACAGGAATTCACTATACCGTTAGCTTATCGACTGTGCGAAGGGGATTGAATATCTTCACCGTGCGGATATTGTCCACGGAGACCTCAAGGGCGTACGGCGAGCCCCCCAAAATATGCTGTTGTATAACCCGCTCACTATCTGTGTTCATATATAGGCAAACATCCTCATTACCTCAGACAACCCCGTCCATGCTCGTTTAACCGATCTCGCGTTCACAACGATTGTCCATGACGAGTCGGAGGTGGGCGGAGGGATGACGCTATTCATGGCTCCGGAACTGCTACGACCATCTATGTTCGGGATGACCAAATGTCGGGTGTCAAAGGAGGCAGACGTTTATGCGTTCGGGATGGTGATTCTACAGGTGCGTCTTTGCCCGAGGTATCTGATCACCCACTAAAGCCCAGAGTCGCGTCTAGGTGCTGACTGGGCTGATGCCTTTTCACACTCTCCGGGATGCAGAGATCGCAGATAAGGTTATCCAAGGTGATCACCCCGCAATGCCGAGCAATGCATGCGGCCTAGGTATATCGGACGGACTCTGGGAGCTCCTTGTCAGATGTTGGGACGCTGGTTGCATCAAACGTCCTCAGATAAAGCGGGTTCTCCAGCATCTCTGTCAGGAGACCGCACGAGGATTGGTCTTCCCCCCTTCGAGACCCTTCCCCTCCTCCAAGAGTCCAGTTCCTGAGCGATCGCACGGTATTGCGGAAACCTTTGTAAACGCTGAAAGCCAACCTAACCAACGGCTCGTCAACGTGTTAGACAAGGGAGGTTACCGCGGTGTCCTAACCAGATTCCAAGCTGACGTACATTTTAGATGCTGGAAGAGGGTATCATACCTTTCAGGGACCAACCAAAGTTTCTCAACATACTGGGGAAGATGTGTCGTCGGTTGAAGTCAATTCCAGACTCCATGCACATTGGAAACTGCCTTGACGGTCCTGTGGATGAGAATTGTGATGGAGGCTTCGCGACCGTATCCCGAGGCGAATACCAGGGTCACCCAGTCGCCATCAAAAAGTTGCGTCTGTATCTTACCAGTGACCTTGAGGAGTGTTTCAGCGTGCGTCATTCTCGCGGGGTCTACGGAACTTTTGTTCACTCTAGTGCTTGTAGGAATTTCGTAGAGAAGCGGTTGCCTGGAGGCACCTACGACACCCAAACATTCTACCATTTATCGGTGTGAATCTGGAACGGCACCGGCTCGCGATGGTATCCGAGTGGATGGATCACGGTAATATCAACCAGTTCGTGAAGAAATCTGAAGGGGTCAATCGGGTTCAGCTTGTGAGTGATTGTGCGTTATCTTGTGCAGATCGATGCGATTCATTTATTCAGTTGGTCGATGCCGCGAATGGGTTGGAGTACATGCACAGCATCCACATGGTGCACGGGGACTTGAAGGGAGTACGAATTTGACAACTACTCGTTGACCAGACGCTCATAGTGATGACCAGGCGAATATCCTCATCAACCAGAGTTTGCGTGCCTGTCTCGCGGATTTTGGTCTCTCGACCATCGTCAGCACAGAGCGCCATGCTGCCTCCTTGACCTCCGTAACTTCAAAGTCATCTCTCATGTCATTCACTGCCGGTGGGACCCCTCGATGGATGAGTCCAGAATTACTCGATCCGGACCGGTTTGGAATTACCGATTCCCGGCCAACTAAACAATCCGACTGTTACGCTCTTGGGATGGTTGTATACGAGGTTCGTGCGATGTGAGCATTCCAACTTTCGCATTAGTTTAAACCGCGTACCGTCAGGTTCTCTGTGGAAATTTCCCTTATTTGGACATCACAAACCCACCTGCGGTGATACATGCGATCATGAGAGGGGATCGGCCGCAGAAACCGGAGGGGGCAGAGAGCTTTGGTTTTACCGATGAGTTGTGGAGAGTCGTTCGACGCTGCTGGCTCGTTGACGTGAGCGAGCGACCGGACGTGAGGGATGTGTTGTTCCAACTGAACCATGCTACATGGTTTTGGAACACAAGACGATTGAAATGACTGTAAACTGGGTGTGTGACTTGTGGTTACATTCCGTTTGGGGAGCTTCCTCCTTTATTGGCACCGATACATCTACAGCAATGGTCAACTTTACGGGGTCACGTTCCCGAATTAAAGTTTCCCGTGACTGAAGCATTCCCGTGCATTCTTTATTGCTGCGGATTGGATATGCGGTGTTGCCTCGATGTCTGGGGCAGGCAGGGGGCCTCAGAAAAACCTAGTTCAGTTCACGCAATATATTACGAACTCCATTCAGAGTTGTTCCCCTCTGAACTTGAGGTTGGATTCCAGCCTATTACGAACTTGACATCGGGGGGTGTTTCCACTCCTGAACCGCGTGTGTTGAGCTAATTGGGGTTACGCAGATCGGTTCGACGGGCCTAGATTATCCAGTTCACTTCAAGTGGGTTAATCACATCTCGTTCTCGTCCGGCTTTGGGGTTTAGGGTCGCGAGTATACCCTGAGGCTCCTCAGCTAATTTTGATCAATTTGCGGAATGAAGAAGCCATTACAAATGTCGGCCAGATGCTTTAGTCGATTTTCGACCAAGTTCATCCCCACAGAACTATGATACACGTGCATTATCTCGTGAGTAACACGTAATTTCTTTTCTTGGCGGGCTCCGAAGGCTTTGAAAATAGTGATTCGTACCACCTAATCTCATCATCGCACTCGGGGACAGACGTACCCGAAAGCTTGGGCGGTGCTTGGTTTCCTCCCCAAATGTCTTCGTCAACGACCTCTTGAGCTTGTTCCACGCCCTACTTGCGGAGTTCTTCTTCTTTGCTCGTGGGGGCATTGGGGGATCTTGAGGAGGGGGAATGGGAGGGAGGTGTGACGGGCGGGCTTCCGATTGTACTCCGTCTGGCCTCGTCTCCTTTCTAGACCCAACGATCGGCGACACAAGAGGCGACGTTTGATCCCAAGTAGAGGTATCTCGGCTGGCAGAGTGACCTTCGGTTCGCCCAGGGCCAACGAGGATATCGGTGCCTTTCAGGATATCGTGAAATTCAGTGTTGAATGTTTCACCATCATGAACCCCAGCATCCACGGGATCTTCTCCTGGAAGTCGTCGTAAGAACATGTCACTTCACAAGTACAACGTTAGAAACAAACCGGTGTGCCCCTCAAGTTGGTCCGGAAACGTGGAAGATTCAGTAGAACCTGTCGCTGTGATTATGGGGTAAATAATGCGTGAGCGGGATTTTATGGAACGGAAGACGTACGACCCGCTTCTCGTTCCACCGGGACCGGCGGGGATAGTAGTATATCCACTGGGCTCCATGTTTTCGCCTCATCCTGTAGCTGTTCGAGAATGTCGGTGATATTGGGGCGTACGGATTGTGAGTCGGAGGATTCAAATTCCTCAAGCCACGTTTGGATCAGCAACATCCACAACACATCAGAGAACCCCACCGTGGGGCGGTCGGGTCGATTTCCACTCAGGACTTTTTGTATGACTGCAGCTTCTAGGCTGGTTTTCCCGAAGGGTCTCCGGCCCGTCACCACCTACAAGGGAAAAGCGAGGTTACGGGACAGAAGCAGCAGGAGCGGTGAACTTATGCGTACCTCGAGGATGGTCATCCCAAGCGCATATATGTCCGTACTCTTCGACGGTAATTTCCTCCGGGCTCGTTTGACGTACCCATACCTTTCCGGGTCCATAATCTCTGGCGCCATCCATCGGATCGTGCCTTCCGCCTCCCGGCTACTAGGTTCTTCAACAAAATTCGCCTCTCCTATAATTGCGGTGAGCCCAAAATCAGCCAAACAAGCACGGCATTCAGAATTGATCAGGATGTTGGTCTGCGTATCAAACGTTACCGGTTAACATAGCTTAATTTCGCACCATGGTCATGATAGCTGTCTCACCCCTTTGAGATCGCCATGGACGAAGTCGTGTTGGTGTAGGTATTGTAAGCCGTTGGCCACGTCCGCGAGCTTCGCAGCGAATCAGCGATGCCCGATGCGGGGTGCGGTGTACCTACGAGGCTGAACGGATTCTGGTCTGGGGTGGCCCTCATGAAACTCATAATATTTCCATTCTCCATCCAGACCGAGATCATCGAAAAGGGAGGTGGTATCGAAGTAACCCCAACGAATGGTAGGATATTCTCATGTCGAAGCCATTTCCATCCTACGACCTCCTTCGCAAAGCGCTGAAAATGTAAATTAAGCGGACTGTACGATTGCACAGAAAATTAGGCCACTGACCTTGTGCACATTCTCAAGGTCACCCAAAGCGATGGTCTTGAGAGCTTTCGCTACCACTGGCTGCCCCTTGTACGTCGCCCTGTACACGTCCGCGAACCCGCAGCTCCTAAATGGTTGTGCTTCAATATCATCGAACCCATCTGTGAGCATGAATGAGGCCGGCAAGACACCGGATGCGCCGCATAGCCTCTGGAGATACTTCAAGTATGTCTTCCCGGAGTGCCGGCTAATACCGATCTGGCTGAGTGTCTGGAATGAAGGTTCGAAGTCAGAAGTTGGATCGAAGGTAACGGTCGAACACACGTCATCAAGCCTGTTCACAAGATCCTTGGCCTGGTCTTCCCTCAGGCTCATCACTTGTCCAATCCCGGCCTCGCTTGCAAGCAAGAACGCAGGAACATCTACAACCCAAGCTTCCGCTGCTTGTTTCAGGCAAGCGGAAACCACATCGGCTGACGGTCGTGCGGAGGGCTTCTTTTCCCAACATCTCCGCAGAGTTTCCCAAACCTTGTCAGTAAACCCCAATTTCTCCGAATCCCTTGGTCTGGGTGGCTGCTCGTCTTCGAGGACGACTTTACAAGCCAGCTCAGTCTTTCCTCTTCTTGCGAACGGAGGCCTTCCGGTGAGCACCTAGCCCTGGTCAGGCACTCACCGCGGGAGGAGAATCAATACAAACCTCGTAGATGACCGTAGCAAATGCATACATATCACTCGCAATGGAGGGTCGATATAGGGCAGTATCAGAGGTCAAAAGTTCTGGCGCGGTCCAATTTATAGGCGCCCCCATCAGTGAGAACGGATCGAGTATGATCGCGTTCAACCCGAAATCCCCGAGCAGAGCTCGTGGAGGCTGGTCGTCACTGATTAGAATATTTGACTATATGCGTCTTCAACAGGGGGTTGGCATTGACAATTGTGGCGGCGAGGCATACCCCACGAATGGTCCCGTGCACTAAACTCATCCGGTGAAGGAACTTCAATCCAGTTGCCACATCAATCAACTACAAGGCAGCGGTTGTCAGACCCCCTACTTGCTCAATACTCGGTGGGACTCACCAATCGAAGCCTATTGGCCTCAGGGTTCTTTCTCGTATAACTGAGAACGTTACCGTTCTCCATCCACGGAGACACCATGCAGAACTGCTCCTGGTTCATAGAAACCCCATAGAATGGGAGAATGTTCGGGTGGTTCAAGCGTTTCCACAACAATACCTCTTTACAGAACCTCTGCAGGTAATAGTGAGTCCCCCGGGATCCCTAGATATCAGCAGACCAAGAAAACCGTCACCTTTGTTGTTTTACTTCTATCATCATCGGGAGCGAGCCTCAACACCTTGACCGCGACTTTCCTGCCACTCCAGTCCCGTTTCCACAAGTCGGTATATCCACGCGTTGCGAAGGGTACCTCTTCTTGCGTCTTGAAATCTTCGTTGATCAGGCAAGACCTCGGCAGCCTCCCAAATGTCCCACATAACCTCCGAAGTATAGTGAACGCAGTACTTTTGAGATCTCCGGGAATGTCCGTATGCTGAAGGATCTGCAGAGGGATCAATCTCGTCTAAGCCTCACGAACCGGAGCGCGGGGTTAGACCTACTGTGGGTTCTATTAGCTCAATGAGCTTGAGAGCTTCCTCTTCGGTAAATTGAGGGACCTCGTGTTTCCGGTGTCTCTGGTCATTCAAAAGACGTTTTGCCAAATGCGCAAAGTTATCGGACTTGTGATCCAGCGTCGAGAGGGTATTCCAGGAAGCAGTTTCTGACGCTAATCCTTGTAACGGCATGGATCCAACGGTGGGCGATTGAAACATCCGGGTGAGAGTGACGGAGGGAATTATCCGGGAGGATGGGAATGGGCGAGGGTCATGAAAAGGCCTATCTGGCAGAACATGCGGCCGATGCCCGATTGTCATGTGGTGAAGGGACAGACGACATGAGGCCACGAAATCGGTTTATGGTGGATGCCACAATCTCGCCACAATCCAGGTGGATAACAGGGAAATCCTGGTTTTCTATTCCCAGCGCATTACGCACAACAGAAACGGATCCGCTTCCTCTGCTCCCTATTGGATGCTCGCTGCGTTACGTGGAATCTCCTGCGGACGCCGACAAGAACGAGAAAGAAGGGATGGGATTTGAGACCACCACACTCAGCAAGTCACGCGTCCCAAACGCTCCCTTTCCTTAGCCTTCCTTACCCCGGACCGCGGATTCCTTCCCAGATGATATAAATCCTCGAACCAGCTCAAACTCACGGCCACTCGCCATTGTTTTTCCGTGTCAATTGCTCAGAACCGCAGCAACCGAGCACTTGCGCTATTCCAGGCTTGAGGATCGACCGGTCACCTTATGATCCTTTTCCGTGTCTCTCTGCCTCCTGAAAAGAATGCAACTACCCCCTCCGTTGCATCGGTTTTTCTGCCCTCCCCCCTGTCAACCCTCTCGGAAGGGGTCAAGTAGGCCGGTGACGGTCCGGTCGACATCTTCACCACAGTTTCTACCTTCCCCGCACACACAAGTCTATTCGAATCACCCGCAGTTCAACTTCCCTATGCAACGTGTGGATTATATCCGCTGGGACACTGTTTATTTGACGCCGCCAAGGAACGCATATCCTCGCTCCATCTGTTTCACGGTTGCAGGGAACACTTCTTAGCGTCTGATGCACACCAGTGGAAGCCCCAAAGGAAGCCCATTTCGGAGGGGCGGGCCTCACAAGATAGTAGAATGTTCGGCAGCCAAGTTGCTATTACTTGGTTCGCGCCGTCAATGTTTCTCCGTGATGTCTCACTGAAAAAATTCCCTGCGATCGGTCCGGACAACCCACCCCCAGAATCAATTCAAGTCCGCGGGACCCATACCCATCAGACAGTCAGACGGCTGGCATCAAACGTTTACAAACCAATTCTAGTGCAGGAGATGGAAATCAGCGCCCAAGCTCGTGGCTGGTTCATTTGCGCAAGTTTGGAGATAGCCGCTCAGCATGAGATTCGTCCACCTGAGCCTCAAAGCTCTCTACTGGGTGCCAGGGACTCCAAACCCAACCCACCAACTCTCCGACGAGACTCATGGGGTTCGCCTGTCATAGCCCTGGTTTGTGATAGGTCGCTTGTGGTCAGGAAACGTTTTATCTGGATTTCGACACAACTGTGAATTTTCGCTCATGGTTTCATTACCACCACTAGTCCATTCAGTTGCCCCATGTACGGACCATCTGAACAGTCTTGTCCACAGCTTGGTGTAACGAGACTTGTGCTTACGTACATCCCGTTTTGTTCGTGGTGCGTGTTGATCAACGCACAGATGCCACGGTAGCGCTTATCGCCTTGCTGCCTCGTTTTCTTACAGGCTGAGATTCCAACGAGGTCATGAGCAGATTTCTTTGCATGCGGGACGGTAAGAAACCTCGTTTACCGTCTGTGGGGGGAGGGGATGGAGGGTAGGAGGCAAGGGATAAGGTTATGGGCAAGATTCAGACAAGCATTGTCCCATATCGGTCAAGCGGGGCGAACTACAGGGTTGCATGCGGCTCATCAGGCCTCACGTCGTCCACGCGTTGAACCTATATTTTCATCGTGGGGGTTTCACCAAAGTTGCTCTTCTCACCTCGCTGCTTGCATCCGCCGCTTGATACACTGTATCCCTGTCCCCCATCATTGCCCCGTGGGCCCCTTCTGCCAACTTACTTACCTCCAATCCCGAACGATTTAACCGGACTAGACCATGCCCGCACAGCGTCTTAGTCAGTTAGACAGGTCTTCGACTCGGTTTCCGGAGCAACTCGACAAACTCCTACACGATAAGGAATGGGTCAAGGAAGTTCAGCTCCTTCAGGAGGACGAACTGATGGAAGTGATAGGGTGCCTAGACGACGTAAGGCTCATTTCAATGTCTAATCGGTCCCGCTAATCACCCCAGCAGATTCTTGACAGCCTCGATCGCATGGGTTCGCCATCCAGAAAATGTCTCCATATATTGCAGAAAATTTGTAGTTCGAAGAGGATTCTCCCCCCAACTTACGAAGTGTCTGGCGAACTCTCACTCAGTACCATGGAGGTGGCCGCATATGGTGGATTCTGTGACGCTTACAGAGGGACTCTCGACAGAGCGGGTGTCTGCATCAAACGACTTCGGATATCCACTACGGGTGATCAGGCAATGGTTAGAAAGGTATCTTATTCTGAAAATCGTCCCCTAGATCCCCGCGCCCTGACAAGTTTTGGAGGCACTTTGTAAGGAGGCCATGGTCTGGAAACACCTCGATCATCCGAACGTCGTGCCCTTCAAGGGTGTCACATTCGAACCTCTTCAACTCGTGTCAGAGTGGATGGATGGTGGAGAGCTGAGAGAATATATCAGGAATAATCGTCACTCAAATTTAGCTCGCCTCGTGGGTCTACTTCTCCTTGTCTCCAAGAATCAGCTCATCCCGTCCTCAGTCGCTCGACATTGCCAAAGGTCTTGGTTATCTCCACTCGCGCAACGTGATCCATGGAGACCTCAAAGGAGTGCGTGGGACCGCATACTTGCTCCCATCTCTACTGATGGGGATCGGCGCAGGCGAATATATTAGTTGATGCAATCGGGAGAGCGCGAATTGTCGACTTTGGCCTTGCAGCTGTCGCGCGAGATTCCAACTCGCTTGTGACCACTGAAGACGAGCAGGGAAACACAGCTCGGTACACTGCACCTGAAATCTTGAAGAGTGATACACGGCATACCAAGGAATCTGACGTGTTTTCATTCGGGATGGTTATGGTTGTTGTAGGTGATGAATCCGCTTCATGTCGGGTAATCTCACCCATTGATGAAGGTCTTCACCGGCGACGTTCCATTCCGCAATTCTATTGCTGCCGCAGCTATAGCGAGCATTATCACTGGGGAGCGTCCAGAACGACCGATCCATCCCGGTTTCACTGACCGGCTGTGGTCATTGACCCAACAGTGCTGGGGACAGGAACCACAAGACCGCCCGCGGATAGATGAAGTGATAGAACAGCTGTCAG
>Ga0307515_10026105_pt1 | contig 10068 bp, 1 predicted proteins | sample 17_EM_MG_FD_194513 | JGI IMG/M metagenome (GOLD analysis project Ga0307515, IMG submission 194513) | Populus trichocarpa ectomycorrhiza microbial communities from riparian zone in the Pacific Northwest, United States - 17_EM | ecosystem: Host-associated > Plants > Roots > Unclassified | place...
CATAGGCGCATCTAAAAGGCGTTAAAGAAACCCCTCTATTTCGTCTAGTAGGAGCTAGTCTTCTTAAGCTTTTAATAATAAACTACCCTCTCTATTAACCAATACCGCTAGAGAATTAAGAGATACAGCGGATATAGTACCTGAGGGCATTAGCCGTCTTATCTCACCCCCATCGTCTCCCCTATTATCTCCTCTGTTATCTCCCCCATTACTATCTACAGCTTAATAATAGTCCTTAATAGCCTACTTACTACTACCAAACTATATAGATCCCTAAGAGGATAAAGAAGTAGGAGTTAATAAAATACCTATAATATCTATAATATCCGCTAAGAAGATATCCGCTGCAAAGAAGGTCTAGGTAATTATTAACCGTCTTAGGCTATAGTGGATATCTATAGGAGACCTAGCGCTTAAATAGATTATAATAGCTAAAGGTTTACGTAAGGTACTAAAGAAAAAAAGAGTAAGGGAGCTCCTTAATAAACTCCTAGAGGATACTAATATCCTAAATATCTATACTAAAAAGATAAAAAAGCGCGGTATAGTAGGTGCTAGTATTACTCTTACTATTTAAGGAGAGCTTAAAGAGCTAAGGGAGAAAGAGTTACTATTTAGCAGCTTTAACTAATATACGGATATTAAGCAGCTTAACCTTAGGCAGTACCACCAAGCCGTAAAGACTTATATACCTATACTAGAGTATATAATTACAGTATATTAAAAGGGTTAATATAAATATTCTTTATATAAAGGCCGTGCGGTTCTAATAGCTTTTATGCTTATATTTAGCCTTTTACAAAACTCTGCAAACTATATCCCACAGCTGCTAGGGATATATCTCTAAGCTAATGGCGTTAAGCGCCGTATGCTTTCTGTGCTCTATAGGCTTAGATTAATTAATAGTTATACTACTTTAAACCGGTAGAAGGAGCGGATAGCCTAGGAATCAAGGTTTAGCCTATAATCTCCATAGTGTAGGTATATACTAACCTACATATAGGTAAAAATCCGCTTAATAGGTGCAGCTTTTAATACTATTATTATCTATAATAACTTTAACTACCTCTAATAAGTTTAGTATTAAACACTTAGGGATACTAGGACGTTCTATTCGCGTATAACTAGCAAGCTTATCTTTAGTATAAGTATACCTAATAGTAGGCTTTAATAGAGTATGCTTTATACGGATATTTTAATTAAGTTTTTGGATATTGTAGAGGCTCTAGGTAATTTACAAAACAAGATATAAAAGTAGATCTTAATAGCTTTAATCTATAAAGCCATTATAGAGGCGTACCTAGGCCTTAATATATTACTTAGCAAAAACCTATAGTTTAAATATCTACGTATGCCTTCTATTAATATAATACCCGCTACACGGACGTTTAGGTTTAACCTAGGACCTATTATAACTAAAGAGGCTTTTATATCTAAAACCTATAAGGTACTAAATAACATTTTTCTCTATTAAATAAATCTATAACGTACTAATAAAGCATTTAAGGAGCAACTATTTCTAATCTATGGTGATTAAAAGACTATAAAGCTTATTTGGTTATATTAGGGAGAACGTACTAAGTTAATATCCGCCTATAATAGCCTGCGTTAGGCTTTACCTATTCTAGCTCTTTAGCACCTAAAGCTAAACTACCTATATATAGTTATACGGTATTACTATAGTGGCAAGCAATTAGCCTAAGAGTACTCTACGCTATACACCTATATAAACCACCTAGGTTAAAGAAATATCCCAGCTAAGTATACGCCGTTTTATTATATAGAGGAGCTAATTCTCTATAGCTTCAACGCTTGTATTATAGCGTTACTCCATACTTAGATTAAGGAGTCTCATAACACTAAGTCGTCTATAGATATTAAGCGGTACCTTAAAAGCCTATCTCCGTAATATCTATTAGCAGTAGTTAAGAATATCCGCATAGCGGTTTTTAGTTAAGAAGTCTCTTAGGCAGCTAATTATACTAGCCAGCCTATAGAACCACGGTAAAAGGGTTACCTTAAGTAGGCTAGTAGTGCTATATCCTTATAAATACTTCTTAAGCCTACTAATACAGAGTTTCTAATACATATTCGCTTTTTATAACTAGTAGAGACGTATAAGGTCCTTAAGCACGCCATTAAGCTTACGGATATTAGCCTACTTAGCTATATACTCCCCTACATTTATATTTATTTCGTAAGTAGTTAAAACAAAAACTATCTACTAGAGATATTATATTTCTTTTAGTTAACTTTAACAGATACTTATTCCCCTAAGCTCTAGTAAGCTATCCTAGTAAATAGTCTAGTAAATATCCGCGGTAAATAGGATAGTTACTACCTAATAGATCTTAACAATAAGCTACTTAATAGGGAGCTAAAGTAGCTTATATATACTTATAGCAATTTAACATTTAACCTAAACTTACTCTTCCGCTAGAGTATTTATATAACTAATTATATAGGGCCACTATATATAAAGTTTAAGATTACGTTTAGCGAACGGATGTCTACTTAATATACTATTAAATCTCCTATAACGGATATCTAATCGCTTGCTAATACGATTGCTAAAGGTTCTATTATTCGCCGTTAGGCATAGCAAGTAAAGATAGAAGCGCCGCCTTTACTATAACTAGGTATTAAACGACTTAATTAATCTACCCTTAATAAGTTCAATTTACGGCTAGGTGGTAATCTTTCCGCTATATTTAATAAGCTTAATCTCTATAATAATAATAATAAGCTAGATGGCTTTATACTCCCTACTAACTTTACTTAAACCTAGCTTTAACCTATATATAAGTTGCTCGATAAGTAATATAAGATATTAGCTATAAGCTATTACTATAACCGTTTAATATCCGCTATAGTTAGTAGCACTAGTATATATTCCTAAGTAATTAATATTATTAATTAATTAATCTATTTAGTTCCTGGGCTACGCTTACTAGGGGTATAAGGTATAAGGGAAAGGGGGGGCGTTATCCTAATAAATATTAGCTACTATAGTTGTAATATCCGCTTAGCGGATATAAGGTAAACTTACCTAGTATTAGCTAACCCCGTTTAATATTAACTAACCTCGCCTAATATTAGCCCGCTATATACTAATTAGCATTACTATTAATTTCCTATAATACTCTTTGCATATATTTACCTCTATTTAATTACGCTAACCGCCTTTATAGTACTAATAAAGACGTATCTAACTAGTGGGTTACTAGCGGTATAGATATATCTAACGGCTAGTATAAGGGTAATAATAGAGGAGTAGAAGCTAGAGACCTAAGAGTTGGCGAAGATATAGGTACATCCTCTTCCTAAGTTATTAATAAGAGGTCTATAGCTAACTATTAACTAGCCTACAATATATTAGCGCCACAATAAGGCGCTAATTGCCACGGCACTAATATTTTAAATCTTTTATTTAAAACCTGCAAAGCCTATATAAGAGCCTATAATAAGCGCTTATCTATAGCAGCGTACTACTCTAACGCTTAGGAAAACCGCTCTAATATCTATATAATTAACCTAGAAGAACTTAAGAGTTGCCCTATTTTTTTCTATTTCTACTTTTATTCCTTATCTACTAAAAGCTTAATAAGGGACGGAAGCTCCTTACTAAGGATATTAGGATCCCACTTAGGTATTACTTATCTTAATAATACCGTATCTAAAACCTACCCTATATTATAAAGGCGATAAAGCTGCTTATCTAGTATAATATAATTAACTATAGGCGTCTATAATATATTCTAATACCTAGCCTCCGCCTATTACGTAAACTACTTCTATATATTACTTAATATAGGCTCCTAGTAGGTTTTTGCAATATCCGCACTATAGCTAGTACGGATATTATACTCGCAATCTATAAATATTACTAGGTTATAGTTACTATAACACAAGTCTTTACTAATAGTAGACTGTGGGTCTCTATAGTATATAAGTTATATTACTTATAAGTATACCTAATCCTTATTAACTAGCCACTATAAGGTAAACGGCAGTTTACTACATAACTGCGTATTAGTTAATCGCTTCTTTAGGCGTAGGGTTAGTACGATAAGCTCTTTAGGTAGGCGTACTATAGAACTACTAGGGCTTAACCTATACTCGCTTCTTATATTTACTAACTACTTAGTACTAACTAACGCTATAGATAAAGCATCGCCCGCAATATCCGCAGTCTCTATATTTTATTACCCGCGGATATTATTACGCAGCGCGCTTACGTAAAGATCGCCTATATACTAAGGTTATATATACTTAAAACCACCTAATTTATTATAAGGACCCCGCCAGCGGCTCTTAACTATAAAGATTGCTTTATCTAAAAGGCCTTCTCCTCGGCCTACCTGGCCAAATCACTATACTAGTATATTATAGGATTTATAGCAAGGCATTCCATATTAGATTAAACGGTAGATATCCGGGATATCTATATTATATACTACTATATCTAATATAACGAAAATTTAAATTCAAAACATTAGGCGCGCGTATTTAGCGTATAAGCGGTCTTTATTAATATCCGTAAGCGTTGCGTAGTAGCTCTATACCGCTTCTCTAGCAATAGTAGCATTATAGCCGCAATAGATTAACTAGCTGCAAATAGTATTACAATAGGCAGCTATCCACTTCTTAAAATTAAAGAAAAACATGCGGAACGTTAGGTACCCTACGTAAACTTTAACCCGAGTTTAAAAGCTTTAACTTAGAGCCTTATATATAGAGTTTAATTAATATATTAATATATATATAGATATAAGGTTTTCTAGGGGGAGACCCCTAGACCCCCCCTTTATAAAGCTTTTACTTAATTTAAAAGTTGTTAACCTAACTTAGGTTTCCCTACTACTATATCTTACTACCCCGCTAATATCTTACACACCTATTTCTATTACCTATTTATTACGTAGCCACCTTATATATATATAGTCTCTATTTCTTTATAGATTAATCTATATATAAGTCTTCCTAACCTCTTTATTTTTAGTTTAATAAAAGTAGTAGTAAGGCTAAGGCGCCTTAGTTACTACTAAGTAATATTATCTTACTAAGAGGATCTATTACAGTAACTAAGGCACCCTACTTAAGTTAAGCTTAATTTAAAAGTAATATAGAGTCTAATTAATATTTGTATATATATATAAGGCTTTCTAGGGGGAGACCCCCTAGACCCCCCCTTATAGAGCTTTTAGAAGTAGTAGTAAAGCTAAAGCGCCTTAGTTACTGCTAGGTAGTATTATCTTATTAAAAGGATCTACTATAGTAACTAAGGCGCCCTACTTAAGTTAGGCTTAATTTAGAAGTAATATATATATACCTCTGTTGTATTACGCTGCGGGGGCTACTTTATAGTAAGGGGTAAGCTTTAGGTAAAGGCTTATATAGAGCTTTAATAGAGGCTTATATAGCTTTAGTAGAGCCTTATACAGAGCTTTAATAGAGCCTTATATAGAGCTTTAGTAGAGCCTTATACAGAGCTTTGTATAGAGCCTTGCGCAGAGCTATATATAGGTATATAGACATACAGCTATTTGTTCTAGCGATTAATTACAGAGATATTTATAGAGATAATTATATAGGCAATTGTATAGGTGTTTAATTAATCATTCGTACGGGCGTTTGTATAGGTAATTAATTGATTAATTAATTATATAGACGTTTATAGAGCTGTGCGTAAAGCTGTACATAGTGCTATTTATAGAGCCGTTTATAGAGATATTCGTACAGGCGTTTAGTTAATTAATTAATTAATTGTATAGGCGTTTATATAGGCAATTAATCGATCAATCGACTAATTATATAGGTGTTTGTATGGGCGATTGTATAGATATTCGTAAAGCCGTTTATAGAGCCGTTTGTGTAGATAATTATAGAGCCTTCCTAGTATATTAGTGCTGTATATTAATAGAGCTTTAGAGCTCCGTATTAAGCTTTAAGTAGAGCTTTAAGTAGAGCTTTAAGTAGAGCTTTAAGCTCAAGGGGGAGACCCCCTTAGACCCCCCCCCCTCCCTGCGAACTGCGTGCTCCATTTACTACGTAGGTAGAGCTCTTATAGAGGCTTTGGTAGAGCGTTTAGTAGAGCGTTTGCAGAGCTCTATATGGAGGTTTATATAGAGCTTTTGTAGAGCTTTTATAGAGCCCTATATAGAGCTTTGGTAGAGCCCTATATAGAGCTTTGGTAGAGCTTCGTGCAGAGCTTTAGTAGAGCTTTGTGTAGAGCTTCGGTAGAGCTTCGTGTAGAGCTTTAGTAGAGCTTCATGCGGAGCTTCGTGCAGAGCCTTATACAGAGCCACATGCAGGCGTTCGCACGGGCGGTTAACTATAGAGACGTTTGTAGAGATAATTGTATAGGCAATTGCATAGACGTTTGATTGATCGTTTATATAGGCGTTAGATTGATCAATTATATGGGCGTTTAGTTAATTAATTAATTATATAGGCGTTCGTACGGGCGATTATGCAGACGTTCGCAGAGCCGTTTATAGAGCCGTTTGTGTAGACGATTATAAGCCTTCCTAGTATATCAGTGCTGCGTGTTAGTAGAGCTTTAGAGCTCCGTATTAAGCTTTAAGTAGAGCTTCGAGTAGAGCTTTAAGTAGAGTTTTAAGCTCAAGGGGGAGACCCCCTTAGACCCCCCCTGCGCACTGCGTGCTCCATTTACTGCGTAGGCGGAGCTCTTACGGAGGCTTTAGTAGAGCGTTTGGTAGAGCTTTTACGGAGCTTCGTATAGAGCTTCGTATAGAGCTTTATGTAAAGCTTCGTATAGAGCTTCTATAGAGCTACATGTAGGTATGTAGACGTTCGTACGGGCGATTAATTGTAGACGTTTATAGAGACGATCGTATAGGTAATTGTATAGACGTTTGATTGATTGATTATATGGACGTTTAATTGATCGTTCGTATGGGCGTTTGTACGGGCGATTGTGTAGACGTTTATAGAGCCGTTCGTAGAGCCGTTCGTAGAGACGATTATACGGCTAATTATAGAACCTTCCTAGTATATTAGTAATGCATATTAGCAGAGCTTTAGAGCTCCGTATTAAGTTTTAAGTAGAGCTCCGAGTAGAACTTTGGGCTTAAGGGGGAGACCCCCTTAGACCCCCCCCCCCTTTCGCACTGCGTGCTCCATTTACTGCGTAGGCAGAGCTCTTGCAGAGGCTTTGGTAGAGGCTTTAGTAGAGCTTTTAGTAGAGCTTTTGCAGAGCTTCGTACGGAGGTTTATGCAGAGCTTTTGTAGAGCTTCAGTAGAGCTCCATGCAAAACTTTGATAGAGCCTTATGTAGAGCTTTGATAGAGCTTCTATTTAGGCTTGTTTTTGAAAGCCTTATAAACGACTTTGTATAGAGCTTTAAGCAGAGCTTTGTATAAGCGTTTGTGCAGGCGTTCGTGCAGGCGTTCGTGCAGACGTTCGTGTAGGCATTCGTACGGACGTTCGTACGGACGATTGTATAGGCGATTGTAGACCTTCGTAGAGACGTTTATAGACACTCGTAGAGACGTTTATACGGGCGTCTAATTAATTGTATAGGCGTCTGGTCGATTGATCGTATAGACGTTTGATTAATCGATCGTATGTGTTCGTATGGGCGATCGTATAGACGTTTGTAGAGCCGTTTGTAGAGCCGTTTGTACAGACGATTATACAGGCAATTGTAGAGCCGTCGTAGAGGTGTTTGTAGAGACGTTTATCAAGACGATTGTGAGACTTCCTAGTATATTAGTGCTGCGTGTTAGTAGAGCTTTGGAGCTCCGTATAGGGCTTCGAGTACAGCTTCAAGCAGAGCTTCGAGCAAAGCTTCGAGCAGAGCTTCGAGCAGAGCTTCAAGGGGGAGACCCCCTTAGACCCCCCTGCGCACTGCGTGCTCCATTCACTACGTAGCTAGTATACTAAGTGGGCAGAGGTGCTGCAAAGCCTTTGGTAGAGCTTTTAGTAGAGCTTTTGCAGAGCTTTTGCAGAGCTTTAGTTAAACCCAATGTTTTAAAGTTCGTCACGTGTATTTTGCAGGTAGATACCGCCCGCGACTTTTTTTCTAACCAATTAGAAGCCGGATTTCCAACCAATCAGAAGCTAGCTTGGCGGGGGTTTGAAAATTTAAACACCTACACCTAAAAGTATAGACCACTCGTACCTCGGGTTAATAATTATCTTTAGAATTAGCTAAAGTTAATTAAACTATTAGCGGTATATCTGCTATACGGATATTAAGCGGCTTCTTAATTACTTGCCTTCTCCTTAGTTACTATTACTAGCAGTATATAAATATACTAGAGTAGCAGTAATAGTAAAGTAAAGAGCTTAAAAGTCCTTCTTCTTTAGCGCGGTTATAACCCTCTATATAATCTTTAGCTCCGGCCAATTAATTAGGGTTTTAATAACTTATATATTAGGTTTAAACCTAGCTAGCTTATATATAGTCTAAAATATAGATAGGTTTAGTATTACGGTATATATAAACTAAGGCTTATTAACTAAGACTAAACGTACTTTAAAGAGTTGTGTATACGCTATACGGAAGGTCTCTCCCTAATTAGCAAGTAGGTATACTTTATTAACCACTATAAGGGCAACATAGGAACGAAGTATTAGGTTTATTAGAACCTTATATAGCTTATTACTAACTAAAAGCTCTAGGGAGATAAGGATATATATATAGCTGCCTATATAAATATCCTTAATTAGCTTAGCGGATATTATTTTCTCCTATATATAAATAGGTTAAATATAAGGTAGCTTTATAATCTTTTTTACTTACTCTAACCCAATCACATTAAGTAAAAGAATAATAATAATAACTGCATTAGGTATAAGATATAGTAGTGCTTATATTATTATACTCTTACTAAAAGACGTCTTTGCTACAAGTATAAAATCTCACTACTTAAATATTAGCACCCTTAGTGTAACGGAACCTTGTAGCAAGTACTACAATAGGTCCTATTATTGGGCTAGGTGTGTAGGTAATGCGTAAAGTCAACAACGTAATAACAACTAGTGGAGTAGTTGCCTAATAGATTAACTCTAATTATATTCTAAGAATTACTATAAGGAAGGAACTATCTAGGTAGGGACTAAGGGTCCTTAAATACACAACCGTACTCCTATAAAATCCTTCTTATACGTAAGGTACGTGTGCTCCGTCTACTCTATTATATAGATTATATAGATTATACAGATTACACAGATCCCATCACGTGACTCGGTTACTATTTCTCGTTACATAGTTCTACCGGATCTATCCTAGACCGTGCTTATATTAACTAACTAGCTTCCTCTAACTCCTCTCTAAGTAGTCGTAACATCGTACTTAAAGCGTCCGTAACACCATCTCCCTCCTCTTTATCTTCGTCCTTAAAGATTCCTAATATCTCTAAGTCGTTTACTAGAGGTGTGATGTCCGTCTAATTAATTTGGTTAATATTGTTACTTATAATACCTTTAAAGGTTTCCAAGCCTTCTTCTTCTATAGCTCGTTGGTCTTGTACCGTTGCTATAATATTGTCTCTAGGTAGAATAATGTCATCTCCATATTCCTATTGTGCGAAAGAGGGGTTAGTTTATATTACGCTGGCGAGTCCTTTATCTTAGCAACCCTCTTTTTGTTTGGAGTGCATTAAAGCAAATATTTATTCGTCCTGCGACGTTCGCTCTATATCTAACGCTAAGTGTACGCGTCCTATAACTCTTAATAGTCGTCAAGTTCCCTAAGTAATTTATTATAGGGTTTTGTGTTCAATTTGCTACTGTAAAGCTTAATAGTGAACTTACGGGTGCTCTAGGCGAGATTTATCGTCTTTAACGCGAAGATTAAGCTCGCGCTGAGCGGGTAAGAGAAGAGGATCGTTAAGCCCTTAAAGCCCGCGCCTCTGCTTATGCTCGGCTTCTTTATCTTAAGAAGGTTTGTAAAAAGGTTTATTCTAAGGAGTGGAAACTTATAGAATAAGGTCTATAGGAACTTAGTAATAAAAAAACAGATTTTCTTCTAATAGTAAAGGAAACAACTTTAAGTAATTCGGCAATCGCTCTTCCTAGGTCCCCCTTAGGTGACTTGTT
>Ga0307515_10026106_pt1 | contig 10068 bp, 2 predicted proteins | sample 17_EM_MG_FD_194513 | JGI IMG/M metagenome (GOLD analysis project Ga0307515, IMG submission 194513) | Populus trichocarpa ectomycorrhiza microbial communities from riparian zone in the Pacific Northwest, United States - 17_EM | ecosystem: Host-associated > Plants > Roots > Unclassified | place...
CTACTATATATTATCCGCAGACAGACGGTTAAATAGAAAGATTAAATTAAACACTAAAGCAGTATCTAAGACACTATATTAATTACGCGCAGAATAATTAGGTATTATTATTACTAGTTATATAGTGTTGGTATAACTTTTACAACATGCAGAATACATATATCACAATGATATGTACTATGCGGTGTTATAGATAGATAATTTATTCTCTAAGATCTACGCGTCACGAGAGGTAAGGCTTGTCGCGTGTTCTCCTGTGACCTCCGTCAACCAATCACGATTTTCCATGCCCAATATGGAAAATCGCCATTGGCTCGCTTACCACTAGCGCCTTAGCCGCCCTCACGATGTATCTAACACTTCTAGCTACACTGGGAATACTTTAGAAAACGTGAAGATCCGGTATTCTATAACTATGCAATTTAAAAATCTATATATGCACTTCTCCTTTCTTCCTTTCTTGCTATTATAGTATAGGTTATAATAGTACCAGGTAGTGTTACAGGTGCAGGTAGATTGCCATAGGTTGCCGCAGATTACCGCAGGTTGCCGTAGGTTGCGGTTATATAATACAGAGATTATATATACCCTCTTTGCTATATTTACACGTCGATTAACTAGGTTACTAATATAGTGCGTTTTACCCATTCTACTATCTTTAACTTAATTCGGTTTGTGTTAATAAGTCGCTTAAGAGCTAATAATAGTTTGCTTTTAGTCATAGCGTCCGTAGGGTTGCTGTCTTTGTTAATCTATTTAACTTCCGCTATTTTGCGTCTTTTATATAACTAGCGTAGGCATATAATATTAATTATAAGTCTCTTCTCTTGTATAGTTCCTAGTTTAATAAGGCATTTATAAATTAACTTAGAATTAGTGCAAAGAATAAGCGGGAGGCTAATATTAAGTTGCAATTCGATTATAGCCTTAATTATAGCGCCGATATTAAAACTATAGGCCATAGCATATAATTCGGAGGCTAGTACGCTTCTGGTGATTCTCTTACACTTAACTAAGGACCAGTGGATAATGTTCGCCTTATTTAATAAGTCTGCTAATACTAGAATATATCCAATCTATAATAAGAGGTCTTTGTTATTTGCGAATAAGGAATCAGTAAATACAAGTAGTTAAAGTGTCTTTATATTAAGCTTAACAAAGCTTAAGCCTCTTATTAAGTTCTTAATTTGCCACTAAATTCTCTTATTAAGTAGTTTTGCGTCTTTCTTAGTAGGATAAATTAAAAGAAGCTTTAGGCTGGCATACGGACGCAATATAAGCTCCTCTTGCTCATTAGGCAATATATTAGTCCTTAGGTGTAAGTGCTATGCGAATAGTACCTCTGGAACTAGTTGTTATAGTAGCTTCCTTAATATTAATAAGGGTTAAGTTCTAGCATTAGCGCTCTTATGTAAGCGTAATTACATAATCCTGTTATTAGACAATGCCTCTGTTAAACTTAATTGGGTGTTCCGGTGTAAGTTACTCGTGTTCTTTAGTTAGGAACTTAGCTTTCTTAATCTTCTTCTGTTCCGAAGCTGCAAAAACTAAGTTAGCTAGTAGGAGGGTATTATTAGTCTATAAACTAACTATTCCGAAACTTATAGTATTATTAAGGTAAAGTAGGCAGGGGTTATAAGTAGATTAGCTTATGTTTAGTTCTTTAATATAGTAGTTATAGTAAGTCTTAAACCAATAATTGCCTGCCTCGGGAATGCCGTATAAAGGTCTAACAACCTTTAGAATTGTGCCTTGTGAGACTCTAAGTGCTATACTAAGTTTAAGAGGTGCTTTAATATAAAAGTCTCGGTTTAGTTTCGTAGTTAATTATATATAGGCCTATAAAATGTCTCGTAAGTAGAGATATATACCATCGTTCTAAGTTATGGCTATAATATAAAGAATAAGGCGTTGGCTGACTCGTTAAATTGTAGGTAATTAGGTTAGTACGAGGTCTTTCTCTAGGTCGTTATAGGCCTATATAACTAGTCTTAACTTCTTAAAGGCTTTATTAGTGCCGGGGTTCTTAATCTTGTTAACAAATCTAGAGTTAAATACTCTATTACCTTATGGTATATCCTTAGGGTTAACTAATTTAAAAACTCCTTTCTTAAGCAATCCCTTAATCTCCTTCTGGCGTGATACTGTAAACTAATTAAGATTTATAAGTTAATTATTATCCTTATCCTATAGATAAATTGAGATGTTCGCGGTATTTGCTTTAATAGGGTACTTATATAGTCTACCTCTTTCGCGTTTAACGGGTTAAGGTCCAGGTTCAGTTTAAGGTTAAGGTTTAGGCTTGGTTTGAGGTAAAGGTAGTTTAATATTATTATCTTCTAGTTGCGTATCTTCTGTGATTTTGGGGTTTACCATATATAGTTTAACAACTGTGCTACGGAAGTTAGTGGGTCTGTAGGGAAGTTATATAGTACAGGTCTTATTTTTAATGCTAAGCAGGTTGTGCGGACTAGACCAGTAGCTAGGTTAGCCTATAGGTCCTTCTCTCTATACTAATACAGGTAAGTTAAGCGGTAGGTTATAAATCGCGGTTGTCTTGGGTCCGTTGCGCATATTAAGGGCATCTACCACTTAGCGCTCAGCTCTAAGCTTCTTAACTTCTTCTATAGCCTTTTTAAGAGCTACTGCTCGTTTTATAACCGTAGGATTAGGTACATCGGATTCCACCATACGTAGGTAAGCTCCGAATACTAATAAGGTAGGTATAAGACCATCAGGGCCTGCGGAGTCGTTAATTGCTTTAAAAGCTATTTATAAAGCTATATCTTTATTAATATCCGGTAGTTCTATAATAATGATATAGTATATACAACGGAGGGGGCTATAGTAACGTTCTACCATTCTAACTAAATTGTGGGCTTCAACAGGTACGCCTTTTATAACTATTTTAAGTATTATAGTGTATTATTTAAATTCTTTACTTATAAAGTTCTTGCCTATATTATATATAATAATATTAGGGGGTCCTAGGTATGTGTTAATCCAGTATATTCGTAGTACGTCCCATATATGCTTGGCGCTAATACTTTATAGCTATCTGCCGGCTTAAAATCGTGTTCCTTCATCAATAATATACAGTAGAGGTGTGCCATTAATATACATAATATTAACTATAATTAAGTAGTTAAAATTAATATTATTATATAAGGTAAATCTGAATCTACCAGGCGACTTTCCATGTTTTTAACAATAGTAGCAGTAACGTATAAGATGGTCTAAAGTCTTGCTATTAATGTCGTGCCCTAAGCGTTTAAGTATTTGTACAAGACGCTTAACTAAAGGGTGGCCGAAGCGACGATATAGTCGTCTTAATTTAATATCAGTTAAGTAGTAAGGGTTTTAATTAAATAATATAGTTAAGTAGTTACACAGGGATGTATTTTAAAGGAGGAATAGATAGCTAAAGTGATATATAACTAGTACTTCGCTCTAAGGGGTAATTAGTATATTTTTTAGGTTGTTAAAGTACACTTATAGTTAATCTATGTCTGCCAGGCAGAGCAAAAATGGGGTATTGACTTTAACGATATAAAACTCGATTGTGCTAATTAGGGTAGTTACTTTGGTTAATCTAATTAATAAGGTTAATCCGATGCCGAATTATACATTAACTATACCTTATATAGTAGTATTAAGTTATACACCAGTATTAAGTCTTTGGAATGCTAGAAATTGGCCATATCCTACTATAGATCGTTTGGATGCTCCTATATCAATCATTATACCTATAAAGTAGTCTACAGTATAGCGGGATGTGGATATAGTTATATTGTAGGTAAAGGGGTCCTGGTCGGTTATAAGAGGTGTTATATTGTCTATAGTTATAACCGAATGGCTGAAGGCTTTATTAGCTAGGGTAGCAGCTATAGAAGTTGCTTTATGCTGTTCTACTTGGCCGAAAGAGGTATAGAAGTGGTCAATGTCTAGTTAAGAGTTCTTGTCGGTTGCCTCATGATTTGTGTTAATAGTTAGTGCTTAGAAAGCTTCCTCAAGCTCTTCTTCTGAGTCAATATTGTTATCTTCGTAGTCCATAATATATTGATTGAGTCGTTTGTTGAATCGGTTGTCAAATTTACCAAACTTGTCTCTATTGGCGGTTCTAAACTTGGCTTTAGACTCTTCTCGTTCTTCTTGGGTGTGGTTCCATAATCGGCAGCCTTCCTTGTCACATACAAAGCAACGTGGTTTATGACGTGGAGAGAAATGAGGAAGGTGCGTAGAATAGTTTAGGGGACGGTTTGAGTGGTCGTTTGAGGGACAGTTTGAGTGGTGGTTGGGGTGGTCGCGTTCTTGGTGTGGTCGCGTTCTTGGTGTGGTCGCGTTCTTGACGTGGTCACGTTGACTACTGGTACAGTGGTCTGTCTCTGGTTAAGGTGGAGCGTCAGACGTCTTCCAAATCCAGGGTAGATTCAAGGTATTTCCGGGTAAGGTGGAGCGTCAGACGTCTTCCAAATCCAGAGTACTTTGATTCTCTTCAACTAAAATAGGGCCTTTGCAAGGTGGAGCGTAAACGTCTTCCAAGTAAGTGCGTATCTCCTGATCTGTGCGCGCTCACTGATCAGTGTTGGTATGACTTTTACAACGTGCAGAATACATATATCACAATGATATATACTATGCGGTGTTGTAGATGGATGATTCATTCTCTAAGATCTACGCGTCGCGAGAGGTAAGGCTTGTCGCGTGTTCTCCTGTGACCTCCGTCAACCAATCACGATTTTCCATGCCCAACATGGAAAATCGCCATTGGCTCGCTTACCACTAGCGCCTTGGCCGCCCTCACGATGTGTCTAACACTTCTAGCTACATATAGTTTATATATAATATAACACCATAAGAAGGAATAGGTATATTACTATTTAAGGCAAATTACGGATATAAGTTAAGAATATCGTTGTTACTATAATAAGTAAATAAAACGAGTAGTATAGCTAAAGAAAAAATAAAGATATTAATAAAGCTTTATATAGACCTTATAGAATTAGTAAAGAAAGTATAAAAGAGAATAAAAAAGTACTTTAATGCTAAGAGATCTAAGGGACTAGATCTTAAGAAGGGAGATAAAGTATAGCTACTATATAAAAATTTTAAGAGTTAATAACTAAGTAAGAAGTTAGACTATATTAAACTAGAACCCTTTAAAATTAAGCAGAGGATTTTACTGGTTATATTTAAGTTAAACTTACTAGCTAAAATAAAGATCTACCCTATATAGTATATTATAATATTAGAACCAGTATATGGGAATATTAAGCTACTAGTTTATAAAGCAGATATATATAGAGGATAAAAAGAAGATAAATGGCAAGTTTTAAAGGTTGTTAGCTATAAGGACATTAATAATAAGGTGTAGTATAAAGTAAAGTGGATAGGCTACACTAAGACTACCTAGGAGCTACTAAAAAATTTAAAGAATGCTATAGGAAAGGTATAGGAGTATTAGAAGAAATTAGGTTAGATAGTATTAATAAAGAAGGATTGCTAAAGAATAAGTTACCTAAGGGGGACCTAAGAAAAGCAGTTGCCGAACTACTCAGATCTGTTTTCTTTTCTATTAGAAGAGAATCTATTCTTTTATTACTAAGTTCCTACAGACCCTATTTTATAAGTTTCTACTCCTTAAAACGGACCTTCTTATAAACCTTTTTAAGACGGAGTAACTAAGCGGACGCTGTAATTTAGGCCTTAAGAGCCTTTTACTCTATATTATAAGAACGTTCTAGCTTAGCTAGAGTAATAGATAGTTTACTATCTAGCTATATAGTAGTAGATTAAATATAAAACCCTAAGATAAATTAATTAGGGAACTAGACGACTATTAAGAGTAATAGGTCGCGTATATTTAGCATTAGAGATAGAGTAAACGTTATAGGATAAATAAATATTTGCTTTAGTGTACTCTAAGTAAAAAGACGGTTATTACGAAGATAGACTTACTAACATAATATAAACTAACCCCTTTTTTAAATAATAAGAACACGGAGATAGTATAATCTCACTAAGAGATAATATCGCAGCAATAGTACGAGCACAACGTTGCGCCTATAAGGAAGAAATTGCTTTAGGTATAATAAGTAACAATATTAACTAAATTAATTAGATAGATATTATACCTTTAGTAAACAACCTGGAGATACTAGGAATCTTTAAAGACGAAGATAAAAAGGAGGGAGATAGTGTTACGGACGCTTTAAGTATAATATTATAACTACTTAGGGAAGAGTTAAAAGAAGCTAGTTAGTTAATTTAGGCATAGTCCGAAATAGAGCTAGTAGAACTATATAATAAGGAATAGTAACTAAGGTTATATAATATTATATATAATATACGCAGTATATAAAGGGAATGTACGTATAATATATATAACACGTATATTATATACAAGAAGGATTTTATAGGAGTATAGTTATGTATTTAAGGACCTTTAGTCCCTACCTAGATAGTTCCTTCCTTATAGTAATTCTCAGAATACAATTAGAGTTAATCTATTGGGCAACTACTCCACTAGTTATTATTACGTTGTTAACTTTAATTTGCATCACCTATACACCTAGCCTATTAATGAGCCCATTGTAGTACTTGCTATAAGGTTCCGTTATATAGCCTTTAGCTAGGCCTTAGCTACCCCTAAGTAGCCCTAGGTAATATACCCAAGTAAGGAATAAATTTTCCCTTATATTACCCCCCCTTTATTAGGGTTAGCCCCTAGTCTATATACCTAAATTAATTAATTTCTATTATATAAAAAAGGTAAGTAATATTAAAGCTTTACTTATATAGGAAAGACTAACTAAGCAACCTTAATAAAAACCTTAACTTATAGCCAAAACCCAGTGGGAAAAAAGGCCTTATTAGGAAGAAAAAGATTATTTACCAGTAGAATTAACCGTATATAATCTACATAAGCCGTAGCTCTTATAGTAATTATATAAGATCAAAAGGTAAGCCGTAGCTTAAGAAATTATAGAGGATCTTTATAAGCCGCCGCCATTCTCTTTAGTAAGCTATATCTCTTAATTTAGCCAAGCAGCCTTAATAAAAACCTTAACCTATAATTAAAATCCAGTAGGAAAAAAGGCCTATTTAGGAAGGAAAGGAGTATCTACTAGTAGGGTAAGACTTAATCGTAACGATTAATCTTAAAGCCGTAGCTTAAGAAGAGGCAATTATATATAGTTAAGTCTCGGCAGCTAATAAATAAAAGGTCTTAGGTTAGAGCCGGCTTAATTATATAGGACCTTTAAGCCGTAACTTGGGGTAAGCCGTAGCTCTATAAGTATAAGGGGACTTTATAGATAGGGGGCTCTAAGGCACAATTATAGGAATAGATAGATTGTAGAGGAGACGAATCCTTAAGGAGGTAAGGCGACTAGGATTGTAGAGACTATATACTATAGGTATATGCCTCCGGTACGTAATTGATGGCTATTTAAGGTATTTAGAGGTTGTCCTAAGGGCAACCCAAGGTGACTATAATAATATCCCTTATAATAAGAGATAATTATATATAATTAAGCCCTAGAACCCCCTTAGCTAATAACTAAAAAGTTTCTAGGTTAGGCCGTAGTCCTTAATTATATTTAATCTAGAAGTAAAGGTAGTAGCTATAGCTTTAGAAACTAGCCGTTAGTTCTTTAAATCGCTATTAAATAGTAATCGGATAGCCTCTAGGGTAGCTATATCTCTTTAAGGGCGTTTAATCTTTTATGTCCTATTAGTAAAACCTGCTTTAAACGTAGCGATCCGCGGTTAACCTAGAGTATTACAAGTTTAATCGCGTACGATCTCCTTTAATTCCTACTAGAAAGCCTTTAGATAGTATTTAATTACCTTTAGGTCGCCTTTAGGGTAGAGCTATACCGCTATACTATTAATCGCATATAGATATACTAATCGCCTTAGGAGGTAATCGCGTACAATCTAAATAGTCCCTAGCTCTTAGCTAGGTAGCTATTATCTCCCTTCTTTTACTAATCTATATCTATCTAATTAACTATTATATATAGATGCGATCTGCTAAGCATCTACTAGTATAGCTGCTTTATAATATATATTATGGGACGGGGCAAGTAGCTACAAAGCGTATATATTTGAGGAGTCTACAAGACGTTACGCAATCGATCGTAAGGGTCGAGGGCGTAAGGAGGTGATATACCTACGCGTAGCTAACATAAGCTATACGCGAGGTATACGCGAGAGCACGGGGCTCTCCTATAGAGGCCCCTGCGGTAGGGTTCCGTAACACTACCCCCCCTCTTATAGAGGCGGAGCTCCGGCAACGCTGTGGTTACTATATACATATAGAAGAGACACTTAAGGTATAGAAAAGAAGAAAAAGGGGGGTATTACTAAAGGCTTAAAACAACGTTATATAATAGGGCTTAGCATCTAAAAATCCAACTAATTAGATAACTTTAACTGCCAGTTAAAGTTCCTAAACATCTTAACGATATTCCGGTCACGTAATCGCACTTTACCGCAATCTAACGGCAATTTAACGGCAATTTACCCTTATATGGTAATATATAACGGTTTAACTCTATAAGGGCTCCTATAAAGGATTAGGTATAAAGTCTCTACTTAGGCCCGGTTTCTATAGGTTCGCGTAATAAAAGTCGCTAATTAGATCCTTTGCATTTTAAAAGTCTTCCTATAGTTGCCATTCTAGCTAATTTATATCGAATCCTATGTATATAGCTCTGTAGTAGAGCCATCGTCCTCTACCTTTACTAAAGTATTTAGAGTTGATAATTTGTTTAACAGTCCACTCCTTATAGTTCTTATCTTTGTTCTTATCTCGGATTAGTATTAGTAGGGGTTTAGGCTATATCTGCCCTAGTAAGGGGTTAGGCTAATAGAGGTATAGTAGCTATAGGTAAAATATAGGCTATATCCCACGGGTAGCTAGGGCAGGCGAGAGTTTTAGCTTATATGCGGCTCCCCTATTAATAACTTATTTAATTAAATAGGGGCCGAGGTTCTTATAATCGAGTGACTTTATAGGCCTCTGCGTAGAGATATTACGTATATCTAGCTATACCCAGTCGCCAACACGTATCTCCGGTGGTGGCGTTTTATAACGGTTAGTGAAGTAGGCCTGCTTTGCTTAAGCCTAGGCCATTTCTCCCTTATAGTAGTTAAGTAGATTTTTTATACGGTCTGCATACTAGTCAGTAAGTAGTATCTTAAGGCGTTTTCTATATAGCAGTTTCTTATTAATAGGTTTTGGTGGCTCTATACTGGATTAGGGGTAATAACCCTTATTTGCAAAAAATAGGGTAAGTCCTATAGTGGTTAAGACGTAGTTCTTTACTACAAATTTACCTAGTAGGAGGTAATCTACCTAGTTATCTTAACTATAGGCGACTACCTGTCGTAGGTACGCTTTTATACTAGTATTAGCGTTTTTTAATTGCCTAGTAGTTTTATAGTAAAAGGATATAGATATCTTAACGGAGATGCTAAGGCGTTAGCAGATTCGTCTCTATATATTAGAGTTAAATTATATACCTTAGTTAGACGTAATTAAGTCAGGTAGCCTATATAGTCGGTAAACTTCGCGAAAGAAGGCGTTAGTAACGTCGCTAACGGCTACGCCTTTAGTTAGGACGTAGTGGCGCTCTTTTATAAGTCGGTATATTATTATAAGGATGTTCTTATAGATATGGCCGTGTTATTTATAGGGTGGTAGGTTAATAACGAAATCTATAGTAATATCTACCTATCGTTATATAGGTACTGGTAGAGGGTATAGTAGTCCTTAGTACTTTATATTAAAGGCCTTAGCGCGCTTATAACCGTAGTAGGCGCCTATAAAGCGTTTAACTAAGTCTATTATTTTTAGCTAGAAGTAGTATTGGCTAAGAAGCTTATAGGTTCCTCCTCTACCTAGGTAGCCGCTTAATTAGAGGTCATAGGCCATTTAGATTAGTTACCGTTATAAATTTTCTAAGTTAGGGATAAATAGGCGGCCTCTATAATAGAGCCTATTCTCTTTTACTTTTAAGGCTGCTATATTAATCTAGCCTAAGCGTTAGAGGTTAGTAG
>Ga0307515_10026107_pt1 | contig 10068 bp, 3 predicted proteins | sample 17_EM_MG_FD_194513 | JGI IMG/M metagenome (GOLD analysis project Ga0307515, IMG submission 194513) | Populus trichocarpa ectomycorrhiza microbial communities from riparian zone in the Pacific Northwest, United States - 17_EM | ecosystem: Host-associated > Plants > Roots > Unclassified | place...
ACAGGGCACTTTATCCTTATCGATTGCGATATTTTATGCATTTTCTATTGGATAAAGGATATTTTATGCTCGCTTATTCGCATTATCCAAAACCACCCTGACCCTGATTTGGGGACCTTTTGTCACGAGACCATGTATCACAGCGACTGTTCTTTGTAGGCGTTTAATGTCGTCCTTTGCTGACGGCAACTGCATACTTGAAGCAGAGCGACATGATTTTGGCGGATATGTCGACTACAACGATCACGCTTGCCGCTCCGGAAAGACCATCCATACTGCGATGCTTGCGAAAGGGTCGAACTTAGAAATGAAGCCGCAGTATCTGTCGTGAAGCCGCAAAGCGGCGAAGCAGTGTCTTGACTGGAGGCAGCGTTGCGGGCCATCTTCAAGCCAACGAGGCTGAGAATGGCAGGCGCGGTTGAACGCCACAGCGTACGAAAGCGGCGAGACGTCAAAAGCGGCGCGATTCCCGATATGGATAAGCGCAAGGACTACACTAAACCCGAAATGGGGGTCCCTGGACAGAGTTTACATTTGCAGCTAGCCCACCTACGTACGCCGATTATTTATATTCGGCACGGATGTATAAAAGTGATGGCCACCACAAAATAGTTGGGCTTGGATATATTGCTGGCACTGCACTAGCTCTGGGACTAGCGGGTTCGCCTGCTGAGTGAGTCTCTAGATTGTACCTGTTTGCTTAGTGACTCATTATACAATTAGCCCTAAGTAGAGGTGAGTTTCAGTTTCAGTTTAGGCCGAGTAATTAATTAATAAAATATAGAGCAAGATTTTCTAGCCATAAAAGATTTATATTTCTACTATGAAAAGCATATATCTAGCTATAATTAATTCCTATGTTAAGGATAACTAAGCGGTAAATTTAATTTACGTTTTCTTGGCAAGATGCTTAAGATAGTTCCGTAATAAAGTTTAGCAAAGAAACGCAGGACTAGACAATTGCCGAAGCATCCCGCTTACTAGTACGAAGCGGAAGAGTCTTAGTGTACAGATAGAGTGATATGCTGGAATTTCTATCGCAAGAGAGAGTATTTTTATTATCGTTTAGGTTATTGTATGCGCCTACGCAAATAGGTACGCCAGTAATACAGCTACGAGTTGGGTAGTCTAGGCTACTCTGTATATATAGTCCGTAAGGCTAAAAAGGGCAGGAGTTAGTTGCGCAATTGACATTTAATATATCGTACCAAATTTTGCCTCCTGCTAGAGTGTACTCAAATTGGGTAATAGGGGCAGAGTCCGTAGTTGTTTCTATAACTAAGAGTTTTAACGATACGCCGCCATAACTAGGCACTTAGTACGTCTTATTATAGATATTAGCGGGCTAAAGAGTAATTATGTTAAATGAATGGTCCGTAGTAACTAACCAAAGGTAGACTTAAATGAGTATTTGTTGTAGATTTTAGCTTAAGCGGCTTGCATAATAGGAGTAATAGCTAGGATAGCTATGGAAGCTATAGTGAGAAGTTATATTTTAAGTAGTGTTCCGCTAATAGAGTTAATATTCCGCAGATTATTTTAAATTGTTCTCTTGCTAGTGCTAGGGTATAAGGATTAGTGCGTTATACTAAAAGGTTCTAGCATGAGGCCAGGTCATAATAGTTGAATATTATTTTTTCACCCTTAGCCGAAAAGTGATGTGTTACCGGTCTTATCGATTTTATTGGTCTTATCCCCCCTTATTATGTAAACCCTTTATTAGGGTTACGCGCAGTCATTCTCCTTAAAATATCAGTTCTCTTTAAAGGGAGTTTTAGTAAGCATGTTCTTGTCTTTCTGCATTAAGATAATTACAATTATTTTACTTGCTTAAATCTTTATCTTCTTAAAGATCTAAACATGTGTGTTATTATCCTTATCCAAAATATAATACTAAGGTAAGTCCGTTGTCGTTATATATGGGTTCGCATTTCTCGAATGGGCCATTGGGCTTTTCACTAGGCCGAAGACATACTAGAAACGCCCACTGCAGCTTCGTCTCCGCCTTTATATAATTTAGCCTCTCCGCCATTATATTTTTCTAGAGATCCTCTAGATAATAGAGCAGAAACTAATGAGGCAGGAACAGAGAATACTAAGGAGGATTTACGGGAGAATTTAGTGGTGGTAATAACTATAGAATTATAATCAGCCGTTCAATTGCGATTTGATTATAGTTAAGTTGATTATATCTTTTTAGTACGGACTTATACGTGATAAACCACGTGTAGATAAAAACCCCATAAGCTTATATCCGAAGCTCTACTAGGTCTACCCCCTCTTTCTTATTTCCGTGGTATATCCGGTTTAGTTATATAGTTATATCTACGTAATATAATTAACAGGTATAATTATAATTTGGTTAGTTATATTACTATATGCCATGGGACTCACCCGCGCACGTTTATCCCGTGACACCTACGCACGTACATTCGCTACCCCTATTTATTAATACCCGTACACGTTTCCTTTTCTGTTTCTGCATTAAATATTTTAGGGGGTGTTTGGTTGCAATCTGGAGGCTTTAGATTTAGTTTAGAATCCGTTGATTTGGAGTGATTTTGCCTACACAGCCTCAAAAATTTGATGTTCCTCTTACCGCTTAAAGAACGCCAGAATTGCACGCTAAAAGAACACTAAAAATTGGCAAATTTACCGTATGAAGCTTCTGAACTAAAGGTCTTGGCGTCAGTTTAATCTAGAGGTCTATATTCCAGATTTAGTTTTAATATAAAGCCTCTAGATTGTATACGCCTGTGCTTTTATAAAGCTATAAACACGTACCAAATTAGGAACGAACGCGTCCCTTTCTGCCGGACTTTTAGTGTAGATTTAATCTGAAGTTTTGTAACCGAATACCCCCTTAAACCATTACGCGTCAATTGTACTTAGCACGGTTAATAACTAGCCATTAAGCTTATTTGCAACTGCTTAGTCGATCTATAACACTATGCTAACTAACTATTACTATATCTGGGAGGATTCGTTGCTAAATAAAAGCTGATATAAGCATTAAAAAAGAAGGTTAAAGAAGTAAACGGCGCTTAAATGTTTATATAAATTCTTTATGAGTATAGTGATATACTTTAGAATATAAATATTACGTTCTCTTACGTACTATCTAACCCATAGCCTAGTAGGTGGATGCGTTATCCCTTATAACTCTCTATTTGTAAATTATACCTAAGGGAACCTTAAATTAATTGGAACAGCTCTAAACTTATCTAGTAATACCCTAAAATTCTCCCTACCTATGTAAAATTTAATTTCTTTCGCTTTATACTAATACATCTGCCCATTGCCTTTAAAGATTACTAAAACGTAGCGAACTAAGGATATTAGCTAAGATATAAGGCCGACTATTATTATTCTACTAGTTTATGCTTTAAGGTGTTTCTATAACTAGTAAGAGAGAATGTTCTTCGGAGGTATATAGACGGGACACTCATTCTTATCGTTATTAGATATGTATCGCTTATAAAAGGAATAAATATAATAGTCTGCAGACTATATGGATTCCCCTATACTATAAATATCTTTGCACTAAGCGTATATTTTAGATGGTAAACCGGTTGCAATTAATGGCAAAGGAGCTAGCTCCTCCGCTCCTCTTTTATTACGGATAGTTATAGTTAAAATTGCTCTTTCTAACTCTGCCTAGCTTATATCCTTTAAGAGTCATATATAAAGTGGCTCTTTAAGCTAGTATAATATAGTCGAGAAATTCTGGTCGTTTATTAGGTTAAAGGCTAATATCCTAGCCTTATTATCAGCTATCCGCGTAAGTAATCTGAAGCGAGTAGCATCATCCATAAGAATAAGTGCCTCTTTTTGGTCCGAATTAGTGTAGAGACGGGAGTAAAAATTATAGTAAGTATTATGCTCTATATTTCTAAGGATAACTTTATAATAAACTATATCTAATTAATAATATAGGCTAAGGCGCGTATTAGGGTTATCGCAGCTACAAAACTCTTCTTTAAGAGCATCTATTCTAGAGTTAGGGAAGATATATTTATTAGGTATTACTTATAAAATATATAAAAACGGAAGAAGTATGCTTTATTATTATAGCGATTAACTAATAAATTAGGTCTTTTATAGTAAATCTACTTTTTAGGGTAAGTAGTAATTCTAAAGGAGTAATTATATAAGGCCCTCGATTTTTATAGGGAGGCATTTTATTAATATAATGGGTATTTCTAAGTACCTAAAGCCAGTGATCTTATTAAACTGGATCTAAATCCACCTTATATTAGATCTAATGCAAACTATATCTTTTTAGGCAGGTATCTAGCTAATATAGGAAGATACTAAGCCTAAAGTAATTTGGACTAGAGTGGATCTAAGGCTAAATTTACTCTACTTTAATCTAATAAGATTACTGCAGGCTAATGCATTAGCGTAGGCGTGGTTAACGGCTAGGGAAGGAAAGTAGAGAGTTTTTACCTATTAAACTATAAAACCCTATTAACTGGCCTCTATTACCTACTGTTATAGTACTAGTAAATTGCTAGCAAACTGCCGGTAAACCTCATGCCTTAATTAACTAAGTCGCTAATATTATATGAGTTTTCTTCCCCCTTGGTTATATATTAAACACTAATTAAAATAAGTAAATATAAGTAGGCTAGCTACTAAGTAGTATCTCTAAGGTATATATAAAAGGTTGCGTTAATAGAATTTTTTTTAAGTATATAAGCTAGTATAAAGCAAAAATATTTAGTTCCTTAGTTGTTACGGCACTGGCAGAAAACGGTAGAACTTAGTTGGCAGAACTTGGCAAAACTTTGCGGTTATATAATAGGCAGTCCGTATAAAAGCACCCTACTTTAACCGGCGCTGCTTTTCTTCTCCTTTCCTTTCTCTAGCTTTAGATTCTCGTTTATAGACAATCTAATTATATAGGCTTACGCGACACCTTTTGCCGTGCTTATGTCTCGATTAACTAAGTCGCTAATATTAGTAACTTAGAGTAACAATTTACGCTAGTATGTTTATACAGCCTAGATATAGGTGAGGTAGTACATAAGGGAAAATAAGATTTAGATTCTATAATGTATTACTATACTTCTTATAGTAGTTTAAGCAAACATTTTATTAGCGACTTAGTCAATTAAGACATAAGTACGGCAAGAGGGTCGCGCAAGCCTATACGATTGGATTGTCTATAAACAAGAATCTAAAGCTAAAGAAAAGGAAAGGAAAAGATAAGTAACGCGAGGAGTTATATATAACCCCTAGTTATATAAGCTCTGCGTTTATTATAACGTTTACTATAACTGCCGCTTTCTGCTAGTGCTGTAATATATAACGTTAAGGAATTCCAAAACTCTTTTTTCCTTAATATATTCTTCTTATATAATAGCCAATTCCTTTATAGGGACCTTTATATATAATAGATTATACTTTATAGAATTGTAAATTAACCAGAAGAGATCTAAAAGCTTTAAGATTATCCGTAAATGCTTTACTGAAATAACCTTCTAATACTTGCATTTTATACTAATATATCGGCCTATCCTCTTTAAAGAGTACTAGGGCGTAGCTAATTAAATTATCTGGCTAAGATATAAGGCTAAGCACCATTATATATATAGGCTTAATTTCTATAAGGTAATCCTATAATTAGTAAAAGAGAATATTTTTTAGAGGTTTCTCTAGAGGTATATAAATTGGGCACTTATTCTTATCTAACTTGCATTGTAGATAGACGGTATAAACTTTACAATTTATAATTAATTAAGTTTCCCTTAGAGAATAGATATCTTTACAGCCATTATATTATCTAAATAATAGTGTCGGTATACTCGCTTTATTAACGGGCACGAATATCACTGTATAATACGTATACGGTATTAAAGTTAGTAGTTATTAATTGTCTAGAAGTAAGGGGTTGCTCCAAGGTTAGGTTAGCTAGCCTCGCTTTATAGTCTCGTGACCACGTTATATAACTAATATTCCGACACTAGAGCAACTCTAAAAAGAAGGCTAATCTATACTCTAAAGTTAAGTTTACTTTTAGACTATTTGTAGCGTATAAGTAATAGTTAGAGATCTAATTAATACGCAATAGCTTCCACGCTCCTTTTATAGGTCCGTAATTATAAGAAGAATTATTAAGGGTAGCAGGTTAATATATCGCGAGGGCCGCTAAGGCGCTAGTAGTAAGCGAGCTAATAGCGATTTTCTATCCCGGGGATGGAAAATCCTAATTAGCTAGTTAAATTTAGGGTCTATACCGTTATAATTAGTTACCTAATGCTAAGCTAAATCTAAGTTCGTTTGTTTAACCCATCCTACAACTTATAGATTAATTTGGTTTGTATTAATAAGCTATTAAAAAGCCGCGTAGGGTTTTCCCTTCGTTATAGCGTTAGTAGGGTTGGCCTCTCTGTTAATTTATTTTACCTCCGTAATTTATCTCCGTTTATAGGCTTACCAGAGGCACATTACGTTAATTATTAGGCGCTTTTCTTAGGTGGTTCCAAGTCGTACTAGACAGTTATATAAGGACTTAGAATTAGTACAAAGCATAAATAGGAGGTTAATTTGTAGGATCTTATCTACTATAGACTTAATCGCAACGCCGATATTAAAGCCGTAGGCTGTACCGTAGAGTTTAGAAGCTAGTACGCTTTAAGTAACTCTTTTACACTTAACCGAGCTCTAATGAACGATGTTAGCCTTCTTTGTAGTATCAGCTAGTACAATAACGTAGCCAATCTACGAAGAGAGGTCCTTATTATTAGTAAATAATACGTCTATAAACACCAGGAGCTATAGGGTTTTAATATCTAACTTAACGAACTTAAGGCCTCTATTAGCGTTCTTAATTTACTAGTTTAGACGCTTATTTAACTATTTTGCGTCTTCCTTATTAGGGTTAATTACCTAGGCGGTAAAGGATAAATTAAATAAGGCTTTTAGCTGGTAAACTAAAGCAATATATACACCTCTAGTACGTTAAGTAATATACTAGTCCTTTAGAGTTAAGGTTTTTGTAGCTCCTCTTAATCCTATACTTGTAGTAAGCTTAGTGCTAATTATACTAAGGTTTATGCATTATCGTTCCTAAATAAGCGTAATACTCCCGTTAGTTAGTAGCTAAATAACTCCACCGTTAAACTTAATAGGCGTATTAATGGTAAATTATTCCCGTTCTTTAGCTATAAACTTAGCCTTATATAGCTTGTTTTGCTCTATACTTATAAAGGTCTTATCTACCAGGAATAGAGTATTATTAGTTTATAGGCCTATAATACTAAAGGGTTCGTTACTCTATAGGAGATAGGGGTTATATATAGACTAGTCCATATATAACTATTGGATGTAATGCAAGTAATATGTCTTAAACTAGTAGTTACCGGCTTCTGGTACTCTATAGAGTAGTTTTACAACCTTTAAAACAAAGGCCTCGTTAATCCTAAGTTGCTTAATTAGCTTATGCGGAGGTCGTACATAAAAATCTTAATTTAGTATGGTAGTTAATTGTATATAGGCCTATAAAATATCTTAGAGGTAAAGTCGTACCTATAGAAGCTTTATGGCGGTAATGCAGAGAATTAGTCGTTGGCTGACTTATTAAATAGTTAGTAATTAGGTAAGAACCAGTTCCTTTTCTAAGTCGTTATAAGCTTATACAACTAGTTAGGATTTCTTAAAGGCTTTATTAGTTCCCTTATTCTTAATCTCGTTAATAAATCGCGAGTTAAAGAGTTATACGCCTTGTGGTATATCCGTAAGTCTTATAATCTTAAAAACTCCCTTCTTAAGTAAACTAGTAAGCTCCTTCTGTTAAAAGGCGCTAAATTAAGTACTAAATTAACTGTTATCCTGTAGGTAGATAGTGATATTAGTTATAGCTATAAGTAAAGGGTATTTACAAGGGCGTCCTCTGCCTCGTTTTAAGGGTTATTGCTAAGCTTTAGTAGGTCTCTCTAAGACAGTCTTAGGAAGGGCTAACCTAAGTAGAGGTTTAGGTAGCGATTCCGGTCCAACGATTTGCTCCTACAATTTAGTTGCTTAAAGGTAGGGTTTTATAACCGTAGATTAAAAGGCTATAGGTCCGCTAGATAGCTTAACAGTATATATTTTACCCTTAACGGTAAGTAAGGTAAATAGCCCGTCTTAATAGCCGCTTTAGCTAGTATTTCCTTCTCTCCAGACTAAAACAGGCAAATTTAGTAGGAGATTATAAATCGCATTAGCATTAGATCCGTTTTGCATATTTAACGTATTAGCAATCTATTGTTTAGCTTATAACTTTTATATCTCTACTATAGCCTTTTTAATTGCGGTAGCGCGTTATATAACCGTAGGGGATGGTGTATTAGATTTGACTATTTGGGGGTAGGCTTTAAAGACTAGAAGTATAGGAACTAGTCCTTTAGGGCTAGCTAAATCGTTAATTGCTTTAAGCGCCATTTAGAGTCCTATCTCCTTATTAATTTTGGGGATTTTAGTTATAATAATCTGGTAGGCTCGCTATAATAGACCGTAGTAGCGCTTTACTATTTTAATAGAGTTATATACTTTAACCGGTACTCCCTTTATACTAATTCCTATAATAGTGGCGTATTGCTTAAATTCCTTACTAATAAAGTTCTTTCTAGCGTCGTGGGTAATTAGGTCTAGTAGCCCTAGGTAAATATTAATCTAGCATATCCGTAGAACGTCCTATATATATTTGGCGCTAATATCTTATAGCTATCTACCGGCTTAGAATCGCGTTCCTTTATTAATAACGTATAGGAGGGGTAATCTGCTAATATATATAATGTCAACAATGATATTATAGTTAAAATTAACGTCATCTTATAGGGTAAAGCGGAATTTGCCTAATAATTTACTAAACTTTTAACAGTAGTGGCAGAACTTAGTTAGTTACTTAATAGCCATTCTATTAGTTTCATGGCTAGTATAGTAAAGTAGTTTTTATAATTTCTTAATTAAGGGATGTCTAAATCGACGGTATAGGCGCCGTAGCTCTATATCTATTAAGTAGTAAGGGTTCGCGTTAAAGGATTTAGATAAATATAACTGTAGTAATAAGCTCTATAAGAGAAATAGGTAGCCAAACTGTCGCACTACTGGCACTTTTTTAGTATAAGTAATAACAACGTTTCTAAGGTTGTTATAGTAGATTTAAAGTCTATCTATATCCGCTAAATAGAGCAAAAAGGGGGTATTTGTATAGACAATATAAAACTATATCTTGCCTATAGGGGTAACAACGTCCATAGTTTTAATAGAGGTAGCAATTCTAATGCCGAACTGCACGTTAACTTGTCCTTTAGTTAAGGTATTAAGTTTTACAGATTAGTCCGCGTTCTATAGTGCCTAGAATTATCCATAACCGGCTATAGACTTCTTTAACACACTAGTATTAATTATAATTCCTATAAATACTATAGAAGTATAGCGTAAAGTGGCGGTTATTGTATTATAGTTAAACGGGTTAGTTTCCGTAGTAGGTTCCATAGAGGTTATAGTAAGTAAGTAAGCATAAGCTTTATTAGCTAGTTCTATACTTATAGAGGTTGCTTCGTCTATAGTAAGAGTCCTAAATAATATAAGGTAGTAGCCGTTAGGGTCTTCTAGTTCTTCCTTACTATTATTATTATTAGTGTTTTTATTAGCGTCTATGTCTAGCATAAGAGCTTTAAAGGTCTTATTGCACTTATTATTGTCGTCTCCTTTATAGTAGATAGTGTATTATCTAAAGCGTTTTTTAAAGTTACTATTACGGCCCTTATTATTGTTAAAATGTCTTTTATACTTATTTCTAGAACGGTTCCGCTCCTCCTCTATATATTTCTATAAGCGGCAGCTCTCCTTTTAGCAGATATAGTACTTAGCCTTTAGGGATTTGACGGTGTTTTGTCTATAGGAGCGGGTTCGGTTATAGTTATTATAGATGTTACGGCGGTATATATAATCCGTAAAGTAGGCTCCTTAAGACGGTCTTATTAAGGCCTAGGAGGGGTGTTCCTTCTCCTATATAACTATAGAAGATTATAACTTACTAATTAACTAGGAGAGGTCTTTAGAAGGGTTAGAAATGGC
>Ga0307515_10026108_pt1 | contig 10068 bp, 5 predicted proteins | sample 17_EM_MG_FD_194513 | JGI IMG/M metagenome (GOLD analysis project Ga0307515, IMG submission 194513) | Populus trichocarpa ectomycorrhiza microbial communities from riparian zone in the Pacific Northwest, United States - 17_EM | ecosystem: Host-associated > Plants > Roots > Unclassified | place...
TCGAAGACCAGCAACCAATTGTTGTACGGGGTGCCGGCCCGCAGCGCCGCGCGCACGCGAGGCACCGCGGTGGTCACCTCGTTGCCGATATCCAGGCCCAGTTCGTTACCCAACTCGATCAGCGACGCCAGGATCTGCGCGGGGCGCTCGGACGGCACCCACCAGATCAGGTCGTACTCGTCGCGATGCAGGTACGCGTACTCGATCGCGATCTGGGATTTGCCCACGCCGCCCTCGCCGTGCAGGGCCTGCGGCAGCACGGCGGCGACGCTCTGCGTACGCAACCGCCGCTCCAACTGCTCGAGCAGGGCGCGGCGCCCGGTGAAAACCGGATTGCGGATGGGCACGTTGCCCCACACCTTCGGCCCGGTTTCCTGGCCCTGCCGGCCGAAGAGCTCGTGCAGAGACTCCAGTGCGCTGTCGACGGGAAGGATCGGTCCGCCCGGCACGCCCGGGTTCTCGGGCTGAGCGATGCGGTGCCCGATCGGAGTGTTGCCGGGGGGTGGTGGCAGATCCGGTTGGCTGGGCATGGTCTCACCGTTCTTCTCTACGCGATCGGGGTGCGGGTCCCCAGCGGGCGAGGGGGATGAATGGCCCGCGTCTGGCTCTCGACCCTGCTCGACGGCGTCGATGGCGTCGCGCAACCGGCGCGCACGGGCGACGTAGGGGCCCGAGAGCGCATTGAGCACAGCAAGCTCGATCCGGGCCGTGGCCAGCGTTTCCCGGGTGACCAGCGGCTCCCACGGCGATTCGGGGGCGTGCAGCGTGCGAGCCATGGCCAGGCCGGCGGCGCCGGGATGCCGTTGGTGTGCGGCGATCGCCTGCAGCACCCGGGCGGAGTCTTCCCGGGTGGCACACCCGAGCAGGGTCTCGCGTACGTCCGGATCGAACTCGAGGGCGGTGCCCGTGGCGTTGGTCGGGTGCACCAGGTCGCTGGTGAGTAACTCGGCGAGGTCGGCCGGGGCGGACTCGGGCAGCAGACTGCGCTGGAGACGATGCAGCAGTGGCAGCTCCAGTGGCGCGGCGGCGACCAGCGTGGCGAGCCGGAACGCCAGCGGTGAGGCGACGCGTTGGAAACGGCGCACGGCAGCCGCCGCGCCGGGCCGGGGAAGGTCGTCGCCATCGGCCGGCAGGCTCGGATCGACGGGGTGGACCATGGCGTCCAGCCACATCGACGGCCCCGTGACCAATGCCGCCCACCAGCGCATCCAGCGGTGGCTCAGCTCGACCACCGGCACCGGGAGGGCATGCGGCGGGAAGGGCGGGTCGAACGGATTGGACAGCTCCGTCTGATGCAGCTGCAGAGCGGTGTTCGGCGCCGCGGCCCGCGGGGCACGGATCCGGCACCGGCGCGGCGCGAGGTTGCCACGTCGCCACAGCGTCTGGGGGAAAGGGTTCACGATCGCCAGCGGGCCGGAGCCGCCCCACAACCGCAGCAGCCGTTCCATCGCCGGCGCGCGCCACAGCGAGCCGATGCCGTCGGTCAGCACCAGGAAGATCTGTCTGCGCGCGGGATCCAGCAGCTCCGCAGGGCTGCGCGTGCCGCCCGTGGGGCCGCGCAGCCGCGGTGGTGCGTCGTCGCTGCCGGACAGCAGGAAGGTGCGCACCCCGCGGAACGCTCCGTGCCTCTCCAACATCACCCGGAAGGCGGCAACGGTGGGGCGCCACACCGCCATGGACGGGGTATCGTCCACGATCAGCGTCAGCCCGAGCCAACGGTCCTGCACGGGGCGGTAGCGGGGTAGCCACACTCCGGACTCGGCGGCGAAGTCGGCGGTCGCCTCCTCGTCCGGTTCCGCCTCGGTGGCGGAGTCGACCCGTCGCTGGAACGGCTTCAGCGCCCGCGCCAGCAGCTGGCCGGACGGCAGGGCGGCCAGCAGCGACGGGTCGCCAGTGTCGTCGATCTCGGCGGGCCCGGTCGCGAGTCCTCGACCGGCCGGCCGGACCGCGTCGCGGAACTCGTTCGCCAGCGCCGCCGGGCCGGACGATCCACCGGCGACTCCGGAACCGGCCGCGCCGGCCCGATCCGGGATCTCGGCACGAGCGGTGTCCGCGCGTGGGAGCGGCGGATGGTCGGGAACGTCCTCGCGCTGTCCCACCGCGGCGGCCAGCCAGAGGGCGTCCGCGATGTGGTGCCAGTCCGGCTCGGGCCCGCCCGGCGGAGTGCCGGACCAATTCGGGTGCGGGCCGCCCATGGTCATCGCTCCTGGGAGAGTGAATGCCAGATGTCGGTGATGAGCCGCTGCCACGCCTCGCCGTCCTGGGCGTAGGCGCCGGAGCTCGTGAGATAGACCGCGTTGAGCAACTGGTCCCGGGCCAGTGCGTCATGGGCCGGCCGGTTCAGGAAGTCGGTGATCAGGTCCGGCTGCCCGTCCGCCGTATCGGGCAGTTGGGCACGCACCATGGCGGCGAGGTCCGCGGCGGTCGGCATCAGCAGGTCCAGCCGCAGGCAGCGGCGCAGGAAGGCCGGCGGGAACTCCCGCTCGCCGTTGCTGGTGATCACCACGATGGGGAATGCCCGGCAGCGCACCCGGCCCTCCCGGACGGACGCGACGCCGCCCGGATCATCGGTGTAGACCGACACCTCCTCCTCCCGGCGGCTGACCCGCACCAGTTCGGGGATCGTGAACTGCCCGCTCTCAAAGATGTGCAGCAGGTCGTTGGGCAGGTCGATGTCGCTCTTGTCGAGCTCGTCGACCAGCAGCACCCGCGGTCGCTCGTACGCCAGCAGGGCGGTGCCGAGCGGTCCGAGTCGCACGAAGTCCCCGGTTCTCGGCTCGGCGCCGGGCGCGGTCGTCACCGCCTGGGCGCGACCGATCGCGTCGTACTCGTACAGCCCGGAGCGCAGTGTGGTCCGGCTGGTGATCGCCCACTCCAGGACCCGGCCGAGCCCCAGCTCGCGTGCCACGCGGAAGGCGATCGCGGACTTGCCGCTGCCGGGCCGCCCCGTCACGAGCAGCGGTCGGCGCAGGAGGATCGCCGCATTGACCATGTCGCACTCCCGCCGATCCGCGCGGCGCGGCGGAGACACGTCCGGCCGGCCCAGCTTCCGGCCGATCTCCGCGCCGTCCTCCCCCGGCGGTGTCTGCACCGGCTCGCCGTCGAACGTGCGCCAGGGCGGCGGATCGGGAAGGATGGCGCGGTTCCCGGCGCCGGCCGGTATGCCGTCGCCGTGGTAGTGCCACCAGCTCGGCCGCTGGTCGTCGACGTCCCGGACGCTCGGTGTAGCACCTGTCATGGATGTGCCTCCCGCTCATGGCCGTCGGTGCCCGAGCCCGCGTGATAGACGTTCCGGTCCGGGTCGTCCCAGAGCAGCGCCAGGTGATAGCCGGGGTGCCGGCGCCGCTCGTCCGGCCCGAGCTCCGCGGCCTCCATGCGCAGGGCTCGGATGCGGGGTGCCAGTTCGGTGGGCTCGCCCTCGAAGATCCGGCCCAGCAGCGCGGCGGCCTCCGCGGTCAGCGGGGATCTGCGGTCCCAGAGGATCACCGGAATTCCGGCGTTCAACGCCGACCGCAGCTCGTCACCGCCGGCCGGTTCGTGCGGCGGGCTGCCCAACACCACGGTGGTGAGCTCCCGGTCCCGCCGCAACTGGGCGTTCCATGCGCCCAGATCGTCTCCGTGCGCGTGACCGCGGCCCCAGAACACCCGGTGACCCGGCGGTGGTTGCCACAACGTCCGCCATCGGTTGGCCCAGACCCGGTGCCGGTGTGCGGCACGCATCCGGTCGAGGCTGCGGACGACGACGGGATAGTCGAGGCAGAGCGGCGTGGGTGCGGGTGCTTCCAGCTCCGTGCACCACCATTCGACCGCCAGGTGCAGGAGGTCGGTGGGCAGCAACAGCTCAATCTCCACCGCGTCGCCCTCGTCGAGCCCTTGCCAGATCGCCTCGGCATGCCGGATGGCGTCCTCCATCACCCGCTCGACCTCCTGGAACGAGGTCTGCCGCAGCGCGCTCGCCTCCGGCTGCCAGGTCTGGGCCCGGCGCTGGATCCAGTACCGGACCTCGCACAGGTCACGGTCGATGCCGTCGCGCTCGATCTGGATCAGCAGGCACGGGCGGACCGGTGGGCGCTGCCCGGACGGCGCGGCCTTTCCGCGACGGGAGCCCTCGGCCAGCGCACGGTACGCGCGGAGCGGCTCGCCGATGTGCGTCCGCGGCTCGGCCTCGTTGTCGACCCAGGTGCGTAACTGGGTCGCGAGCGGTTGCTCCACCCGGACGACCACCTGCTCGACGAGGGCGAGCAGGGGCGGCACGTGGTCCGGGCCGGCGTTGCGGTCGGCCAGCAGCGCCACCATCTCCCCCAACGTGCAGGACCGCTCCGGAAGGGGGATGAGGCCACCCGTGGCCGCCTCCCATACCTCACCCGGATCCACCGCCGTGGCCTGCCGCAGCAGCGAGCGCAACCGATCTAGCGTCCACTCGGGCAACAGCGCGGGCACCCCGCCGGCGGTGGTGCGCCAGACCGGGAAGGGCGGGCAGGCGGCCAGGATCGCCCGGACGCATCCGGCGGAGACCAGGGAGGCGTATCGATGCCAATGGTCGTTCTTGTGCCCGTCGCAGTAGTCCACGATCCCGCGGACGACGAACCACGGCATCCCGTGGTTCGAGGCGCTGGCGGCGACGCCGGCCGCCTCCATCTCGATCGCCAGCACGTGATGTCGGGCGGAAAGGTCATCGCGCACCCGCTCGTTGACCAGAAGCATGTCGCCGGACGCGATCAGCCCGAAGTGAACCTTGGGAATCTCGTCCGGGTGCCCCGACTCCTTGCGGGACGGGTGCGGGACGCGTCGGCCGCCGCGGTATACGACGTCCTTGTCCGCCGAGGGACGGGCGAAGACGGCCATCGGACGGTCCTGAGCCGGCGAGAGCAGCTGATGCCAAGGCATCGCCTGGTCGAGGACGGCGAGCTCCTGCAGGTGGTTGGCGGCCCTTTTCATGTCCATCGACATCCCGCCGAGCGGGCGCCGAGGCTCGGCGGCGCCCCGGCCCTGCCGGGTATGGCCGATGTCGACCACACCGTCGACGGCGATCACGACGTCGCCGAGGCGTACGTGGTGCTCCGGATCCTCCGGGGTCGGCACGCCGCCGGCGATGCCCGTGAGGATGACGCTGCGCAGGCGGGGAAAGCTGCGCAGCATGTTGGTGCACGTGGTCGCGGCGTTGCGGGTGTTGTCCTCGGGCATGGTGGTGAGCACGACCCGGTGCGGCCGGTCCGGATCCGCGCTGGCCAGATGACCGATCCGGTACTGACTGGGATCCTGGGGGATCCGAGCGGTGACCGGCTCGCTGATGAGCGTGCTCATGGCGGCGGACTCCACCGGGAGCGCGGCAATGATGCCGATCGTCACGTCGGACCATGGGTCGTCCTCGCCGGTTGGGCCGACGGTTTCCCATCCGGGCGTTGGCCCCGCCACCTCAGGCGTTCCTTCCCGCGGGGCGACACCGGGAGGTGACCAGGAACGCTATTGCCATCGTGGAAACTTTCGACGCCAATGCGCGACCCCAATCTCCAAGAGATCAAGATTATGCCCGCCGATTGAGAGCCATCAGTATCGCAAAGCGTCGGCACCCAGTACAAGGCGAGCACCAGCGGGCTTATTCGCGTTTCCCGAGGAAAGCATTTGTGGCAGCCAAGGTCAATTGTGGTGGGCTTCATTACCACCAAGTTTGCTGGACTGACTCATCCGCAAGGACAACGACGACACGGCAGCTGGTTTCGAGAATTGCCCGGCACCTCCTAGGGCGGGACGATGCGGGCGGCGACGGCTACCGCGGTGAGGTCGCCGTCGCGGAGGCGGGCGGCTGTTTCCTGGTCGCCCAGGCTGGCCAGGTGCTGGGCCGCCGTGTCGATCAGGGATGGGTCGCCGCCCAGGAGTTTGCGGGCCAGGTTCGCCTGCAGGGGGCTCAGTTCCGCGTACGCGCACTTGTCCAGCGCCGCGATCGTGGTTTCGTTCAGTTCGCCCTTCAGGGCTCGCTCGGTGACGATGCGCAGCAGCCAGGACGGCCACCAGCTGTACCGGCCGATCAGGTGGCCCGAGCGGACCGCCTCCTCCGGCGTCTGGCCGCCGTCCAGCAGGCGCAGGGTCATCGGGATGTCGAAGCGTTCCAGGCGCAGCGCCGTCACGAACAGCCGTTGCAGCTTGACCGTGCCGACCAGCGGTTCCGCCGCCGCCGCGGCCTGCGCGTATCGGCCCTGCAGGGCCAGGCACAGGATCATGGCCTCGTCGGTGGAGATCGCCGAGCCGGTCGACCGGTCCTCGATCCGGGCCAGCGTTCTGATCAGCCGCTCCGTCGCCTCGCGCGCCTGGTCGGCCCGGTCCTCGCTGGCCGGGCGTTCCAGGTAGCGGACCACCACCTCGGTGGCGATCTTGACCTCGCGGCGCAGCAGCGGCGCCTTGATGTGCGGGCCGACCAGGTCGCCCAGGCCCTCCACCAGGTACGCGGCGTCGAACCGGTCCGACGCTTCGAGGAACTGCCCCCACCACTTCTCCTGGTGCACCCCCACGTTGCCAGCGTCGCGCACTCTCGGCCCGGATGGGTGCGAAACGGCCGAGGTCACCGCCGCGGATAACGGCGGTGACCTCGGCTCGCTCAGCTGCTCAGCCGGCCGCCGGGGTCAGGACGACCTGGTCCGTGCCGGTCTGCGGCGGCGTGCCGGAGTCGGTGTACTCCGCCACGAACACCGCGGTCAGGTTCGCGGAGCCGCCGTGCCCGGGGTCGACGAACGTGGTGATCGAGCCGGTGCAGCCCGACGCCGTGGACAGCGGGTGGCCGTGCTGGTCGTGGCCCAGGATGTAGGTGACCGTGACCTTGGTGCAGTCGATCGGCTGGTCGTCGACCACGTTGACCTCGAAGTTCACCGTGTCGCCGAACTCGAACGGCTGGCCCGCGGTCGGTGTCACGAAGGTGACCACCGGGGCCAGGGTGCCGACCGGCAGGATGACCTCCGCCGACGCCCAGCGGCCGGTCGAGTCGGTGACCTTCAGCGTGGGCCGGTAGTTGCCGTTCGCGGTGAACGTGTAGACCGCGTTCGGGGCGCGCGAGTCGACCACGCCGTCGGCGTTGAAGTCCCACGCGTACCGCAGGCTGTCGCCGTCGGGGTCGGTCGTGCCCGCGCTGGAGAACGTCACCGTCAGCGGCGCCGCGCCGGACATCGGCGTCGCGGTGATCTTCGGGATCGGGGTCCGGTTGCCGCGCACGTAGTCGATGCGGGCCAGTTGCGCCTCCGGGTTCTCCGAGAAGAAGCCGTCGCCGTATTCCAGCACGTAGAGCGCGCCGTCCGGGCCGAACTCCAGGTCCATCGGGTTGTCGAAGATGATCGACGGCAGCACCGACTTGATCGAGGTGACCTGGTTGCGCGGGCCGAGCGTGAACTCCTTGACGTAGTCGCGGGTCCACTCGTAGAACAGCGGCTTGCCGTCGTAGTACTTCGGCCACTTGGTGGCGGACCTGTTCCGGGAGTCGTAGTCGTACGCCGGGCCGCCCATCGGGCCGATGCCGCCGGTGCCTAGCTCGGGGAATGCGGGCGTGACGCCGTACGAGTAGATGACCTCCGCCTTCTCCACCGGCGGCAGATTGCGCTTGCCGGTGTTGTTCGGCGATTCGTTCACCGGCGCCGCGCAGTTGAAGGGCGCACCGGAGGTCTGGGTGGCGAAGTCGTAGTCGACGTACGGCTGGTCCGGGGAGACGCAGTACGGCCAGCCGTAGTTGGCGGGCTTGTCGATGGCCATCCAGCGGCCCTGTCCGGCCGGGCCGCGGGCCGGGTTGGCCGCCTGCGCGTCGGGCGAGTAGTCGGCGAGGTAGACCACGTCGGTGGTCCGGTCGACCGCGAAGCGGAACGGGTTGCGCAGGCCCATCGCGTAGATCTCCGGCCGGGTCAGCGCGGTGCCCGGCTTGAAGAGATTGCCCCGCGGGACGGTGTAGCCGCCGTTGCGGCCGACCTTGATCCGCAGCAGCTTGCCGCGCAGGTCGTTGGTGTTGCCGGCGGTGCGCTGCGCGTCGTAGGCCGGGTTGCGGGTGGCCCGCTCGTCGATCGGGATGAAGCCGTCGGAGGCGAACGGGTTGGTGTCGTCGCCGGTCGACAGGTACAGGTTGCCTTCGCTGTCGAAGTCGATCTTGCCGCCGACGTGGCAGCAGATGCCCCGGTCGGTGGCCACCTCGATGATCTTCTGCTCGCTGCCGAGCGCCAGCGTGTTGCCGGTCAGCTTGAACCGGGACAGCCGCATCACGCCCTTGAACGGCGCGAAGTCGGCGGCGGTGCCGTCCGCGGGCGCGTCGCCCTCGTTGACCCCCGGGGTCGCCGGGTTGTCGGCCGGGGTGTTCAGCGGCGGCGAGTAGTAGATGTAGACCCACTTGTTCTGCTCGAAGTTCGCGTCGATCGCGACGCCCTGCACGCCTTCCTCGTCGTGCTGGTAGACCGGGATGGTGGCGGCGAGGATGTTGCGGCCGCTCTTCGGGTCGTTGATCCGGACCTCGCCCTTGCGCGAGGTGTGCAGCACCCGCTTGTCGGGCAGCACGGCCAGGGCGATCGGCTCGCCCGGGAAGTCGTTGAGGGTCACCTTCTGGAAGTCGGAGTCCGGCGGCGCAGCGGCCGGGCCCTGGGCAGCCGGGGCCTGAGCAGCCGGGCCTTGGGCGGTGGCCGCGCCGGACGGCACCATCAGGGCCGTTGCGACCAGGGCCAGGACGGGTACGGCGGTAAGCAGACGCTTCATCAACTCTCCCTCAGAACCGCAGGTTGTCGAGGTAGCGGAAACCGACCTCAGCCGTGCTCAGGGCGTCGGCGGGGGTCCGTGGCGGGCTGCCGGCGTCGTCGCGCTCCACGATGTACTCGACCAGGCCGGCCTCGCGGGAGTGCTCGAAGATGCGGCCGAAGTCGATCAGGCCGGCGCCGGGGTCGGCGAAGCTGCTGGAGGTGGCCATGTCCTTGACATGCACCTGGCGGATCCGGCCCTTGTGTTCGTGGATCAGGTCCACCGGGTCGTGCGCGCCGCGGAACGCCCAGTACAGGTCCACCTCGAGGTGCACCAGGCCGGGGTCGGTCTCGCGGGTCAGGATGTCGTAGCCGGTGCGGCTGCCGCCATCCTGGCGGGCGAACTCGTTGTGGTGGTTGTGGTAGCCGAAGCTGAGCCCGGCCTTGCGGGCGAGCGCGCCCGCCTTGTTCAGGTCCTTGGCGAAGGCCTTGTAGACGGAGCCGTCGCGGATCGGCGAACCGTCCGGGCCGGCCCCGAAGTACGGGTGCACGATGTACTTGTTGCCGACGATGAGGGCGTCCTCCAGCGTCGCCTGCCAGGTTGACGCGTTGAACGGCTGCGGGATGCCGGAGTGTCCGGAGGTCGCCTTGAGCCCGGCGGTGTCCAGGGCGGCCCGGAACTGCGTCGCCGTCCGGCCGACGAAGCCGGCGTGCTCGACCCGGGTGTAGCCGATCTCGGCCAACTCGGCGAGGCTGCCGGGCAGGTCGATGACCAACTGGTCGCGCAGGGTGTACAACTGCACGCTGATCTTGTCGCGGGGCACCCGGGCGGGCCGGCGACCGCGCGCCGTGGCCTCGGCGGGCGAGGCGAGCAGCGCCGAGGTGCCGATCGCGGCGGCACCGGCCGCGGTGGCGCCCAGTAGGTTTCGGCGGCTGACAGTGGACTTGTTCTGCATCGCTTGCTGCCTCCCGATCGGTGGTGCGGGAATGACGTGGACGCGCGGAAGCGGCCGGTCAGGCGGCGGCCCGAGGGGCCGTGCGCCACGCCGGAGCACTTTTGTCGCATCGAAGTCGTTCGCTAGCTGATGTTAATGGTTTGTTTCGCCGTTGTGGCGAAAAGAATCTTCGAAAAATGCAAAAGTTTGGCCGAGCGGCGTCATAAGTCCGTGCCAAAGCCGTGAGTCAGGCGATGCGGACAGGCCGGATATCAACCGGTCCGGAGGCCTTCGCACCGGCGCGGGCCGAGTGTCGGTCTCGACCGGTTCGGCCGGCAACCACCCGCGAACGGCCGATGATCGTCGCGGCGTTTCGCGGTGAGGATGAAGCCATCGGCGAGGAATGAGAGTCAACGATGACGGACCTCCCTACCCGGCTCGGG
>Ga0307515_10026109_pt1 | contig 10068 bp, 2 predicted proteins | sample 17_EM_MG_FD_194513 | JGI IMG/M metagenome (GOLD analysis project Ga0307515, IMG submission 194513) | Populus trichocarpa ectomycorrhiza microbial communities from riparian zone in the Pacific Northwest, United States - 17_EM | ecosystem: Host-associated > Plants > Roots > Unclassified | place...
TATAGCTACAAGATTTATAAGACATTTAATACTGTATATATATAAGCGAATCTATATATATAAGTTTATATTTTTAACTAATCCAGTACCTTTAAAGTTACTTTTAAAATCTTAATTTAACGTAAGGGCCTTACCTAAATGCTTATATATAAGTTTATCCCCCTTACTTTTAGCTAAGCTATAACCAATCTATATAGTGTTCTTAATCTAATATAGTATATTAGCACTAGTCTTAAAACTCTTTCTTAAATATTACCTTACCTATCTTCCGTTTAATTAATGGTCTAAAAGCCGCTCCATATCTTTTTTTAAAGATATTAGTAGTAGCATTAGCTTGCTTTAGGAAGGTCTTCTATACCTACTCTCTTACTAGTCTCTTTAGCTTGTTATATTTAAGTGCAAGATATATTCTGCTCTGTATAGCTATATTAAATACGGTAATCCTATTTATTATAAGAAATATAATACCTTAGAAATACTCTATCTATTATAGGAAGATAGATACTAGGCTATTACGTTGGATATTATTTAAAGTTCTTTCTATAAGAAAGACATCGGCCTTATTTAGAAGAAGGACAGCGCTTTAGCGGTAAACGTTCTTAACTATTAGAGCTAGGTTTTGTTCTAAATGGGCTAGATCTATATTAAGGTCTCCCGCATAAGCCTTATTATAGTTAAACTAGTATATAAATATACTTATAAAGGGGAACAAACTATATAGAGGGGTCTCCTCTAAGATTCGGTAAGTGCTTTAGCTATTAATGTCTTTCCTACCTTAGGTGGGCTACTAAAACGGTCAGCCTTTAAAACAGCCAATGCCTTACTAGAAAACTTACTATAGTAAGAAAACTAGGCCTTTCCCCTTCCCTTTAATTATATTATTAAACTTTAATTTCCCAGACTTAAACTAGTAGCTTTTTATAAGTCCTTAAAGCATTATTTTCTTATTCTCCTTAATTACGAGTAACTTAAATACTAAGGCATTTTATTTAATGTCTTTAATATTAGCGACGGCAAATTCACCTATTGGTGCTTATATTAGTATATATAATTTACTAGCTCTAGAAAAAGTATATAAAAAGCCTAACCCTATTTTTTATCTGCTAAACTAAAGGCTAGGGCTATTAGTAGACAGATTAGGTACTTATTATCTCCTATCTCCTTAGGAACTAAACCCTAATTCTTTACATCCCCTTACTAATTGGTCCCTTAATTAATTACACTTATTCTATACGCATCTATAGCAATTAGCTGCTTACTATAGTTAGGATTTTAACAATAAAATACTGTTGCGTCTACTATAATGCGGCCGCTTATAGAAAATCTTAATAGGCCACCTTTAGTCCAGAAAAACGCGATCCCTTTATATTTATGGTGGTTAATATCTCTTAAAGACACGAACTTCCGGCCATTACTAATAAGATTCTGCTTTATCTCGGCTTATCTCTTATAACGCTCCAGCAGAAATACTTTAAGAGACGTAATTTTTATAGTTAAACGGAATTCCAGAATAGAGAGGGTAGTTTTTACCTCGCTAAACGCCTTCCTATTATAGCTGAAATAGTAACAGTTAAGTTTAAAGCTTTTTTTGCTAAAAAGTAAGGTTTTAAAGTTGCCTAAATTATATATAAGGCATCTTAGTTAATCCAAGCCTTCGCAAATTATAAGGACGTGCGTATTTAGTTTAAATAAGGCCTAAAGGAGATTAAAATTAATTTTGCTATAGTCTAGAAGCGGTAGAAGACTATTAGTTATAGGCGCAAAATGGTCTTTAAGGAATCTTAGTAACCCCTAAAGGTGCTTAGCGCCAATTAAGTTGGGAGAAAAACTCTCCTAGTGTATTTTTAACTAGGGTAGGAAATTAAATATAGGCTTGTCTTTCCAAAGGGAGATGGCTTATACGCCGTTTAGCACCACCTATAAGGCGTCTCTCACTTCTTCTAAATTTATGCTTAGGTACATACTGCAGTCTTTCTTATCCTTTTCTGGCTTAAAGTTAGTATTTAAGTTAATATGTTTAAAAGTACCTAAGAAATAAACTAAATTTCTTTTAAAGGATATAAATATACTAATTATATATATTACGCTTACTTAACGTATCTAGCAAAGTCTCTATGGTCTTATACTAGCAGTTTTGTTTATCCTAGCTATAGTAGACGCTATATTAGCGTATTTCTAAGTATATTTTAGGGATTTCGTAAGTATACATCTTATTTAATACCTTAACTTTAACTTTAGAACCTCTTACTTCGGGTATCTCTTTAACCCCTAAACTTGTAGGGGGAGGTAAAAGAGGTAGAGGAGGTAGAGGAGGTTAGGCCACTTAGACTATCTTTAACATGGCTATAAGTATTTTAACTATAAGATACTGCGCTAACTGCCTATAATGTAGATGCGTTTGGCTTAGGCTACCAGGGGGGGTATTATAAGGTAGTAAAGGCGCTAGCGTAACGGGCTTAGATGCGACTGGCATTATTACTCTATAAAGCTTTAATAACGTAATACTAATCTAAAGTGTAAGGTTGGAGTAAGGAGCTAAGTATAAATAGTATCGTTTCTTTAAAGGATCCGCCTTCTTTTATACCCGTTAATAGGACCTAAGTTGCTACTATACCGCGAATATTTACTGCACCGCTTACTTGCCCTAATTAACCTTAGATAGCGCTAGACTATATATCTTTAATAGCGTTTTAATATATTAGAGAGTTTAACTAAGTTAAGCTATAGGGTATATACTAGCTCTTATTGTAGGATAAGCCTATAATTTATATAACTATAGGGGGTATCGCGAAGGATTACGTAAATAATCCCTATAAGCTAGGTGGATGTTATAGATCTATAATAGTATACCTACTGTTTCTCTAAGAGGTAATATCCGTTTGGCGGAGGCTTTGGACTAATAAAGAATTAATTTTACATTAATTATATAAATATTAGTATAGCTTATATTGGAATAAGTCCTAATTAGGGGACAAAAAGAAGAAAGATATAATAAGTCTAATAATGTGCAGAGTGCGGTATATTAGTAGGTTAAGATATTACAACCTATAAAACGAACTTAAGGTAATTGGCTAACTAAGTTTAGTAATCTCACCCCTAGTTACCCCCTAGTTGCCTCCTAACTTCCCCCCAACTTCCCCCTAACTGCTATTAACTACTCCTTAAATACCTACTAACTGCCCTATAACTATTATAAACTTTCCATTAACTTGTTATTTAACTACTATAATATCTAGCCACCTTTTAATCTATCTATTTTAGCGCGCCAACCTTGCCTCTTTGCTAATCTTAAGATATGGAGTTGCCTTATATTATACTGCAGGCAAAAGAAAAGGATTTCTTTTCCTACTAAGATGGCTATAATAGAGTAACTAACTTAGAGCTTAAAACTCTTCTTAAGTAGAGCTAAGAAATAGTTATTTTACTTAAAGCCAAGCTAGATAAGCGCTAAATTATAGCAAAGCTCCAGTTACCTAGCGTTATTAAGTGCAGCAAGAAACTCTAAAAGAGTGTCGTGAATTTTAGGATCTTAGGACAGCTAGATAGTAGAGTGGCTAAACTTACTATTACGGCTGCTAGGATTCTAAAGATAAAATAGATAACTTATAAGTTAAATATCTATTAAACGTTCCTTGGCGATATCCTTTATTACTATAGTTAGGGGTTAGTCTTACTATACGCTATAAGCCTTAGTAAGTAGAGAGTAACCTCTCTAAATTCTTAAGATTGGATTAGGCTTATATAGTATCTTAAAAGCAACTAAGCCACCTTTAAATGCCCTATCTTAGACTTACTGGTGGTAAAACATTATATACCTTATAGGAATAGTAAGTTGCATAATCTTTAACATAAATATCTTGCTTATCCCGTAAAAGAGGTTTATAAATTAGATCTTTTAGTTACACCCTCCTAGAAACGCCTATTTTTAAAAGATATAGGTTTAGAATAAGAGTTAGCTTAGAGCAATTATACTTATTAATTAGACGTTTATTTTCTAAACACTAATTAGCTACGCTAAAATATGGTCTAGGATTTATAGAATCCTCTAGCTAGTTAGACTCCGTAAGCTAAGGCTATAATTAATCCAGCGCAGAAAGAAGGAAGTGGTATAGATTTTCCCTCCCTATATTAATAAGGCCGAATACTAATCCAAAATAAGATATATTACTAGGCTCTTTATCTACAGCCGCAATTTAAACTCGCTTAGCGAATTATAGGGAGATTATAAACCTTAAGTTTATAGTGCTTCTTACTTTCCTATAGTAGTATTAGGACAGCTATTCGAAACTAGTATACCCTTAGGGTAGAGTTCCATTACTATCTATTAACATTACATTAGAGCCGACTCTTAAGTTAAGCGCGAAAATTAAACTCTCTCTTTAATTATATAAAGCGTTAATTTAATTCAACCTTACCTTTTATAGGCAAAAATAGCACACCGTAGGACTACTAATAGCCTGCAGCTCTTACTAGGCCTTATAATAAGGATAATAAAGCTAGTATATTCCTTAGGGCCTATAACTATATTTCTTATTATATTACCAAAGACCCTAACAGCCCCCCCTATTATGTATTTTTACTAAGATCGCTTAAACTAATAGGTCTACTAACTTTAAAGATATATCAGTTATTTCCGGACCTATTTTAATAGGCTCTTTATACTAGATAGTATTTAGCAAAATATATTTTATACTATTTTAAATTTTACCTACTAGCTCTAAAGCTCTTTTTTTAAGTTTCTAATTATTGTCTGTAATATTATTAATGGGAACCCCACCGTCTATTATCCTAAAGAGCTCTTAATATATACCGTCTAAGCCCAGGTAATAATAGTAACTAAATAGTTATAGGTTAAAGATAAAAGTAAGGGCTAATAGAGAGAGCTACTAACTTTAGAGAGATAAGGATTATATTAGGATCGGAATAAGTAATAAAAAATATAAATATATCGTCTAAGGAACGCGCTAAAGAACTACAGCGTATATTATTACTAGCCATATAATACATATAGATAAAGTAGGGTCGTCTTACCTTAATAGTTAAATACTTCAGATCTATGGTAAGTATAGTAGGGTAGGCTGCAGAGCGGATAGCATTAAGATTAAAGGTTAAAGTTAGAAGAAACGTTGTATCCTTAACAGGCTATACCCTATATAGTGTGCGAAATAGTAACGCGCCTAGCGTATAAAAAGAGAATATAAATTTAAAATAGCTAAGGCTAGTCTTAGGCGTTAATGCCCAACTCTATAACGGGGCTTAGCCTTAAGCTTTAGTTGGTATTATTATATATATATAACGCAAGGGTCTACTACCTAACCGCGAAAATTATATAGCTAATAAAGGAAGCTATATAGACAAACACGCTAATATATAGCTAATGCGAGTTAATACGGACACCTTACCCTTTTTATTGTATAATGCTTTAAAGGATTATATAAACTATGGCCTATTCTTATTTATAGACCTAATATCTATATTTAATCTCTTAACCTATTAATAGTACTAAAGGTTATACTAAATATACTTAGTTAGATAATATAGTATAATCCTATAATTTATAGATTCTAAATAAATGGACTAAAGTTATAGGTGAAGCAGGTTATTCTTTAAATTTTCACATTATTTAAATTAAGCTTACGGCTTTAGGCGACATCACGATTATATATAGTATAGCCAGCAGATATCTAGTTAAATTACTTATAAACACTTATAACACTTTATTTATATATATACCTAAATCCCTCTACCCACTAGCGCTCTATATAGTTTATAAGGGCTTAACTTTCTTAAATTAGAAATTATAGGACGTTATAGGAAATGCGCTATAAATAAAATAAGCTAGAAGTAGAACCCAAAGCTAGAAATAAAACTTTAGGCTAAAAAGAACAGCACTATTACTGCCGATTCTTCCGCCTAGTAGGCCGCCCCCGTTTCTTCTATATAATAGGCTAAGCCTTTAATTTTAAATAGTAATGCCCCTATAGTAATCTAAGACTTCTTATTAGAAAGCTATCTTTAATCTAGTCCTATAGAAGATTTTATTTCCCTTTTAAATTAGCAAGTAGCATGTCTTTCTCTTTAGTAAATTTTATTCTAGACTTTAGCCCTTAGGGCTTTAGCTCCTAGGGCTACTTAACCAGGTTAAAAAGTAAAGGGAATTATTAAGGAAGGATATTTAGTATATATAACCCGTCTTTCTAGCGCTTAAAAGCTGCTTAGATTAAAATTTCTTCCAAATTAGCATTTAAGGCGGCTCCTAGTATTACTTTATTAGAGTTAGAGCCAGAGGCAACACTAAGCAATAGTTTTTAGGTACGGAGGCGATTATATATAGGGGATGCAACTCGCTTATAATAATTGCTAATAAGTATAGTGCTTTAGTTAGACGCATGCGTAGATAAAATTAAAGGGGAATAGTAAGACCGCTAGAAATAATGCTTTGTAGTACGCTTTACCTTTAATTAACTAGTAATAGGGGTTAGTAATTCTCGTCGCCCTATATATCTGTAGGCCTTATTATCCTTATTACTACTACTACTATTACCGTCCCTAGAGTCATTATTATCCGTATCGTCACTATTATTACTTCCGTTGCCGTAGTTCCCGGCCTTACCTTTATTTATAACGTTCTCGCCATCCTTATTATCGCTTTCTTTAGTTAAGCCGTTTATAAGATCGTCTAGAATATAATTATAACTACTATTAGCCCTATATTCTGGTGGTTTAGTATTATAAGGAGACATATAGTGCTAGGGGGAGGGGCTAGTAGGCTATGTAGTAGAGACCGCTTGCTCCTTAATACTGTTATAGTTATTAAGGCCAAGGGTAGGAGAGCCAGAAGGCGTGGTCCTCCAAAAAGTAGGTAACCTTTATTACTTCCTAAGTTATACGCTCTTACTACTCTTATTAATAGAAGTATCGGAGATATAATTAATACTACTTAGTTAATTAAGCTAATCGGACCTCCGCTTCTTTAACTTCTCAGCTCCTAAAGACTCTTAATTAGTAGCTACTAATGTCCTAAGCTTCTGCCTAAACTATAGAGTAGTTCTAATATAACGCCCCTTAGCTAAATTATCCGTTTAATTACCGTCTAGCATTAAGGGTATAGTATAATTATACGTAGGTACGTATACCTCCTCTTCTAGCGCTTTTAACAAAGGTAGCTCTTTATTATCTTTATCACCCTTACTACTACTATTATTCCCGTTATTTACTAATTATTAAATAAGCCATTATAAATTAAAAGGGGAAGCGTATACCTAATCTATAAGGTATCGGTCAATTATTAGCTTCGTTAGCTTCGTTATTAGCGTTACTAGCTTTATCGCCCTTAGTTTCCGAGTCTAGATTAGCTGTATTATCTTTAATAACTATTAGATTTGCTACTAGTTATTAAAACTATATATTTGGAACTGCTAGGGAAAGAGGGAGAGTAGTAGGGTAATTACTTCCTCTAGAGACTTGACTGTTATTTTTATCCCTATAGAAATCTTCCTTATTATTCTTATTATCCTCATTATCTTTATAATACTTATTATTAGCTTTCTTATAATTATATATAGGGTCTATAGGCGCTTTATTAGATGGAATATCTAAATTAAAGCCCTAGGTGGAATAATATGCCGTTAAGTGCCTAAGCTTATAATGCTTCTTAACTTTTTAGGGGGAAAAGAGGTACTCCTTTACTCCTCCTTTTAGGCTTACTACTCGCGCTTTTCTTAAGGGCCGTAATTATATAGTGCTAAGATAAAGCTATTGATTTTCTAGGGGGACTAGTATAGAAATTGTTCTTATTAAGCGAAATTTTAGAAGGAATATAAAATAAAGACTAAGGTAGTGCCAATATTGTTATTATTAGAGTTGCTATTATTTTATAGCTTTTAAAAGCTTTAAGGGGGAATTAAAGGTCTTTTTAAATGCACGTTAGTCCTCCCTTTGCCGCTAGTACTCGCCTATTACCCCTTACCCTTTACCCTTCGCCTAGGTTTCTTATTAAATTAAAGTATTTAATATATGCGCCTCTAGCATAAATAGGGGTTAATTGCCGTTTATAAGGTATAAAGGTTTATAAGGGCTTAAATTCCTAGTACCTAATTAACACCCTTAGCAAATTGTAATTAAACTATATCCGCCCGTCTGAGCTAGTATATTTAGCTTTAACATAGCTATTACATCTAGCCCCTTATTAGGAGGTTAGTGGCTTAAATTCTCTACCCTTATTTTTTAGTAAAGGGCAGTGCTAATATATCTATTTACTTCCTAATAATGCTAATCTAGCTAATCTTCTACGCCGCTTATATTAATAGGATATAAAGCCCCGCTTATACGTACGCGTTATAAGCTATCTATAATAGAAAGAGGTAGTATTATTATTAGTAGCGGGCGGGGTTCTCTAATACTAACCGCCTAGTAACGGATATACCTACTACTTATATGGTGATTATATATAGATATATAAATGCGCTAGGTAAAGAACTGTATAGGGTGCTGCATAAGGTGCTATATAATACTCGCCCTCCTAATATAGCTGACTAGTGTTAGAGATTCCTTCGCAGTTATACCGCAGTGCTGTAGATCTATTATACGCCTAAAAGCTATAACCTTCTAATTTTAATCTAGGTGGTTCCTACTATAGCCCTATAGCTTAGAAGGCTAGATTATTAATCTTTTACCGCTTTACTATTAAGTAGTTAGGCAGAGCTAATAGCCCCTTAGCCCTAAACTAGTATATTAAACGGTGTCTCTAAAACATCTATGGTAATATAACTATACCGCTAGGTAGGTATATATGGCCACCTAGGCAATACTTTATATAATATCTATTCGAATAATGCCTAATATAGCCCTATATAGGGTGGTTACTTAAATTAGCAATATTTAGCTGCTTTTCCGCTAGGTAGCCTAGTAGATATACTAGCCGTAATATAGGTGGCTTTAGCTATTAGTAAATGCTAAAGCGGGTTATCTAACTAATAGTATATCCTAGGTAAGAAAACAGCGCATAAGTTAGCTAAAATAAGTGCAATATAAGCTCGCTTAAGCCCTTAAGGGGGCGGATATAGTACGCCTATCCCTCCCTACCTTAGAAGGAGATATACGGCAAAGTTAAATAAGATAATAGTGCTAACGCGGCTGGTAACTGCGGAATTCCCTTAACCCCCTTCCTATGGAATAGTTACGAACTAGCGTTATCTAGAAGGTAAAAGGAGAGAGGGTATATATAAGAGAGAGAATAGAATTATAAGGATATAGACGCGCTTAGCGGATAAAGGCGGCGCTAAAAGAGCTTAATAAAAATTAAAGCCATCGGCTCTAGAGGCGGGAATTAGGAAAGGAGGCTAAGACCGTTTATATATTACTATAAAATAGAGACTCGCCTATTGGAAAGGCCGTAGTTAACTATATTAATTATTAGTTTAAGATATAGGGGAATAAAGCAATAAGCGGGCTAGACTTGTATACGCATTAGCGCTAAAGGGACGGCAGAAATGCCTTAATACGACCGTGCTAGGGACTAGCAGTAAGAAGAGGAGGAGGCGCAGTATTAGGAGAAAGGAAAGATGGAAGATAAGAGGAAAAGTAGTAAGAGAAATAGCCTTTTATGGTTAAGGTTAAGGGGCAGTCTTGGCTTAGCCGGGGTTAATAAGTAAGGGCGCCTTGCCTGTAAAGGAAGCCTCTATTTCCTAATATAGTTTCCCACGCAATAAAATAACTCTTAAAATTTAATATAATATAAACTACCCTTACTATAAACCCTAAACTAATATAATAAAGTTATAACTGCTAATTATAGTAAATATTATAAAGATAATATATTAAACATCTTTAAAATTTATATAATATAAGCCGCACCCTTTTATTTATTAGTAAGAAAACGAGACTATAAGATCTTTACTATAATATTAAAAGATATTAAGAAGGCGTTAAAACTAAAGTAATATATTAACCCCTAACCTCTTATACCTAAAGAATATTATAATCTAATTAATACGTTTAAGAAATAATTTCTAGACTAACTACCCCTATATTAAGATAAGTATAATTTTAATATAGAACTTAAACCTA
>Ga0307515_10026110_pt1 | contig 10068 bp, 8 predicted proteins | sample 17_EM_MG_FD_194513 | JGI IMG/M metagenome (GOLD analysis project Ga0307515, IMG submission 194513) | Populus trichocarpa ectomycorrhiza microbial communities from riparian zone in the Pacific Northwest, United States - 17_EM | ecosystem: Host-associated > Plants > Roots > Unclassified | place...
TACTGGCCCGACGACGACGCTGGCCGGCGGCCTTGGCCCGGCGGCGAGCCTTACGACCTCGTGGTGCCAGGACCGGTCGTGCCTCCTCGTCCGACTGGCCCTGGACAGCGTTGATCAGCAATGATGCAGGCGCGGGCACGGTACTCCATACAGTGATCTGACGGCGTAGAGAACCTCAAGATCACCGGAGCCGTGCCCGCCCCGTCAAATCCACTCTGGACATCAACACAGAGAGCCCTCAGCCGCACACTCTCCGACTTTGCCGTGGCGCTGATCGCGCTGAGCAAAGCCGCAACCAGGGCCACGGCCACGGCCACGAATGCCTTCCGCGACCGGCGCGGCCGCCTACCACTCCGAGCGACATTCATTTGTTTCACCGATTCCCCTTCCTCGGTCAGCTCCGCGTGCCGGGCACTCTGCCCGCCGCGCAACGGCAACGCAACCACGAATGGCGCGGGCAACAACAGAGGCACATGTCCCGGACTCACATCTCGTATCCGGATCTGTCAAGGCTGATAGGAAACGCCAGATGGTCGGTTAATTCGGTTTGCAGCTCGCCTTCCAGCACGGCCTTGACCAGCGAGGACAGGAACCCGGGCAACGGTGTGCGGCACCAAGCTTGGGATGACCGAGGCGGTGCCCGGCACGGGCGTGGGCGCGGCCTTCACAGCGGACGGGCCGGCGCTCGGGCTGCTCGCCGCCCGTACGGCGCCGGGGCCGGGCCTGGAGCAGGTGGCGCTGCGCCGCGAGCGCGACGCCTTGTGCCTGTCGGTCCTGGTGCAACCCGAGGCGTCGGACTGGAAGCGGCTCGACGCCCGCTGGTCCGAAGTGCTCGAACCTGACGATCACCGATTACTGGGTACGGCCCGGCTGTTTCTGGCGCTGGGCGATGCGACGGCCGAGTCCGTACGCGCGGCGCCAGCTGTCCCGGGCGCGCCCGCCTCGTGGTGGCGGCACGGGATCACTGTCCCGCCCGGCTTCACGGTGTGGGAGATGTCCGCGGCCGAAGACGCCCGGATCGAGCGCCGCCTGGTGGTCGTCGCGGGGCAGGACCAGGACCCGGCGCTGACCGCGTGGGCCTGGACGACACGCGACCGCGCCCTGCCCCCGCTGGCCAGGTACCTCTTGCACGCCGCGAAGTTGCGGTACCAGCTGCGGGTGTGGAGCGCGGCCGAGCCGATCGACGAGTTGCGTTCCCGTACGGACGCGGCGATCGGCGCCCTGCTGGACCGGACCACCGCTGCGGGGCAGGGTGCGGGGCCGCTGTCCGAGCTGGTCGCTGCTGGGCACGTCCTGGTGGATCTGCAGGCCCGTGAGCGCGGGCTGACGGACCGGTCGACCCGGAGCCGGGAGATGGCCCGTACCGTGCAGATCGCCGCGGTGAACCTGGCCCAGCTCGGCGATCCGGCCCTCGGCGGTCCCTTCGCCGACGACCAGGCGCTGGCCGCGTGGCTCGGGCAGCGACTGGACGACGAGACCACCTACCTGGATGCGGCCTCGCGCCGCGCCGAGCGGACCGGCGCGCTGGCCGACCAGCTCGTCGAGCGGGCTCTGCAACGCCGGCAACAGGTGATCAACCTCGGGCTCACCGGCGCGGTCGGCGCGATCTTGATGAGCCTGGCCGCCGTGCAGTCGCTGCAGTACCAGGTTCCTCTGCCGGGGCCGGTCAAGCCCGCCGTTGTCGCGGCCCTGGGCGCACTGGCTCTGCTGGCGTCGTTCGTCGTGCTGCGCATCGTGGCCCCGGATCGTCGGTGGTCATTGCTGCTGCTCCGGGGAGCAGCGTCCGCGGTCGGCGCCACGCTCGCCTGGCTCGTGGTGTCCGTCGTCGCCGGCGCGAGCCTGCCGGCCGCCGTGACGTGGGCCTGCGCCGCGGCCGGGGCCGCGCTCGCGGTGACCGTCCAGAGGAGGACCCCATGAGCTATGTGATGTTCTACGAGGAGCCGGAGAAGCAGCGCAAGCAGCAGAAACAGCAGCAGGCGCCGGCGGCGGGGGCGCCGAGCCCGGCCGTGGAAACCGTCGAGGACGGTGAAAATGTTCGCCTCGCCATGCGTGCCCACCGTCGGTTCACCCGCGAGGGCAACGCCGCCTTCCTCGACGACTGCATCGCCCGGCTCGACCGGGTCCGGCGTCGGGGGCTGGCCGTGAACTCGGCGCTGCTCAACAACCTCGGCGTCGCCCTGCTCGACCGGTTTCGGCTGAACGGCCGGGCCGCCGACCTCGACCTCGCCCGCCGCCACTTCGAGCAGGCGTACCGAACGGCCGAGCCGGGCAGCCGCGTGCAGGCCCGCAGCCTGACCCACCTGGCGCAGGCCCGGCGGGACGACCTCGATCCCGCGCTGAGCCGGCAGGTCGCCGAGACCCCGGGCGTCCCGATGGTGATCCGGATCCGAGCTGCCCGGGAAGGCGGCCGGGCCGCTGTCGCCGACCGCGGCCCGGCGGCCGGGCTTCCGCTACTCGCCACGGCCGTCAACCTGCTGCCCTCGGTGCTGTTCGGCGCGCGCGAGCAGATGCTGGAGATCCTCGCGGACTTCCCGGGGCTCGCGGGCGAGGCAGCCGCGGCGGCGATCAGCGCCGGCGACCTCCCGCGCGCCGTGGAGCTGCTCGACAACGGGCGCGCCGTGCTGTGGTGGCAACACATGAACAGCCGCGAGGCGCGGGAGGTGGCCGCCGAAACCTACCCCGACGTCGCCGCCGAGCTGGAACGTACGGCTGCGGCGCTGGCGCCGCAGCCGTACACCCCGGGCGGGGACGACCGCATGATCTTCGCGCCCGTTGACGAGCGGGCCGACCGCGCGAACCCGCTCGCCGTGCTGACCGCCCGCTATGCCGAGCTGGCCGGCGGGACGCGGCTTCCGCGCCTCGGCGTGGCGCAGATGCCGTACGACGAACTGCGGAAAGCCGCGCGTGAGGGTCCCGTGGTGTACGTCAACGTGAGCCCCTGGCGCTGCGACGCCCTGATCGTGCGCGCGGACCGCGAGCTGCCGGACCACGTCGCGTTGCCCCGCCTCACCGCCACCGACGTCGGCGACCAGGCCCGGCGCTACCTCGAGGCGATGACGCACGGCACCGGCCGCGCCCGCGAGGACCAGGTCGCCAAGGTCCTCGCCTGGCTCTGGCGTACCGTCGGCGAGCCCGTGCTGGCCGGCCTGCCCCGGCCCCGCCCGAACCGGCGCGTCTGGTGGGTGCCCACCGGCGCCCTCACGACGCCGGCTTCCCCACCGTCGTCGGCACGCTCTGGCCCGTCGCCGACGGGCCCACCGCCCGCATGGCCCGGCTGGTGTACGAGTACATCGTGACCGGTCGGACGGTGGTGCACACACTCAGCGCCCAAGCCCTGCACACGGCGGCGACCGCCGAACGACACCAGTCCCCGAACCATCCGAGCACCTGGGTCTCGTTTGTCCACTACGGTGTGTGACGGGTCAGCGGAGCGAAATGATCCACGCCGGCAAGCCAAGATCGGCGGTCAGAAGCAGCCCTCGAGCGGGTCGCCGAGCGATGGTACGGCGACGGCCTCGCCGCGGCGTTCGCGCCAGGTGCGCTGCTCCTCGGAGTCGGCCGCGGCCTCGGCGAAGGCGCGGGCCTGGCGAACGCCGCCGGACTCGACCTGGAAGCCGCCGAAACGGGCGACCGGGCTCCAGAGCGGGGAGATCTCCGGGAGCGGGGCGGCGATGTCCTCGTACGGCCCGGCGGAGTAGACGACCTTGCCGCCGGTGACGGTCAGCAGGGACTCGATGCGGGAGATGTCGTCGTCGGCGACGGCGAAGTAGTCCGCGGACAGGACCGCCAGGTCGCCGTACATGCCTTCGGTGATGGCGCCCTTGACGTCGCCCTCGCCGCTCAGGTGGGCTCCCGCGCTGGTGTACATCTCCAGGGCCTTCGCCCGGTCGACCCGGTTCTCGGCCGGGTACAGGCGGGTGCCGCCGATGGTGCGGCCGGTGACCAGCCAGGCCAGCGACAGCCACGGGTTGTAGCTGGAGACCCGGGTGGCGTCGGTTCCGGCGCCGACGAGCAGTCCGGCGGCGAGCATGGCGCGCAGGGGCGGCGCGGTCTCGGCCCGTTCGGCGCCGTAGCGGTCGATGAAGGCGTTGCCCTGGAACATCATGCGGTTCTGCACGGAGACCGCCCCGCCGAGGGCCTTGATCCGCTCCAGGCTGTGCGGGCTGACGGTCTCGGCGTGGTCGAACATCCACCGGGTTCCGTCGGGGAAGCCACCGTCGGCGGCGATTTTCTCGAAGACGTCGAGGTCCTGCCGGATGGTCTCGTCGTACGTGGCGTGCAGCCGGAAACCCCAGCCGTTGTCGAGCAGTAGCCGGGCGGCTGCTTCCAGTTCGGTGCTGGCCTTGTCGGCCAGTTGGGGCCGGGGTTCGGCGAAGTTCTCGAAGTCGGCCGGTGACCAGGCGAGGTTCTCCCCCGCGCCGTTGCAGCGCAGCCACTGGTCGCCGTCGCCGGGGCTGACCATGCCGATCCAGCGCCTGAGGTCGTCGAGTTCCTGCCCAGGGACCTGCGGGAACAGATGGTAGGCCAGCCGTACGGTCAGTTCGCCGCGCTCGGCGAGCTGGGTGACCGCCCCGTAGTTGTCGGGGAAGTTCTGGAAGCCGCCGGCGGCGTCGATGGCGCTGGTGAGGCCGAAGCGGTTGAGTTCGCGCAGGAAGTGCCGGGTGGATCCGATTTGGTCCGCCGGGTCGAGGGTCGGCCCCTTGGCGAGGGTGGAGTAGAGCAGGCCCGCGGCGGGGGCGGCGAGCAGCATGCCGGTCGGGTGGCCGGTGTGGCCGCGGACGATCTCACCGCCGGGCGGGTTCGGGGTGTCGCGGGTGAAGCCGACGGCCTCGACGGCGGCCCGGTTCAGGATCGCCGACTGGTACAGGTGCAGGACGAAGACCGGGGTGTCCGGCGCGGCCGCGTTGAGCTCGGAGACGGTGGGCAGCCGTTTCTCGACGAACTGGTCGCCGGTCCAGCCGCCGACCACCCGTACCCATTGGCCTTTGGGGGTGCGCTCGGCCTGCTCGCGCAGCATCCGCAGGGCGGTGCGCAGCGAGCGGACCCCGTCCCAGCGCAACTCGAGGAGGTAGTTGTTCCCGCCTCGGATGACGTGCAGGTGGGAGTCGTTGAGGCCGGGGATGACGCGCCGGCCGAGCGCGTCGACGACCCGGGTTTCCGGGCCGATGTGCGGGGCGACGGTGGCGTCGTCGCCGACTGCGGTGAACACCCCGTCGGTGATCGCCACGGCGCTAGCGGCCGGCCGGGCCGGGTCACCGGTGTGGATCCGGCCGTTGCGGACGACGAGTTGGGCGGGGTGTGGGACGCCGCCCAACTTGCCCTCGTACGGCCGGACGCCCGCAACGGGCATCGTGCTGCTGGACATGTTTGCTCCATCTCCCCCGGGCTGTCCCGGCGCCGTCTACTGGATGCCAATCAACGCTATGTAGGAGAGACTTGATCGGTCCAACACATAGTTGTTCTCGAACTGATCGGTATGAGAGATGGATCTGCGACACCTGAAGTACTTTCTCGCTGTTGCCGAGACCGGCAGCTTCACCCGGGCCGCGGCGAACTGTTACGTCGCGCAGTCCGCTCTCAGCCAGCAGATCGCCCGGCTGGAGAAGGACGTCGGTGCCACGCTGTTCAGCCGGACGAGCCGCTCGGTGCTGCTCACCGCCGCCGGTGAACTGTTCGTGCCGCTGGCCCGGCGAGTCTTGGCCGAGGTGGACAACGCGCAGGCCGAGTTGGACGCGCTGGCCGGGTTGCGCCGTGGACGGCTGCGCCTGGGGCTGGTGCAGACCCTCGCCAGCGCTTTCGACATGGTCGATGTGATGGCCGACTTCCGGCAGCACCATCCCGGGATCGACTTCCATGTGGTCAACGCGACCAGCACCGAGATGACCGCGGCGGTGCTGTCCGGCGGGCTCGACATGGCCGTGGTCGGGCTGGGCCCGGAGCAACTGCCGGAGGGCCTGGGTCACCGGTCGCTGGGCAGCGACCCGCTCGTGGTGATCGTGCCGCAGGATCACGAGTTGGCGGACCGCGGGGTGATCGACCTGTCCGAGCTGCCGCCGACCCATCAGCTCATTCAGTTCAGGGAGGGCACCGGATTGCGCCGGCACGTCGAGGCCGCGTTCGCCCGCGCGGGTGTCGAGGCCGGCCGGCATTTCGAGGTCGGCCAGATCCACGACATGATCCGGCTGGCCGCCCGCGGCGTCGGGGTGACCGTCGTGCCGCGATCCACCGTCCGTGGGCCGGGCGCTTTCCTCTGCCCGGGTGTCGCCCTGCCCGCCGACGCCCAGGTGCTGGGCCTGAAGGATCCCGCGGCCGTACACGAGCTCACGGTGATCTTCGACAGTCGGCGGCTGTCGCCGGCCGCCACCGCGTTCCTCGATGTCGTGGACCGCTACACGCAGCGCCATTGATCGGTCCGAGCGATCGTTCCACCCGTATCCACATCTTGGACAGAACGACGTTGCGGCAGCAGGCTGGAGGGGAACCGACCGCCTGAGTCTCGTTAACGGAGCGTTCTCATGCTCGTCCTACTGCGCGATGCGTGGACCACCGTGGTCCCCGACGTGAAGGACCGTCACGGTCCACTGCCGCCGCTGATGCTGGCGCTGACCGTGGTGACCGGACTCGTCGACGCGTTCAGCTATCTGGCACTCGGGCACGTCTTCGTCGCCAACATGACCGGCAACGTCGTCTTCGCCGGCTTCGCGATCGCCGGAGCCACCGGGTTCTCCCTGGTCGCCTCGCTCGTGGCGCTGGCAACGTTCGCCGCGGGCGCCCTGCTCGGCGGCCGGATCGCCCACCGGGCGCGGGCTCATCGCGGGCGGGTCCTGTTTCTCACCCTGGTACCGCAGACCGTCCTGGTCGCGGCGGCATACGCCATCGCGCAAGTGTCGGGAAGCCCGTACGCCGAGAACGTGCGCTACCCGCTGATCGTGCTGCTCGGGCTCGGGATGGGGCTACAGAACGCCGCCGCCCGCGCGCTGGCGGTGCCCGACCTCACCACAACCGTGCTGACCCTGACCATCACCGGGATCGCCTCCGACAGCCGCCTCGCCGGCGGGCCCGGCAGCCGGTTCGGCCGGCGCGCCGTGTCGGCGGGCGCCATGTTCCTCGGCGCGCTCGTCGGCGCCCTGGCCGCGCTGCACGGTCACCCCGCGCAGCCGCTGCTCTTCGCCGGCCTGCTGCTGGCCATCGCCTCGGTCGCCGCCTTCACCCTGACCCGCTCCAACGCCGGGTGGACCGAACCGCTGTGACCCCGAGCGTCGCCGCCCGGAAACCGCGCCGCCCTACCCGGCGACCGCCCCAGACCTCGGAACCGCGCCGCCCGGCCCGGCGACCGCCCCAGACAAACGCAACCCCAGATTCGTGGCGTCCCCGTCAAGCGTGACGTCCCCTTCAAGAAAGGTTCCATCGTGACCGACCTCGCCGAGGTAGCCGCCGTGCCCAGCCCCGACCTGCTGACCCCGGACAACTGCGTGGTGTTGTTCGTGGACCACCAGCCGCAGATGTTCTTCGGCACCGGCAGTGGTGACCGCACCTCGATCATCAACGCCACCGTGGGTCTGGCGAAGGCCGCCCGGGTCTTCGACGTCCCGGTTGTGCTCAGTACCGTCGCCGCGGAATCCTTCTCGGGTCCGCTGCTGCCGCAGCTCGCCGACGTTTTCCCCGAGCAGAAGATCATCGACCGGACCACGATGAACGCGTGGGAGGATGTCGCATTCGTCGAGGCCGTCAAGGCCACCGGCCGCAAGAAGATCGTCATCGCCGGGCTGTGGACCGAGGTGTGCCTGGTCCTGCCCGTACTCTCGGCGCTCTCGCAGGGTTATGAGGTCTACGTCGTCTCCGACGCCTCCGGCGGGGTCAGCCCGCAGGCCCACGAACACGCCCTGCAGCGCATGATCCAGGGCGGGGCCGTCCCGGTCACCTGGGTGCAGGTCCTGCTCGAGCTGCAGCGGGACTGGGCTCGCGGGGAGACCTACGCGGCCGTGCTGGACGTGGTTCAACAGCACGGCGGCACCTACGGCCTCGGTGTTGTCTACGCCCAGGCGTTCATCGGCGCCCACGCGGCCGGCTGAGCTCAGCGCGGGGATCGGGAACGATGAACGCTGGACTGCTCATCCTGCGGCTCGTAGCCGGGCTGCTCATCGCCGGCCACGGACTGCAGAAGATGACCTTCTGGTTGGGCGGCCACGGCCTCGCTGGCGGGGCCGAGGAGTTCCGCCATGACGGATTTCGCGGCGGCCGCCTCACCGCGTTGGCCGCCGGGAGCGGACAGGTCGGTTCCGGCGCGTTCCTGATCGTCGGCGCCCTCACGCCGATGGCGGCCATGGTCGCCATCGGCGTGATGACCGTCGCGATCACCGTGAAGTGGCACAACGGGCTGTGGGTGCAGAACGACGGCTACGAGTACCCCTTGGTCCTGGTGGTCCTCGCCGCGACGCTGGCGCTGACGGGTCCCGGTGACTGGTCGGCGGATCACCTGCTCGCTCTGCTGCCCTGGCCACTGTGGCTGCCGGTCACGGCGGTCGCGCTGGGCTTGGTCAGTGGTCTGCTCACCCGCCTGCTCCTGCACCGATCGACTGCAACACCCGCTGCCGCGGCGGCACGCTGAGAACCCAGCACGCTGAGAACCCAGCACGCTGAGAACCCAGCACGCTGAGAACCCAGCACGCTGAGGGCCTGGCCTCAGCGACGCAATGCCAGGCTCGCGGAGAGTCCGCCGGCCGGGGAAACGCCCAGCGTCAGCGAACCGTTGTGCAGGTTGGCCTGCTGTTCGACGAGGGCGAGGCCGAGCCCCGAGCCGCTGGCTCGCGGATTGGCCCCGCGCCGGAATCGTTGGGTCATGGCGCCACGATCGTCCGCGGGGATGCCGGGGCCGTCGTCGTCGACGGTCACGGCTACCTGATCGTTCGCGTCGGCGATGGTGACCTGGACGGTGCCGTCGGGGTCGCCGTGCAAGGCCGCGTTGTCGAGCAGGTTGTCGACGGCGAGGCGCAGCCCGGTGGCCCAGCCGTCGATGAGGACGGCGTCCTGCGCGCCCCGCAGCGTGTAGGCGACGCGGGGGTGGCGCCGGCGGGCTTGGCCGACGGCGCTCGTCACGGTCTCGGTGATGTCGACGGGCTCCCGGTCGGGTACCGCGCCGGCGTCGCCGCGGGTGAGCGCTTGCAGTCCTTCGAGGACGGCGACGAGGCGCCGATGTTCGGCGGTCATCGCGGTGAGCACGTCGCGGCGCTGGTCGGCGGGCAGATCGGGGTTGCGGGTCAGGGTCTCGAGGTCCATCCCGAGGCTCGCCAGCGGGGTACGCATCTCGTGGCCCGCGTCGGCGGTGAACCGGCGGGTGGAGGCCATGGCGGTCTGCAGCCGGTCGAGCATGCTGTTGAGGGTCGCCGACAGGTCGGCGACTTCCTGGGGCCGTTGCACCTGGGGCAGCTGCCGGGTGTCGGTGGGCTCGATGCCCAGCGCCGCGGTGCGCAGCCGTTGCAGGGGCCGCAAGTGCAGGCCGGCGATCTGCCAGGCGCCGACTCCGGTGAGCAGGGCGGCGAGGACGGCGACCAGGGCGACGATGCGCCGGTTGTCGTCCAGCCGCTGCTCCAGGAACTGCATGTTCTGCAGGATCTGCAGCTGGTCGGTGCTGGCGGCGTCGATCGGCTCGACGAGGGAGCGCCACAGCTGCCCGTCGATGACCAGCGTGGTGAATCCTTGAGCGGTGGGTGCCGGGACGGGGCCGCTGGGCTCGTCGCCGCGCTCGGCGACGACCTGACCGTGCGACAGCAGCCGGACCAGGGTTTGGCTGCCGTTGAGCAGCTCACCGTACTCGTCGGCGGGATGCTGCTCGGGGCGGTCGCCGCCGTGCAACAGCTTGCCGACATCCTGGCGGACCTTGTCGGCTTGGCCGCTCATCTGGCGGCTGACATCGCTGCGTTCGCGGTGGTCGATCCGCAACGCGATGGTCAGCCCGGCGAGCCCGACCACGATCATCACCAGCAGGGCGACACTGGCGGTCAGCTGTGCGCGCAGGCTGCGGGGCAGGTGCTTCATGGCCGCAGCACGAAGCCGACGCCCCGTACCGTG
>Ga0307515_10026111_pt1 | contig 10067 bp, 6 predicted proteins | sample 17_EM_MG_FD_194513 | JGI IMG/M metagenome (GOLD analysis project Ga0307515, IMG submission 194513) | Populus trichocarpa ectomycorrhiza microbial communities from riparian zone in the Pacific Northwest, United States - 17_EM | ecosystem: Host-associated > Plants > Roots > Unclassified | place...
AAGCATTATTCTCGTGTCATAAGATCAAGATAATCTAATGAATAGTAAACAAAACAAACCATGAAATTTAATTCTCAATCAAATCAATATTAAAAGATGAAATTGGAAGAAAAATAATAAAAAAAATCCAAGTAAAAAAGGTTAACTTGTCAAACTTGGGATTGTGTAATGAAAGTGTGATAACTAAATAGAAAAAATAATAATATTAAAGAATGAATTTAAACAAAAAAATATTAATTGAAAAAAAAAAAACAAAGCAAAGAACTATTCTAATGAATAGTTTTTTGTAAGGAGAGGTACAATAAAACCCCTCATAGGATTAGGATAATCTAATGAAAAGTAAATAAAACAAATTATAAAATTTAATTCTCAATCAAATCAATATTAAAGGACGTAATTGAAAGAAAAAAATTAATTAAGAAAAAGAAAAAAAATCTTGAGTTAGCTGGGTTAACCTGTCAAATCAGGTTAACTCGTTAAACATGATATTTGTGTCATGAGATTGTGATAACTAAATAAAAAAAAAATTTAATATTAAAAAACTAAATTAAACAAAAAAAATAATTGAAAAGAAAAAACAAAGAAAAAAATAAAAAAAAGATTACAATTAAAAGACATCCGTCTTTTCCAGTGGATTTGCACAATGAAAGGCAGATACATTTAGTACAGAGTAAGTATATAATTTGTGAATGGCTTTGTTAAATCTATGTAACATGTTTTTAGTTATATCATATCATGAGTCAGTAAACGAAATTGCAATTATAATACTTTTAATTTTTTTAAATAATAAAATAAAATTTACAATATTATAAATTTCTACACGTTTTTAGTTTGTAAGTATTTAAATATGGGTTTTTCATGACCTAAAAATATTTTTTTATTCTATAAAGTGATAACAATTTTTTTAAAAAAGTTATACTTAATTTTTTCTAGTTACAAAACTTTCATAATTACAGAATATGTCGTGATAAATAATTAACAAGTTTTTAAATATTTATATTTTCAATATTTAAAATAATTAAAAAAAAACACATACAAACATAGCTATTAATAAGGTGAGGGATGCAAAATCTTAATGCTGGGGGGAGATGGAAGTGGAGTGCCAATACAAATATATGGTATGCAAATACCTACAAACATCAAAATTATAGTTTATATTAAGTATATGATGTAAAAAGTTTTTATAAAAGTATTTTTTAATTAAAAATATATTAAAATAATATTTTTTATATTTTTTATATCAATGTATTAAAATTTTTAAAAATCATTCAAAAAAATATCGATTCAAGTAAAAAATAATTTAAAAAATAATTTAAAAAACGAGTTAACCCGCCTTACTAAACAAAACGAAAACATCTTGCATGTTAAAATAAAAATCAAATTCAGATAAAAAAAAATAAAAATAAAAATTGAAGGTGGATTTTGGGTCAATGCAAGAAATATGAATTCAAGTACACTAGAAACTTAGCCTTTTCTTACATGATTCAAATGGTAGAGGTCCTAGTTGGTAAATGCAATCAAATCCCATTTCTTTAACAATCTCTTCAATCAAGTCCCTGAATATATAATCTTGCAAAGCCAACCCTGTTCTTCCAATCTCCCTTCTCTCACCCCAGGCAGTATCCCTGCACACCTCATTCACACTTTCTATCATGGCTTTGCTGCTCCATAAAGGTGATGAAACTACACTCTCATGGCTCTTCCCATGGATCATATTTTCTTTGGTCATGATTTTGTCAAGGAAATCAATGCTGCTGATGTCCTCTCCTCCTCCTTCCTTCTTCGTCTGTTGTTGTGGCACTCGTTCTGCAACACAAATATTAATGCTCCCTTCACTTAATACGCATACAAGAGTCAGGAAATACAGTGATTTATTATGCAGGTAAGGTCTCATGCATGAGACCATAGCTTGTTTCGCAGTGTAGTTGTAGTTGTTTTTTAAATAATTTTTCTTGCTGAAATGCATGCCAATGATGTTTTTTTATTTTTTAAAAATTATTTTTGACATCAACACATCAAAACGATCCAAAACATATTAAATTTTAACCAAAAAAATTAAACTTTTTAGGAACGCGGTTTGCACCGCGTTCCCAAATTAACGGCGTCGAAGAACATGTTTGGATTTTGATTTTGTTTTATTTAAAATTATTCTTTTATGATTTTAGGTTGTTTTATGTATCAATATTAAAAATAAATTTTAAAAATAAAATAAAATTATTTAGATATATTTCTAAATAAAATATATTTTCAAAAACCAAATACGCTAGAAATGGCTTCATTTTCTCTCAAATTATATGCATACAAGGGAAAAAAAAAGGTTCTAACTACAATCATAGCTATTAAAACCGACATGTCCCATCAAATTAATTCGGTGACTTATTGATTTAGAGTTAAGTAATTAGTAACTTAACGGCTCAACTTCAAGGAATTACTTTTTATTTCTAATATAATGTAATTTCAGGTTTTTCTTAAAAAAAATTATTCAAAACAAGTTCATATATTATGATATAAACCTAGTAAATTGATTCAATAAATCTATGACCCGAGATTTTAAATAGATTAAATCTCAAATAGAGTTTGATAACTATATGAGTTCAAGACCCGTTGAGATTATTTGCTTTAATTATCTTATTAAACTTGTTAGCAGCTTGCCCCTGTAGACAGGGGTGGAGGCAAGGGATGGCTGGTCGGTGACATGGCGCCGGCGGATTTTTTAATTTCCAGACGAAATGTACTGGCTCCGCCGCTGCCTATAGATTAGTGGCAGAGCGTGTAATCAAGTTTTTATTGATCAAATTAAGGAAAGAACTAAATCAAGTTCTTACTCCTGATAAGCACCCAGATTTTCTCACCATTGCTTGCCACAGCTGTTAGTCAAATCTTGTGGTTTTATTATAATTGCAAATAGCAGGCATCGTGTCTCCCACTATAAGGGTAATAATAGTCTCAACACATGGTGCTATGATTGTTAACTTGGAATCCTAGACGGATGGCCTGTGGGGCTTGCGCACTCCATAGAAAACCCATCAGTGTCTCCCCTCGAGGGATACCATGCATTGAATCCCTAGAGCTTTTTCATACAAATTGCTGTAAATTACATATAGGAACACTATCCCATTGATTTCCCAACTACCCAGGATTTATCAGTTGGTGAGGATTTACAGGTTTGCATGTTTGCCTTGCAGCTAGCTGGAAATTCATGCACTAAAAGGGACAGATTTTTCATTTAATGTCAGTGAAAATCTCAGAGATTTGAGGTGATGAGTAATGAGTATTGTGAGGATGCTCGTTTTTAGAAAGATGAGTCCAATGGGTGTTTGGGAGTGTGGTAGTGGTTGCTTTTCAAATAGCTTTTCGTGCCGAAATACATGTCAATGATGTTTTTTTATTTTTTAAAAATCATTTTTGATATCAGCACATCAAAACGATCCAAAAGGTACAAACCGCACTCAATTTTAGCAAAAAAAAAAAAAAATTTGAAATTCGCCGAAAAGCAGGTTAAACAGCAGAGCCAAACGCTCCTATCAGATTTTGAACGTTTTGTACACTGTTACCAAGTACGTTTTTGTCCAACCAACGAGTTCATCTGGTAATTTTCTAACTTGGAGCTTGGCTAGAGGTCTCAAAGCTGAAATTTAATTTAATTTTTTAATTTAATTTTTAAAAATATAACTATTTTAGATTCACTCGAGATTTTAACTACACTAATTTAATAAATTTGGTGGGAAAATATTGACGAAAGGCATGCAATATCTAGAACATCAATGTCTATATATTCTCATGAACCCTACCATATCTTCAAATGGAAGCTAATAAAAAAGTGCTTGATTAGGTTTGAAAACTTTGAAAAAAGCCAAAAACATCAATATAATGAGACCCACTCATGAAATAATTTGACAAGAGATTAGCTTTAGCATGTGTTTACGCAAACTACTTTTTGTTCATCCCTTTTTCTAAAATACCAAAAAGAAAACGTTAACGAGACAAAAAGATCAAGGAAGTAGACTGTGTTTCAATGCTCATGACATTAATTTGTTTAATCTAGTGATTAATTACTAATTAATCTATTCAAAACAAGGAGATTACTAGAGTGTTTGTTTTTTTGGGCATGCATGTTAAAGTGTTTTTGAAATTATTGTTTTAGTTGAGAAAATATCAAATTAATACCTTTTAAATATTTTTTAATGATTTTAATTAATGTGTAGATGTGAAAAATAAAATAAATTTAGAAAAAAATGTATAAAACTAGAACACAAAATATTCTCCATGCTATAAAAAAGTGAGCTATATACTTCTGGTCAAGTAGAAAAATAAATATAAAGACAAGAAACCATGAAGAATTTTGGTGTTTTTAAATAGAATCATGCCAAAAAACAAATAAAACAAACAATATTTGTTTGAATTATGGTATTTACATGCATGATATAATATAGTATGTAGCCAAAAGAAAAGACAAACACAATTAATAATAAAATTGTAATCAAGGAAGAGAACAGAAACTTACCATTAATGGTGTAACGTTTGGAGAATCCACTGAGAGCCGAACGAGTGAACTCATCGAGCACAGACACTGGACTAGGTTGCGGCAACAATGGAAGGTCATTACCTCTCTCAGATCTTCCCTCATCATCGTCGTCATCACCAGTACTAGCCATACTACTACTCTTTACTACATCAATTATTTTCTTTAATGCTTTCAAGTCCTCATCGCATTTCTCCAATGCCCCCAGGAGCCTCCTCCTCTTCTCGGCCAACGCCAATTCGGCGGTTGTCATTGGTGGAATATCACTCAACCCCATTAGTCTTGCCACCGGGGCTGGTTGAGCCCGGAAACTTTCAGGGGAGTTTAAGGATCTTGACCGCCTTAATATTCCGGTTGGCAATGTTGGGCTTCTTGGTGCCATATCGCATGGGAGTCTTTGGAGAACTTTGTTTTCTTGTTCCAGTGAAGTGGAAGAAGATGACGGAGAAGAAGAAGAAGAAGGTTGCGATGATGGTGTCGTTGGTTTTGGAGAAGTAACCACAATATCCTTTTCATGCCTTTTCCCTGAAAAAATAATGTTATTGTCTATCTCTGCCCAGTAGCTTGAACTTGGGTAATTCGTGAATAAATCTAAAAGCTCATAATCAAAAAAGAAACGTACCAAAAGTGATGAATCTACGGCGATTATGGTATTTGTAAACGAATTGGAAAATGCCAGACATACATCCGATGCTCTTTGAACGAATCTTTTCGGGTGCCGGAGAGCATTCTCGCCGGGAAGATGACGAGACCAAGGGATCTTGTCCCTTCATGTTTCTCTAGCTTCTTCTCTATCCGTGTTTTTTTTCTGTTTGATTGTGCTAAGAGAGGGATGCCATCTTCTGAGCAAGAAAAAAAAAAAAAAGTGGAGTTTTGCCTTAACTTAAAGCCACTGAGTGATGAAGGCCATGCACGTGAGTTTCTTTTGGAAGAGCTCAGGCCTTTTGATTGAGGGGTGTGGTGGGGGGGCTCGTTTATTTACAGTCCCTGGATTTTCAGATTGCCAGGCCTTGACAAAATCTGATGAGCTCAAGAAAAGAAGAAAAAATAAAATAAAATAAAACTGTGAGGTTGCTTTTTTCAATTTGTTTTATTTATTTTTGTTTGGTTTTGCATTTTAAATGAGAATTGGATAAATTTTAATTTTTTTATTTAAAATTATTTTTATATATTTTTAGATCATTTTGATTTATTAAAATAAAAAATAACTTTTTAAAATAAAAAATATTATTTTAATATATTTTTAAATAAAAAATAACTTAAAAAACAAGCACCGTAACATTTTAAAACAGAAATATATATGTTTCCTGCACAAGATATAAGAGATAGCACGAGATTTCAATGACTCAAGTTGTCCAAATTAACCACCGTAACATTTTAACTTGATGGGTTGAGATAATTATTTGAGAATGTGATGAAGCAGGCAAGAGACATCATTCTCAAGATCAGCCAGGACTTCTCTGCCACCTCAAGCACGGGGCAATGTGCCTCATCTTCTAACTACTACACCTCTACTGTATATTTTTGCTTTTATAAAAGTTACCAACTTACCACCCTTCCACCCCACCACAAAACAACACTGCCTGAGCTGAGAATCGCATGTTCTGCAGAGGATTCATGCATTTTGTGACTGCGATACTGTCAAATGTTGTATCATGATGAAAGGGTTTTCGATGTTAGCTTATTTTGTCATTCTCTTGCAGTACTCATGTTGGATAAATGTCTGACCCTTCCTAAATCCTTCTAATTAGTTTGATATATTTATGTTTTATGGCTCTCCTGACCTATGTATTGCCAGAGACTTATCAGGTCACTTGATGAGCTAAAAAAAAAAAACATACGAAGGTAAAAAACCCATGTTGATGCTTTAATGAGATTGTTGTTGAGAGCAAATCAAATTTTTGTTCACAAGACATTATGTAAGAATAAATGCTTGTCAAAGTTTCGAGGAGAGGCACAGGGACGTGAACCTCTTTATTACATGCCACTTTTATTACAGCAAACACAAGGCTAGTGACAATCAGAGTACAGACAACCACCAGCCCATGATCTCATTACTTGTGCTAGCTAGCTAGCATTCAGGCTGCCACAGGAAAGTAGCACCAGCATTCTGATCACTGCAATACAAGCAAGGATGTTGTTGCTCAAATCCTTGTGCCTGTAAAACCTCCCTAGCCATCATCACAAGTTGTTTGTTACTCAATTGACCTAAATGTTCTTTCAACACCATTTGTACTGCATTGCTAAATGCTCCATAGGATTTTCCACCACCCTCATTTGGGCTCATATCAGCAGAAGTCTCATTTGCTTGGCACCCACTGAGTAAAATTCCCTCATCTGGATTTATTGATTCAAATTGGTCCCTTTCAAGTGGTGGTAACCTGAACTTAAGGCTGGCATCAGATCCAAAAAACTCTAACAAGTGAGTACCAATATCAGATGAGTTGATGTTTGTTAGAGATGTAAGGTGCTGTAGTATAGACTCAAATGGGATGACTTTAGGGCTTTGAGAAGGCACTTTGGCATTATTGGTTGTGATTGTTGCCTTAGGCCCTATTTGCTCCTTCTCTTTGTCAATCAGGCCACCACTGTGGCAAGAATCGGAAAGGACTGTCAAGCTTGCTCCTTTTGGCAGCCTGTTCACTAATTGCCTGAAATCCACATCTGCATAACAGTGATAGAAGAACCTTTCAGTACTCAAAATAATGTTACGGATACAATCGTCTTATCTTAATCATAAGTGCGTAACATATATGTGTAAACACACAACCGTCACGTTTGTCATGATTGTCCTCAGTAATCTAAAATGAGAGGGGATATGTACCGGTGATGAGATTAAAATCGCAGGGCACAATAGCCTCATCGTGCCTGAAGGGATGGCCACGTTTGACGGATGGGATCCTTGTTCCATGTCCACTATAATGGAAGAACAGGACATCCCCTGCTTCAGCCTGATCAATCATGTGACTAAGTGCCTTCTTTATATTTGCACCAGTGGGCAGAACCACGGACCCTGGTGCATCAGTCAAGAGCTGGACACTTCTAAGATCAAATCCGAACCGTTTCACAAGCACTTCCTTCATTGTCAGCACATCATTGATGCATCCATGTAATTCATTTCTGGTGTTTGGATAGTTGCACCCTACTAAAACAGCCATCCTCTTATTTCCCATATCCATTTTGCAGGCAATCAGAGTGCAAAAACAAGGCTAGATCTCAGTTTCTTCTCTCTTTAGTGCTGCTGCGTGTATGTTCTGTGGTTTCATATATAGGCCTTGACAAAGAGTTCCTTGCACGTATATTTTGCTTGTATGTTGTTGCAAGCAACATTTCTAATTTGTACACTGCATAGCTTTCAAGCGTGGGAAGGTTGGTTGATGACAATATTATTGTAGCAGAAGCTCCAGATTTCGTCAAAAACTCAATTTTGTATTGATGGTCGGCATGGCAATAGGGTTTGCTTCCACGACAGCCTTCCCTGGCTACCTTGTAAGGTCTTCTCCTATATTTTTATCCATAGATCTACCACCACCGCTGCCACCAAAACCACACTCTACCATCGCTCCACAATCAACCCAAACCCTCAACTTAAAGCTATTGCGGGATCACAAAATCAATTTGGGGTCATATCACCGCTCAACATCAAATTTGGGTTGTAACGGTGGTGATAAATGGTAGAGATGGTGGTAACATGAGTGAAGTGGAGGAGACAGGCACTGCATCTTCACAATGGGTAATTACACTAGCAACAAATTGATACATGTAGCAACAGCTGTTCCATGGGCATTACGATCAGCTTGGGAAAAAATATTAGTGAAGGAGAGTGGTTAAACATGATGGAGGGCCAAAATCAACTCTCTATGCGTACCCCCACATAATGGATTTTGCCAACCAAGTTTGTTTTTTACTCGTTTAAGTCAAACTCAAGTAATTTACAGGTCAACCCATCAATTTATAATCTAAGTTAACCCGATCAAACCCTAGTAAAACCTAATCATGTCAACTTCAAAGATTTTTTTATTTTTTTTAATTTTTATCCATAACAACACTGTTTCAGTTTTTTAAAACTTTTTGTTTAGGATAGACAAGGGTTGGACAACCAGCAACCCAAGCCTTGGAGCAAGTCTAATAACTATGCCCAGATATCATGCAGTATGTAATCACATAACTGTATTTGACCATGGTATCATTGACATGAAAAATATATCAAATATATTTACAGGTAGATATAAGTCATCCTCTCATGTAAACTGTGACTGTAATCACATGCTAGACAATGAACGAAAACACGTTCCATTTCAGCTTGTTGAAGAGCAGCAGAGAGGGGAATGGATGAAAAGAACAACTCTAGAGATCTTTCCAAACACTAAAATCAGTAGCTGAGCTGTTATGGTTTATCGTACTGTCTTGGCACCCTATAAGGTATGCAGTATGTGTAAGATCCATATTTACTATCGCATGGCCTGTTCCACTTGGGCTAGCTGCAACAGCAACTTCATCCGCGCCGACGATCACTTCGGCATAACCTTTATCGACTATCTGATTGTTCTCCAGCTGCAAATGGTTGGGAGAAAATTATAAGGAAGATATACATGAGAGAATAATATATCAACAGTAAGCAGGATTTTTCTAATTGTACTCAATAAGGGAACCATACACAGCGACAAATCAACAGTATCCAAGACATCTCCAGTCAAGCATTCACATCCATGCTAAGTCTTTTTCAAAATTTTCTCCTCCTTTTATAGAGAAGTAAACCAATCAGTTGGCCAATTAATCAGTGGCGTGTACGAAGATATGAACTTCCATAAAAAAAGTCATATTTTATCGTTCTATGCATCTTCAGCACACACATGTTAGCATCCGGCTCATAGGCAATAAACTTGGGTGCACCCGTCACGTGCAGAATCACATGGTGAAAGCACAGGTTAGAGTTTATCATGTGGCAAAGAAACATAGTATTTGAACCAGTGGAGTTCTGCAATTCCACTTATTGATTTGACAAATAATGTTGAAAAGGAAGGCATCAAATAAAAACCCATTAAGGTCTGATGCAGTCTATTAATGATCTGATCAAATACAAGACTGCAACAATACAAGAAAGGTAGAAAGGAACAAAGCAACTCAGAAACAATGGAATTCCAATCTTCTTTTATGCTGAGAGAAAGGCAGCATTATTTGCATAGACATCTTAGACGCAATTCTAGAATATTTTATTTATGTTAACCGATCATTTGAAAACATTTGAGACCCCAAGACATGCTCAAGACGGCAAACGGTCAGCTAGTTATAAAGATAAATGACCAAACACCTAAATTTTCATAAGAAAGCAGCCTGAAAAGAAACATGGAAGATTTCTGAAGTATTTGAACGCTACATATTCATAGCTTACCATTCATGGATAGTTCAATACACAATTTATTGCTGATTTTATCAGCAACATCCATAAATCAGATAACATTGTAGATAAGAGAAACCATACCCTAAATAATGTTTTGGCACCCCAAATGACAAATGTCTCATTGCAAGTATGGTGCCTGTGATT
>Ga0307515_10026112_pt1 | contig 10067 bp, 16 predicted proteins | sample 17_EM_MG_FD_194513 | JGI IMG/M metagenome (GOLD analysis project Ga0307515, IMG submission 194513) | Populus trichocarpa ectomycorrhiza microbial communities from riparian zone in the Pacific Northwest, United States - 17_EM | ecosystem: Host-associated > Plants > Roots > Unclassified | place...
GTTTTGCTGTGGTCACGAACGGCTGTGGGGTTTCCGATACGCGAATAAACGTTTCCGACGGTTCTGAGGGTGATGGGTGAGTTGACTTTTGAAGTGAGGGAAGGAACCTCCCAACCTCATCGCGAAGAGATCGGCCCCATGCTATAAGTCAACGAGTGGCTCCGATTAGATCATTACGGCGTTTTGTAGAGAGAAACGCAACGTACCTCTGAACTGTTAAACGAAAAACTCGTGCTCGCATAGATGGGGACCGCTCTGGCGTTTGTCGCCGGGTCTATCTCTTGACCAGCGTGCAGCTGAAGGGTTTCAAACTCTGGCGTCCTGGGGTAAGGCAGATAAGATAAGACGACGTGATCTCCGTCAGCGCTTCGTTCCTCGTGGAATATGGAACGCGACATTTACTTGTAAAATCCGGTGATAGACATGTTGGTGCTGGAGGAGGGGGTGGGGAACAGGAGCGACCGCTATTTAAGCATTTCCCAGCAGGACCTAGAGGCGGGCTATGGTACTTTTTTACTCCAGAAAATTTCCAAGCCTCCTATCTACTTTTAGTTCCTTTTTGTGAATTGCGCGATAATGCCACCAACGATCGGAATCTGGCGTAGATGTTCGTCAGCGAGCTGCACTGCGGTCAGGAAGCCAAGTAGACCTGCGTAACTGTCAGTCCAATCCTTGATTTTGAGATCTGCGAGGCGGTTCGTGAGTGTGTGAACCTTTGTCATAAAGCACACACGATACCGTGAGAACCCTCCAACAGATACTACGTCACGAGCGGAAGCAGGATGAGACCCTCAGGGATGTTTACTTTAATCTTCCCATCTACCCATCTCACTCCGGTTGCTGCAACGCAGTCAGAGGCAAGATATAGAACCTCTTTACGCTCGGCTGCATCATCTCTCGCATCCAACATGACCTATCGATGACAAGTTGCCGTTGGTCGTTTAAAATTTCAACGCTGAGACTGGCACCAAGGCTTAGCACATATGCCCCTGGGGTTTCACGAGCATCAGCAAAAACCAACTGAAACAGGGGAACCATGTCGGATCGACAGGCACAGCAGTCGGGACGTGATTGTAGAACCGGCCATCAATGGATCGACAAACAGTAGTCGAAGGTGGCGGACCTCCCAAGAAATCTAGGGTAAAAACTACATCAGATCGTTAATCTAACATGGAAAGTCGTCTCGGACAGAACAGGTCTTCGTTTAGTTTCCCGGGGGTATTCTCCCCAAATCGACGAGCACCGTTCAGTTGTGCGCTGCAACCCAGGTCCTTGCTGCCTGGTGTATGATATATGACGCCTTGAACGCGGGTCACCGACGATCACGATTTATCCTGGAATGTGCGGTGACATCATGGCTGTGTGAGTAGTTGATGCGAACTTGGCGAACCCCGGGTTCACTCTCGACACGAGAGGTCACGCCTGTCGAGTAGCGGTCTAGTGAATGATTAATGACCTTCCACATGGTCGTATCCCAGTGGCAGTGAAGGCAGACATACGTTGCAGAATCCTGTGAGTCCTGAGATATCATGACAGTTCGCACTAAGCAGAGACAGAATCATCCGCATCGAATTGGTGAACGCCGTTCAGAGCACAAGTCACTAGTCAAACGTTGGGAGGATTCATCGTTGCTTGAGAGAGGAACCACGATGCTTTTGCGTCGACACGTTCGTGTGGCCGATAAAGCATTTGTTACTGCTGTAACATGCGCGTGCTCACCGTGGAGTCGTGAGAGTGATAAGAGCGAACGAAAGAGAAATTCAAACGGAGCGCAGAACTCGGTGAGTGGAAACCCAACCGGAGCGCTCGTCGGATCGGGATGGTGCCTTTTGTCAGCAGCCTCCTCCTGTCAGAGTCGGGGATGCACGATTCGTTCTCGTAAGGTACACTCGACACTGCATGGGAAGAGAAATACAAAGCGCGGCCTTGCGTTTCACGGGGCGGCTTGTTCGTAGCCGATCGCGACCTTGGAAGCATCTCCCATCTCTCCCCTCAAATTGGAATAGAAATCCACCGTCATCCCTGCCTTGGCCCTATCTTCCTCGTTGAAAGGGCCCTTGATATCACCCCTCCATCCACGCCGCACTTCCTCCCTGAACGTCTGGATCGGGTCTACCCCTTCGTTCTTACATATCCAACTGAACCACCTGTGCCCGGCGGTGACGTGAGTTACTTCATCCATGTGAATGATTTCCAGTATCGCCACGGTGTCCTTGTCACCACTCCGTCGGAATTTCTCGATGGTCGCTGGATTGACGTCGAGCCCTCGAGCCTCATGCACGAGATGGATGATGGCGAGCCTCGATCGCAGAGAATGGAAAGTGACTTGAGCTGACTCCCAGAGACCAGCGTGGACCGGGAGTGAACCGTAAGGGGTCGAGGGTGAAATTTCAACCAGCCGTTTTGTGAGCAGAGTGAAGTGTTTCGATTCATCCAAGGCGATCCTCGCCCAGTCCGAAAAGAAAGCATGAGGTAGATCGCGGTTCGCGGCGCCGTAGCGTGCGATAATGTCCCAGCTGCAGGACCAATAGGGATAAGCCTGAAATAAACGCACCATCAGAAGGCGAACTTACGAAAGGTCGATACTACAATGGGATTAATGAGGTTGAGTGGTAAGAATCGCATAATGGCACTTACGCCCACTGCTCAATGTTCGCCAACGCATGAAGCATAACGCCCTTATTCCTTCGCCCGGCGGTCTTCCCAGGATTTACCGTATTTTGAGTGTAGGATGCGTCTCTGGGTGGGACATCCGGCGGTTTCGGCGCATTCTTCAGTTTGTGACCAATCGACTTGAGTTCGCCGGTTTGGAAAAGTTTCACCGCATGTCTTGTCCGCTCCACCTACTTCGCGCCGTAAATGAACAACAGGAGAGCGATTCTCAAGGGGGAGGGGCTAACTTTGAGAGTAGGGTTCGAGGTATTGAGGATCAGAACAGCCCATTCAACTAGGGTTGTTGGGGGGTCAACCTCAGGTACAATGGGCTCTGGTACCCTCGAGACGTCAGTGGGTTGTGGCGGGAGCGTTGCAGGGGCTCCGGAAGTCGGATTCGGAGGGGGATCGGCAAAGTCTGAGCGGATGGATTAGTTCCCACCAGAAGACCTCGAGACGGGGACTTACCTTCGGAAACTGGTCGCAGATTTACCAGCTGCCATCCGGTACCCCCTTGTGGCGCTTCAACCAAAACTTCCGCCTCCTCATCTGACTCTGGCTGTCTGACACGAACCTCATAAACGCATGCTCGAAGTCCGGTCTGGCTTTTTCCAGTGGCCAGGTCGAAATCGTACCTATCGCGGTAACGGTTGAAGAAACCAAATAAGCTGACTGATGGGGGTGGAACTTACCTATGCCACGGGCACACGATGACCGTCGAATGGTCTTCGCCGTCTTCCCCACAATAATCCTCGATGTCAGCGTGCGACATATCTGCCCCCAAGTGTGGACAGGCAGCCTCCATGGCATACAGCTGTTTGTAAGCCACGTCGTTTGAGATTTCTGGTCCATGTTGATCCGCAGACGAGAGCCTGAACAGGATCAAGGAATGGTACTCTCCCTCCTCCGATCGGAGAGTGAGGGAAAATCGGGTGTGGGAGAGGGTGCGGGAGTAAGGTCCAATGCTGATGGAGCATTCAGTGGGAAAAATCAGAAGTAAAAGGACAGGTCGACTTTATAAACCCTTCCTCCATCGTTTGTTTTGTCGCGAGTGGGTGTCTAGTTCATCGGAGGCGGAGGTAAACAGCTCCGGCAGCTGATCCGCACACACCCATCGAAACGTAACACGGTTTCACATCATTGTGCAGTACAACTTTGGAAGGACAAAACATGGCTACAGACACATTTAGACTCTTGGAATAAATAAAAAGTCCCTAGAAAACATGAGGAGAAAAGGGATACAGCCCCGATCGACAAACGATAGCAAGTGAAAAGGAAAGACACCAGAAAAACTACAAATGTAGTCAGTTGATGTAGTAAGCGAAAGCAGGCCCGCCAGCACGAAGAGCGGGGGAGGTAGGATACGATGGGTGGGAAAGGTTCGTAGGGAGATCGTCAGTAGTCGAGTCAGGTTGGAATCGTTGGTAGGGAGGTTGTAGGTCCAAAGCATCCACGCCCAATGCAAACGATAGCGGTGGTAATGTATGCGCAGATTCCTTTCGGAGTTTTGGGGTAGGGACAGTCACAGGGCCTACACAAAATATGACGGGGTGGATATAGCCAAACAGCCCGAGTGACGTACTGGGGGCGGGGTCGCCAGAAAAGAACACGCCGTCATCTACTTCTTCGGGCGGCGCAAACATGGCGCGTTTTGGGACTGAGGCAGCCTCCCTTTGGGATCCAGAGCACGTTGCAGTGAGGTTGGGTTGACCGTGGCAGCCAGAAGTTGATGAATCAAGTAGCCTCGGGGGAGAGAGAGCACAGTCGATCATGAGCTGCTTATATGCAGTTTTTCTAGTGGGATTATAGCGATCCAAGGGCGAGGAAGGATTAGTTATTTCATAGGACACGTCAGGAGAATCGTTCGAGTCATTGGCAGGCGATGCATCTTGAACGAACGAAGTGAGAGCAGGTCTGAGTCTGGGAGCGCGACGTCGGTAGACTTTAGATCCTCGAAGGCGGGGCGGAGAGCGGCTAGGGTGATTGTTGCGAAGTCGTTTGCGACGAGGAGATGGGGGCAGCCTGTTTTGAGCAGCAGGGCGATGGGGAGTCTTGGGAAGTTGGAACATGGTGGTTGTGTCTCAAGAGATAGGACTGTCACAAGTCACAACGAGGTTACCCTCAAATCGGAAACAGGTTCGTTCGACGAACACACAGAAGTAAAACAGGCACAGGAACTATGGAAAGTGAACATACGGAACACCTCGAAGCGCTTCAATCTGGGCTGGGAAGGAGCCTGGGGCTAGGGATAAGTCAAGTGACTGTCGAGGTCAACCCATCCAGGTTTCACTCACCAGGTTAGATGGTGCTCGGCAACGTATCGATACGCTTCCTGAGAGCCTCGAGGTAAGACCTGTACGTCTCGAGCTTCCTCCCTCCCTTCCTACACGACGCCATACCACAGTCCCCAGCTTCGATCGCATCCGCAATCGGCCCCAAAAAATCAAAGGAGCAAATGACGCTCGACGTAGGTCGCAAAGACAATTCTTCCTTCGCCCTCCTCCTAAACTCCTCGTGCCATTTCTCCACGTACGCCCGGCACGCCGAACACACGGGATTACGTGGGGATATATCGTCCAGCATACGCTGAGCCCCTTGAGCACGCTCCAAATGGAATATCAGGAGGCGCCTGTAGTGAGCGGTGGAGATACCATTCAAGGCATCAGCATATGGGGAGTTGATGATGTCTAGTCCAAGGGTATAACCAGAAGCGGTCTTCATTTCCTCCTCAAATCCCCAACGTGTGGCAATAGCATACGCCTGTAATGGGGATTTTTCAAGGAGGTCCGGCTGGACAAGCATCCTACGTAGACGAGACAGGGCGACCGCAATCTCGTATTTCATCGCAGCATCCACTACCGGTGCCAGTTCATCGAGAGATCTCAAGTTCGGGCTGCAAGACCATCGACTTGTTATCTCGTGAGGTAACCGTTTGGTGGGAACAACTTACTCTTCGACGGGGTATATGAGCCTCAACAATACCTCAAGGGTATTCGCATCCTCGGATAAATCACAGACCGGGAGAGACTTCTCCGCTCCCGGTTGTGGTAACGAGAACATTGTCTCAAAAACCGGAGACGCGATTGATAGGATCACTCTATGTGCCCTGAACTCGACAACTTTGGGACCACCAGACCGTAGGATAATGTCTGCGGTAGGCGAATTGTCGAAATAGTGCGACATCGCAGAACGGGGGCGGTGTCAAGGTGTGGTGGGCGTTAAGAAAAAGATCCGTTGACTCTTGAGTTTCCATGATCGCCGACACCATCAAATCCCTCTACGACAGGCAAGGATATGTCATTGTCCCCGGCTTGATCCCCGCAGAGCTCGATAAACCGGTACGAGAGGCTACCGAACGCGTCATCGCGAGGACTAGGTCGGGAGAGTGGCCGCACCGAAGGACCGTTGGGAAACAGTTCCCTCCGTTTGATAATGCTAGCCCAGATACATGGGGCGTCCAACACCTCATGCACCCAGAACTTGGAGAACCCATTTTTGCAGAATGGTATACTTCGGGTCGTCTGGTTCAGACGATTTGTAGGCTGCTCGACTGCGACGAGGACAAACTACAAATGGGTGTGTTGGGAAACCAACTGAGCATGCTTTCTGTGCTTGACTACCGTCGCTCCAGAATTGTTCAATCTGTTGATAAACCCCGAATCCCACGAATTCGCCTTGCGGTGGCACCGGGATGATGTACGGGAGACGGCTTCTGAGGATGAGGAACGACAGGCCCTCTCCGTCTGGCACCATGGTGTGAGTACGATCCCGCCGTCCCCCATGAGACGCCTGGCTCATAACGATACAGATACAATGGAATACGTAGGTATCGCCAACAGCGTCAAGTTGATTGCAGCTAAGCGTTGGTAGTGCCCTGTATAAGGATTCATGCCTGTACATTGTCCCTGGATCACACCAGCGCCCAAGAGACGACGTTCAGCGGACTCTATCATCGACTTCTGAGCCCCCCGAAAACCCTCTGGACATGCCAGGATCCCTCCAGGTTATTCTGAATCGTGCGTCCCACATCCTCCCCCAGAACCGAACTGACGCGAGATTCGGTCAGCTGGCGAAACTGTCTTCTACAGTTCGAACATCCTCCATTGCGCAACGTACAACCCAAGAGTGAACAGGGCGACGTTGCATGCATGCATGGGCGAAACCTCAGGAGGGTCGATCAGAGCTCGTAACATTCTTCAACACGGGCTGGACTGGATGAAAGAGGACAGGTTCAGGAATGCGCTTCAGGGGGGACATCCAAGAGAAATGCTGGAGAGATTGGTGCGATTGCAAGAAGGGTTTACAAGGTCGGAAATAGGATATTCACAGGCCGGATGACCAGTGAAACTACTGTCGGTTCAGGGTACAAACATACAGAATGGTGTATCCGTACTCGTCACACAATCGTAAACTGCAACGGAACGACAATCAGCCCCCAGCGGTTCCGCGACAAATTTGAAGGAACCACTCACCAGGAAGCCTCACTGTGACGGTCTGGCTTTCGCGGAAGGTCGCCTGGTTCTCGTGCTACCAGAGGGTAAAACAACCCCCTCGAACGTTCCTGCATTGCGGCCGCCGTTCCTTGTAGACCTCACAGCCCCGGTGCCGCTGCTCCGGGAGGTTCTGCCCGCCCTGGGCTTGCCCTGCCCCTCGACTTTTTCCTCAGCCTGTTCCTTGTTGGCAATCTCCTGATACTCTTCGATCGTTTTCTCCACTACTCACGCCCAGCATGAGTAAATGCTCCGAACCGACCAGACGCGTAGGATTTTCGACACGTAGTTTGACGAGGCAGACTCACACCCATTTTCCGTCACGGAGGTCAACACCTTGATCATCCCCTCCCTCTTGCGAAGGGACCGCGCAACTGGTATGCCAAGGTCGTGGACAATGGAGCGTAATGTCTCCGCTTTGAGGTTATCCCATGGGAAAGTGTTCTGGGTGGACATGGCAGTCGCGGCGGTGATGGTGGTGGAGTTAGAGTAAGGTTGTTGGAGAGGCTGCTAGCTGCTGTCTCGATTTCCCGTTCCAGCTCAAAGCTTATTCGTCAAGTGACCAACATCGTATGGTATTTCGCATCAGCTGATATGGGTACTGGAAGGTGATATACGACAAGGGTAACGATATCCCAAAACGCGGTGGGAGGGGATAGTCGGAACGGACGGACAGCTTTCAAGAAACACGACAAAGAAAACAGGTGCATACGTTAAAGTCCAAGAAATGTAGTATAAAGCAAGGAAATGAGGGATTAAAACATACGGGCAGCAAGATTTGCGGCGGCACCCCCTCCACCTTCCCCAGTTACCAATATCGAGTCAGCAACGGTTGTCTTACAGGCGAGCATCATCACATGTTCAGGTTGACCGACGTAGAACCAGGTCCACAAAGCGATGATGACATAGAACCCAATCATAATCAGACCCTCAACCTAAGGGTAAGGTATCGATTAACGGGTGAGAGGCTTGGCCAGGGAAAGTTGGACGTACCCAGTTGGTCTTAGCATCCGAGGTGATGTGGTTGACCAGGAACGCGCTGCCAACAAGAACAGCGACTTCGTAAAGATCTAGGGAGGGCGAGGTTTTAGCTGGCGATCCTGTTGCGAGTCGAGACGCATACCGAAGAGCATATGAAGGGGTTTATTAACCCACCAAGCCAAAAGGACGAAGAACGGCATCCAGAAAAGGGAGAACTGGATACTCAAATCGATTGCACGACCTTTTGCCAGTTCCGAAGGAACCTTAGGCTTGCCCAAATAGTATTTCAGACTACTTCGCAAGAAGAAGACCTAAGCAGGAAGGTCAATGGGAAAAATCCAGTGGGAGGGGGGATCCACATACCGTCGCAACCGCGCCATCGGCAGCAAAACTGACAAGAGGCAAAAGTATGAGGCCGAACCATCTGAAACACATGTTAATCATTGAAACATCATGCCAGTAGCGCTGTACGCACTCTTCATTGATGATTCCATCCTGCCTCACGGATTCAAGGCTCTCCACAAGGAATTCAGCGGTGACAGCCATGAGACCGATAGTAATGACAATGACACCGAGGCAAACCCACGAGTTGGCTTTGGGCTCCGCCTCCGCGAGATGGCGTTCCTTTTCCTTGAGGGCATCGGGGGCGGCTGGGTGGAGCTCAAGAACGTTGTCCTCGCCGGGAGGGTTGTGTAAGAAGATTCGAGAGCAGATATAGCTAAACTTGTGGTGAGTGTCGGACGTAGGCCAATGATAACCCTGATACCTACACGACAAGGAGAATGACTGCGGTACCTCTGCTGAATTTGAGGAATTGACCACGCAACTCGTCCGTCGCTACTGTTTCACTACCACGATTCAGGGCCGAAAAGAGGGCGGTTGGCAAGAGAATGCTCATCACTCTAAGTGGCCGTGTCAGTCCAAGTGCGGTACAAAGGTAGTGATCACTCACCCGACCGTCAAGAGAGAGTTATTGAGGTCCGATAAATGCGGGTGGAGATGCTGTTCCCAAACGCCCGACCCCCCAACAAGGAAGGCGGTACCAGGGATGAGCAACAAGTGTAAGACAATAACTCCGACGATGGTAGATTGAAGGATTTTTAGCCTGCGAGCAATCATGAGACAGTAAACACTGGGTTAAGACCAGTTCACTCACTCGCACTTCAACAGAAGAATGATGGCCAGAGTGGCTTCTACGGCATTGTTGAGAGTGATTGTGAGCAAATCGCCCAGGGTCAACCCGAGGTACAGCGCCATTTGGTCTCCACACCAATCGAAGAGTTTCTCCAAAGGAATGATAGAGAGGAAGCATACTGACCCAAAGGACCCGACCACGATCAGCAAGGGATGATGGATTTTGACCCCAACGAGTACGTACGTGCAAGTGTCTTATTTTCTCCCCAGTCTTTGAAGCGGGAAACCCAAGCGAATGGAAGGAATACAAACAACACGTTCAAGTCTGGGATCTGGAATAAACTCTAAACAGTCGAAAACGATAGAGATGAACGTACAAGAAGATAAAACGACGGCCTTGACGCTTTCAAAAAAACCAATACGCTTGCGACCATGTCCATTGAAACGTTGCCAGGCGGCCTTCGCACTGAGAGAACTAGCAACCTTGGGTTCGACGTCCCCCGAACTGTCGCGCTGGGTGTGGGTGGGTAAGCCGTAGTAGTCTCCGTTGGTCGGGACTCGTTCAAGTGGTACAGGAGCCAGCTCCTTGGCCTTCCCCAACGGTTTTTCAGAAAGAGAGTGTGTGGACATGGGTGGTTGAAGCGAAGAGAGGTTGTCTCAGCAACGTTGTTTAAAACGCCGTGGTCTGCATGATTGCAATGTATTCTGATGCTACACGGCCAATGATTTTGGAGATCCCAGTTTCATCCGCGGCCAGATCTTCCGGGAGGATCCGTTAAACTAACCAAAATACATCGGCGGATGTCCCGA
>Ga0307515_10026114_pt1 | contig 10067 bp, 6 predicted proteins | sample 17_EM_MG_FD_194513 | JGI IMG/M metagenome (GOLD analysis project Ga0307515, IMG submission 194513) | Populus trichocarpa ectomycorrhiza microbial communities from riparian zone in the Pacific Northwest, United States - 17_EM | ecosystem: Host-associated > Plants > Roots > Unclassified | place...
AGGGCACGCTGCCGATCCCGCTGCCGCTCATCCCGCTCGTCGGTGGCCTGGCCGGGCTGGGCGTGGCGGCGATCCTCGGTTACCCGTCGACCAAGAAAGCTGGCACCCCGTTCGCGATGATCACGCTGGGGGTGGGTGAGCTGGTGTACGCGATGTCGCTGATGTTCCCCGACTTCTTCGGCGGCGAAGGTGGCATCAGCACCAACCGGGTCTACGAGACGCGGATGTTCGGCTGGACCTTCGGCCCGGCGCAGCAGGTGTACTACCTGATCGCGTTCTACTGCTTCGTCTGCACCGCGGCGATGTACGCCTTCACGCGCACGCCGCTGGGCCGCATGCTCAATGCCGTGCGCGACAACCCCGAGCGGGTCGCGTTCATCGGCTACGACACGCAGCGCGTGCGCTACCTGGCCTTCATGATCTCGGGCTTCTTTGCCGGCATCGGCGGGGCCTTCGTCGCGATCAACTTCGAGATCGTCACGGCCGAAACGGTGAGCGCCATCCGCTCTGGCGGCTACCTGCTGTTCACCTTCCTCGGCGGCGCCACCTTCTTCTTCGGCCCGATCATCGGCGCAGTGCTGTTGGTGCTGTCGTCGGTGCTGCTGTCCGAGATCACACCGGCCTGGCAGATCTACCTCGGCTTCGTGTTCCTGTTCATGGTGATGTATGCGCCCGGCGGTGTGGCCAGCCTGATCATGATGAACCTGCGTGTCGCGGCCTTCGGCAAGTTGGGCCGCATGTGGACGGCCTATTTGGCGCTCGGTGGTGCCGGGGCGGTGCTGTTGGCGGCGGTGGCCTGCATCGTCGAGATCGTCTACCACCTGCAGCTCGATTCGTCGGGCGAAGGCGGCGTGCGTTTCCTTGGCACGACGCTGGACGTGTCGCACACAGACACCTGGGTCGGGCTGGCGCTGGTCTCCGTGACGGCGCTCGGGCTGTTCGAGTTGGTGCGCCGCCGCTTTCTGCAGGAATGGGGCGAGACGCAGGCCGAGATCGAGAAAGAGATCAAGCGGCGGGAGGCTTCGCTGTGAGTATTGCGACCCCTGCCGTCGAGTTGCGCGCCGTGAAGAAGTTCTTCGGCAAGACCGAAATCATCCGCGGCGTCGACCTGGCGGTGAACGCTGACGAACGCGTGGCGATCATCGGGCCGAACGGCGCCGGCAAGTCGACGCTGTTCAACCTGATCAGCGGCCGCTTCGGCCCCACCAGTGGCGAGATCTTGCTGCATGGCCAGCCGATCGGTGGCCTGACGCCGTACCAGATCAACCGCGCGGGCCTGAGCCGCAGCTTCCAGGTTAGCAACCTGTTCGGCCGCTTGAGCGTGTTCGAGAACATCCGCTGCGCGCTGCTGTGGGCCATGGGCCATCGCTACGAATTCTGGAAGTTCTTGTCCGGCCTGCGCGCGGTGAACGAGCGCACCGAGCAGGTGTTGGAGCAGATCCACCTGCACCGCAAGCGCGACCACCTGGCGATGAACCTGACCTATGCCGAACAGCGTGCGCTGGAAGTGGGCATCACCATCGCCGGCGGCTCCAGCGTGATCCTGCTGGACGAACCGACGGCGGGCATGAGCACCAGCGAGACGGCCCGCTTCGTGCAGCTGATCCGCGAAGTGACAGTGGGCAAGACGCTGCTGACGGTGGAGCACGACATGGGCGTGGTGTTCGGCCTGGCCGATCGCATTGCGGTGCTGGTCTACGGCGAGCTGCTGGCCTTCGACACGCCCGAGGCGGTGCGCGCCAATCCGCGGGTGCAAGAGGCGTACCTGGGCTCGGTATTGGCCGAAGCGCAAGCCGCAGGGGCGCACTGATGGCCGCGTCACTGCTGGAGCTGAAAGACCTGCACGCCTATTACGGCAAGAGCCACGTGCTGCACGGCGTGCATTTGAACGTCGGCAAAGGCGAGATCGTCAGCCTGCTGGGCCGCAACGGCTCGGGCCGCTCGACCACGGTCAAGGCCATCATGGGCCTGGTCGACGCGACCGGCTCGGTGCGCTGGCGCGGGCAAGAGCTGGTTGGCAAGAAGGCCTTCGAGATCGCGCACCTCGGCCTGGGCTACGTGCCCGAGAACCGCGACATCTTTCCTAAACTCACGGTGCATCAGAACCTGATGCTGGGTGAGAAGCGAGCAAGCAAGGGGGCGACGGGCCGCTCCCTAGCCCCCTTGACCCCCTCGGGGGGCGGGGCGCCGCAACGCGGCGGACCTGGGGGCCGCCATGGTCAGCCGCGCTGGTCGTTCGATGACATGTACGGCATGTTCCCGCGCTTGAAAGAGCGCCAGCACACCGAAGCCGGCGTGCTGAGCGGTGGCGAGCAGCAGATGTTGACGCTGTGCCGTACGCTGATGGGCGACCCCGACCTGATCATGATCGACGAGCCGACCGAGGGCCTCGCGCCGAAGATCGTCGAGCTGGTGGCCGAGTACCTGCGCGAGCTGCGCCGGCGAGGCATCTCGGTGCTGCTGGTCGAGCAAAAGCTGACCATCGCGCTCGAAGTCTCCGAACGCTGCCTCGTCATGGGCCACGGCCAGATCGTGTTCGAGGGCACGCCCACCGCACTGAAGGCCGACGCCTACATCCGCAAGGAGTGGTTGGAGGTTTAAGCGGCGAGTCTCATCAATCCTCTGGATTGACAGCCCGGTTGCCCGTTGCCAGAGCTTCCCATGTCCGTCGAGTTGCTCTATCTTTGGGCCGCAGAAAGTGGCCGGACGGCCATCGGCGCTGTTCGGCCGACGTGCCTCAGGGATGAGGAGACAGCAGATGAGTACCGACGAGCGTCAGGCAGGCTTGCCAAATGGTGCCATCTATTTTCCGCTGGACCAGGCCGAGCAGGCGTTTCAACCGAACACCGATCGGCTGCTGCCGCTGGAGGTCTACCGGCGTCTTGAGGGGCTGATTCGCGATGCTGTCCCGGTCCGTGCTCATCAGGACCTCGAAGCCGTGGACTTCCACGCCGAACGACGCCACAACTCGGTCCTCATAGATGGCGATCGAGGCACGGGCAAAAGCACGGTGATCGTCAACCTGGCCAGCTACCTCCAAAGGCCGGAGCCAGGCGCCCCAGGCGCTCGGACGGCGGACCTGGTCCACATCCTCAAGCCCATCGACCCCTCCCAACTCGAGGACACGGACGACCTGTTCCTGAACGTCGTCGTGGCTGCGGTCCTGTCCGATACCGAGCTGCGCAGTGCGCAGGAGCGCAGTCCCGACGACCGCAAGTTGCTGCACGATCGCCTGCAGGCCTTGGGCATCGCGCTGGAGGGCCGCCAGGGCCAATCGAGCGACAGGGGGCTGGACAGGCTGCGCAATTTCATGGGCAGCCAGGCGTTGGCGCTGGCCATCCACAGGTTCTTTGCTGCGGCGTTGAAGCTGCTCAACAAGAAGCTCCTGGTGATGCCCATCGACGATGTCGACACCACCTTGCACCGTGCGTTCGAGAACCTGGAGGTCGTCCGCCGCTACCTCGCCACGCCTTTGGTGCTGCCGATCATTTGCGGTGACGTCGGACTGTTCGACGAGGTGATATGGCGTGACGCACATCGGCGGCTGACCAAGGACGCACCCAAGGTCTCCGGGGATGACGCGGTGTGGATCGCGAAGGACTTCGCCCGCGAGTACGAACGCAAGCTCATGCCGTTGCAGGCGCGGCTGCGCATGCCTTCTGTCGACAGCCTCCTGCGCAATCGGCGCATCCTGTTGGGCACCAGCGAGCAGGCGACTAAGCGATCCCTTCTGCCACTGACCTATCTGCATGCGTGGCTAAAGGTCTTGCTGGCAGGCCCGGTGAACGAGCTGGAAAACAGCAGGCTAGACGTTCCGGTGCGGACGGTGCGGGCGCTGGCGCAATTGGTCGGCTCGGTCCGAACGGCCATCCCCGAGTTGGAAATCGAGTACGCCAAGGGCGAGGCTGTATCTACCATCTGCCGGCTGATGCAGCGTGTGGCCGAAGGCATTTCCGGCACTGACCCAACAACTCCCGCCCATCTGGAGTCGAGCCGACCGGTGTCGGCGGGCGTCGCGGAAGAGACCGCAAAGTCACCGCTGTCGCTGGTTGACCTGCAGCATCGATGGGCCGTCCAACTGTTGGAGCATTTCCGGCACGAACCCGCTGCCGGCGAAGCCTATTTGGTCCTGGCCGCGCTGCGGCACTGGCGCGAGGAGCCGCGTTGCAGCGTCCTTGACACGCCGCTGTTCCAGCCGCTTGAACAAGCGAGCTCGTCGGACTTCGTGTATTTCGAGAAGAAGGGTCCGATGAACTGGGGAAAGGACCTGGACGGACGATTGCCGGAAGCCTGGCTGGACGGCCTGCCGCTGGCGTCGATCGTGTCGTTCGAGGTGCCCGAGCCGGGTTTGGCGGTGCCCGGTGGTGACTATCGATTCAGCGAGAACGAGGTTCCGGATCCGGAGCGGCGCATCCGCTTCAATCTGATGGTCGACCTGCTGCTTCACCGCCACTACTACACGGCGCAGAAGCGGTCGCCGCTGGTCTGCATCGGCAGGGTGCTGGAACTGGTCATCGCCAGCCTGATCCGCGACCTCACGGTTGAGCAGGTCGAATTGTTGCTGTCTACGGCGCCGTACCACAGCGCGGCCGCCGTGGCGGCGACCAAGACGTTGGTTGTCGGCGGCGGCGGAGGTGACGCTGACGACGACGAACAAAGTGAAGCGTCCGCGACCAACGTTTCCGTGAGCGCGGACGAGTCACGTCGGGCAGTTGGGTTGCTGGTGTCAGAAGTCAATGCATGGCGGCGACAAGTCGAACTCGCCGACGTCCTCGCATCCCCTTGGCTCGTCTACCACGTTCTGAACAAGACACTGAACCAAGCTTGGTTCTTCAACAAGCCCCGCAGTGTCGGCGCGCAGCCTGCGGCGATCGCAGTGCGTGATGTCGCATGGCGAGTCCGCGTCACGTTCAATGCGTTGTGGGCTGCGTTCGGCAGTTTCGAGAAGGGGCCCTTGTTCGGATTGCCCCCCGTTATCTCCACCGTCAACGTCGGCGCTGGGACGGATTTCGAGCGCAGCGACGCCTATCGCATGAACATCCTTCCATTCGTTGCCGCCGACTTCCGCAAAGACGGCCCGCAGTCCGTGACGCGAATGCTGCGGTCCCATCCTCTGAAGAGTTGGGTGGCTGACTTGCCGCGACCGGAGTTTGAACTGAACCGCGACGACGCGTCGCTGTACGCCCAACTCGACCTGATCGGTAGTGCCAACCCCACCATCGAGCAGATTCAGGAAGCGATCGTCAGGAATGCCCAACTGAGTTCGTTGAACCCGCTCGAATTCGGCAAAGAGCTGGAGTCGCATCTTCTGGATCATGGCGCCAGCGCCCTGGAGCTCGGCTTGCTGACCCAGGCGCTCTACAGAGTGCGCACCTGATGTTGCAACGCTCGCTCTACGAAGTGGGCATCGGAGCCCTGCTGGCCAATCGTGGCATGGGCGAATTGCTGCGGTCGAATATTGTGCGCGGCGGCGTAACGGACTCCGCGGAGTTGACGCCATCAGTCCTGCGAGACAAATGTCGCGAATGCATCCAAGACGAACTCGACCGCGATTGGCCCAGGCGCTTTCGCCTGAACGAGCTGGAAAGAATCGCTGCACTGATGTGCGGCAATGGCTTCTTCGAGCGCGGCGAAGTTCGGGAGCTGGATCGCACCTGCGACGAGTTACTGCGATTCGATGGCGATCGCATCTTCTACCGCGTCGATCGAGTGCAAGCCTATGCCCGGCTCTCAGTGGAAGTCGATCCCGCGGTTATCGTGACCTGGCACATTGCCGAGCGGGTGGCCCGCGATCCGGCGCTTGGATCGCAAGCGGTGCTCAACCTCGTCGAGTGGCAGGAGGCGTTTTTCGCGCCGCCGGCCAGTGAAGGATCTCTGGCGGTTGCCGAAAATCATGCGCATCTCGGTGGCATCAGCGGCGAGGGCCTGGTCCTGGCTCAGCATGTGCTGGGCTTGGTCGGTTTGGATGAGCTGCGCGAGGCGCCACGGATCCAGCGGCTCAAGGTGGTGCTGCACGAACTGGTACAGATCTGGAGCCAGCCCGATCTTCCAGTCGGTGGCGATTGGCTTGCGAGCCTGACCGGGGCTTTCCACGACGAGTCGACCGTGATGATGACTGAGGTGCGCGATTGGCGGACAGTCGTTGATGGACTGCACGTCAGGGATGTGGTCGATACGCCGTGGTTGCTGCGACGCCTGGCCTCGGCTGTGGCCCATGGCGAGGTCTCGAATGGATGGCACTGGCTCTTCCTGATGCTATGGCGCTGCTTTCGCGACCGAAAGTCGCCAATGCTGCTGCGCGTTTGCGTCTACTTCATGATCTCCGAATTGATGTGCCTGCGGCGCGACTTGGTCATGAGCGGGCAGGGGCTGAGGAGATTTGCGCAGGACTACTATCGCGCGCCGTTGAGAAGCAATTCCACCCGAGGCGACGCCGGCGAGAGAGCGGCGTCGCGCGACGTCGTCCGGCGTGTCCTCGGGTCGTCGCTGGACGTGGCGGAACTCAAGTTCGGGCCGACGAACTTCGGGCCTGAGGTGCTGTCCCGGTTTGCCAGGGCATCGGTGGCGCCGGACAGCATTCCCGCCGGCACGGGCCTGTTGGCTCCATCCGTCACGCAGGCTCACGAAAAGGAACTGCGCAACCGATTGGAGCGCTGGCATTTCTGCGTTCACCTGATACGCATGAATGCCAAGGGCAGCCGCCGTGATGCGCGCGCGCCGCGTCGTGACGAACTTTGGCTGGAAGCCGACGAGCTCGTTTGCAGCGCAGGCAGGCGCTCGGGTTGGAATGACGACGTCTTTCTTGGCGGATTTGGCAATCCATCCCATGTCTTTTGCCCCGACCGGTGGCTGCGTGGTCTGGACGTTGCCGGCGACGAAACGGCCTGGCCGATCGAATGCTTCGCGCCGCAGTTGCGCTGGCTGCGCGAAGCCTTGCCTGCCTTGCCGCATTTGACTGCGCCCAGGCGCGGGCCCCACTTCAGCATTCACGCAGGTGAGGACTACAGCCACCCGCTGTCAGGCATGAGGCACGTCGACGAGACCGTGCGGTTTTGTGCGCTGCGCGAGGGCGACCGGCTCGGGCACGGATTGGCGTTGGGTATCCGGCCTTTAGACTGGTTGAGCCGGCATGGGGAAGTGCTGCTGCCGGTTGAAGAGCATGTCGACAATCTGGTGTGGGCCTGGCATCGTGGTCATGATCTCGTGACCCGGCTCCCTCTCGTGAACCAGGTACTGCCTCGCATTGAGCGGCGCATCGCGCGCCTGCTTCCTTACGTGCAATGGATCCGTGCGATCGACTCGGCGTTGCTGTCGAGCGACAGTGCCATGATCGTCCTCTTGGCCGGCCCCTTTCCGACATTGGATGTGCTTGCTGGAGCCTGGGTCCTGCGTCGAAACTGCCCTCGGCAGTTTCAGAAAGAGGCTGCCTCGACGCGCATGACATCCGATAAACTGCTGGCGGCCGTTCCGGACTGGGATGAGCTCATTGCTGAAGTGGACAGACCCTCCGTCGGTACGCGAGCACGAGTCTTCCTCGACAGGGCGCGGTGGGAGGCAGAAGCTTCAAAGGAAGGCTGCCTCGTGCTCGTTCGCGGTGAGTCCGGTCTTCCCGCCGAAGCCTTCGACGAGCCGCTGGCTGCCGAGCTTGCGGACTGCTCAGTCCTGCTCCATGACCACGACAGCGACCAGGAGGTCGAGTTCATGGAGGCCTTGCAGGACCACCTGCTCGATTGCTACGACGGCCAGGGCCTGTGCATCGAGACGAATCCCAGCTCGAACATCTATATCGCGAGGCTGGAAAACCATGCCGAGCATCCAATCTTTCGTTGGAGTCCTCCCGATGAAAGCGGCATGAAGCCTGGTGGAGTTTGCAATCGCTTCGGGCTCAGGAAAGGGGTCATGCCAGTCCTCATCAATACTGACGACCAGGGCATCATTCCGACGACACTGCGAACCGAGTACCACTTGATTGGTGCTGCCGCCATCGAACGCGGATACGCGCGTGATGTTGTAGACGCATGGTTGGCAAGAATCCGTCTTGCTGGACTGGACCACTTTCGCCGCAACCATGTTCCAATTTTTCAGGAACCAACATCTCGATAGCTTCACGCGAGTACCTGCGCGAGCTGCGCCGGCGCGGCATCTCCGCGCTGCCGGTCGAGCAGAAGCTGACCATCGCACTCGAAGTCTCCGAACGCTGCCTCGTCATGGGCCACGGCCAGATCGTGTTCGAGGGCACGCCCACCGCACTGAAGGCCGACGCCTACATCCGCAAGGAGTGGTTGGAGGTCTGAGAGCCTGAGAGGCTTTCAACCACGCCCGCTCATCACGCCAGGGCATCCCCGGTTGTTGTTGCAAATGCTCGCCATAGCACGAGCTATGACTGTGCTTTGCGCCTAAACCGGGGGTACCCTGGCGCGCTGCTCGGACGCGTTCGAAAAACTCTCGGGCTCTGAGCCCCCACGCCATTGGTGGTCATTCAGGGGCTCATTGAAAACCCTGGTCGATGCGCGGGTGGGCTGCGCAATACTGCGCCATTGTTGCCGCTGGGCCCGTGGTCTCGGCCTGTGGACGTTTCCGCCCAGGAGTGCCCGATGAACGAGCCCCACACCGTGTCGGTCTACAGCTTTCGCGTCTTTGATAACCAGACGCACCGGTCGGAGCTTGTGCACTACAAGGCGACCCATGACAGGATTGCCGAGCTCTGCGGCGAGGTCCTGAATGACACCGAAGAGCGGGTGCCGTACGACGAGGTGGACCTGCTGGGCTGTTACTGCCGAACGATCAGCAGTTGGGCGGAACTTGAATGAGCGTTCTTGCCGACGCCTTGGCGCACCCCGGATCCGCAAGCCGCTGACCGCGACTGCCAAGCCGCTGCTGGCGCCGGCCGCCGGCTTGCTGCGTGATCCATGTCCTTGTCTGATCCCACTCGCGCAGCTCGACACCTCGAGGCAGGGCAGAATGACCCGATAGGCGGCGCTCGGCACTTTGACCTGGCCCGACCGACAAACGGGGGAGCTCCAAGTGCTGTGGCGGGTGGTGTACGGTCAATATGGCAGGGAGCACACGGGCTTCTCGGCCGGGCCTTGGCATCCCGACAAGGCGCACGTGGAAAGCTGGGCGGCCTGGTTGAGGGCCCGTGGCCAGTACGCGCAGGTGCAGTCAAACAGCCAAGCGGGCTCTCGCTTGCTCGGCGGCAGCGTCGATCGGGGCTGATACGCCTGCCCGCTGGGTCGCGCCGGCTCCGGCCGCACGACCCCTCCGAGGCCCCCCAAATGGGGGATGGCTGACACCGGTTCGCTCGCCGACAGTCGCGACTCGCCGCTTTTCGGCGGGGTACGTGCTCATGAACGCATCTGGCCAGTCGGATTCAGGCTTCGCGCACAACGCGCCATGCACCGGGGCGAGGGACGAGATCGCCTTGCAACGGTTTTCGGACAAGACGAGGGCGCTGCCGTACCGGGCGATGAGCTCTGGTTGAGCGTGCCGTGCGCGGCACGTGTGCGCAGGGAGGGGCCGCACCATGATGCTGCCCGATCGCCAACGCTGGCAACGCCTGAGCCCGCTGCTCGATGAACTGCTGGACTTAGGCCCGGCGCAGCAAGCAGCGCGCCTCGACCAGCTGCGGGCCGAAGACCCCGCGCTGGCGGCAGAGCTGGCGGCGCTGCACGAAGCCCATCAATGTGTCGAAGGGGCGCGCTTTCTTGAAGGCACGGCGACCGTGGCGCCACGGGTCGAGCCAACCACGCTGGCGGGTCAGCGCCTGGGGCCGTACACACTCCTGGGCCCGCTCGGGCAGGGGGGCACCGGCAGCGTCTGGCGTGCGCGCCGCGACGACGGGCGCTTTGAAGCGCAGGTGGCCGTCAAGCTGCTGCACCTGTCGCTCGTGGGCCAGGCGCCGGCGCGGCGCTTTCGCCATGAAGGCCTGATCCTTGGCCGGCTGACGCACCCGAGCATTGCGCACCTGCTGGACGCCGGTGTCAGCGGGGGCGGTCAGCCCTACCTGGTGCTCGAGCTGGTGGAAGGCGAGCGCATCGATCACTACTGCGACAGCAAGCGCCTGACCG
>Ga0307515_10026116_pt1 | contig 10067 bp, 10 predicted proteins | sample 17_EM_MG_FD_194513 | JGI IMG/M metagenome (GOLD analysis project Ga0307515, IMG submission 194513) | Populus trichocarpa ectomycorrhiza microbial communities from riparian zone in the Pacific Northwest, United States - 17_EM | ecosystem: Host-associated > Plants > Roots > Unclassified | place...
AGAAAAACTAGCAAAATATTAAGTCCCTACGTATAGAAAATAATTTGGATTTAATTTGATTTAATCATGGATCCAATTAAATGTTTAATTAAGTTTAAGAATTAATTTCGGTCAAATTAAAAGAATTAATTAAATACAAGGACTTAATTAGACTTTTAATAGATCAGATTAATTATATTAGGGACTTAATTGGTGAAAATTAAGTTTGAAAGCTTAATTTGGCTTCATTAAGAATATTAGATTTTTAGAGGACCAAGTTTAATTTTTCCTAACTCAATTGGGTGAAATCAAGGACAAAATTGCAAGCAAATCAAAGTTTGAAGTTCAATTAGGGGTGAAATTGAAAAAATTCAATAATAATGACCTTTTGTAAAAGGTGTGTGAATTAGGGAACCCAGTTCAGTTGAAAACAGGGGTGAAATTGATGAAATTAGAACTTTGAAGGTCAATTAAGGACAAAATTAAAAATATTCAAAACCAAGGACAAAGTTGAAAATGCATTTAAATTAGGGGTGTTTTTGAAACTTTATAGGAGTGAAATTGAATTGATTCTTTAAATCAAAATTCAATTAAAGACCTAATTGAATGAAATGAAAAATCGAGGGCTAAAATTAAAAGATAAGATTTATAACCTAATTTAAATCAAACACATTAAAACGACTTAGTTTCATTTAAATGAAACTATGTGTTTTAGTTATGTTTTGACCAAAATAATGAGTTTTTGTTTCAAACGATAGGTCTAAAAAAATAGCGCTAGATAACATGTCTTTTGGCTTTGTTTATTGTCTTCCTTTGAACCATAAAAGTTGAGTGAGATGCTCTTTTTTGAGACATTTAATGCATCACTCATACCTTAAATGAGACAACAAACACACTCTCTAGTAGCCCTAATATCATACTATAACCCCAACTTTTTCCCCACTGGTTTGCAGCCTTGTAGCCACTGCAATGCCAGTTCAAAACCCCTGACCCGGCCAACCTTGACTCGCTACTATGTTTGACAGTACTAGGTTGTTGGCTTATGGCCAACAGATGAGATCATTTCCATGTACATCAATGGCTAGGATTCATGTCCAAGAAAGACCCTATGTCTCTTTATCATACCTTATAAATATGGGTGAATTTCAGGCAGAAAAAAAAAGGAGAAAATAGAGAGAGAGAAATAAAAATAAACCAGAAGAGAGAGAGAGATAGAGATAGAGGTAGAAAGAGAGAGAGGAAAGTAACCACCCCTCTTGCTTAACAACCCACACTAATTCTCCCAAAAGACAAAAATCATCATGAGCCACCCTTTTACAGTAAAAAATAACAACAACAAAAAAACCAACAATCAATATCCACCATTGTTTTTCTTCCTTTCTAGCAGCTTCCACCGTGCACCTCCATTATAACTTCTTTACCGTCACCAGTGCCACTATCAGCTCTATCGTGGACCATCAGTGACTCCAACAATAGCTACCACCTCTCGATTGAACTACCATCAACCAATACCTTTCTAGCACAGGCAAACCTTTTCTTTTCTTACCCTCTCACATAAACTTTATATGATATAACAACTGTAATTTGCCTTCTTTTCTTTGCCTGAAAAGAAGTTTTGGGTTGGAGGCTGGGCCTCTTTCCCAGCCCCGCCCATTGTGGCTAGGTGGGTTTATATATATATATATATATATATATATATATATATATATATATATATATATATAAAAAGCTCGTTAAGACATCTCCTGACCCAAAAAAATTAAGTTGGGCTAGGCCTGAGCCCAACCCACATGCGTGGGTTTGGGCCCATTAAGCCCAACCCAAACCTTAGAACGTGTTTGGCACGACCCATTTTTTTTAAGGAAAAATGTTAAACACTGCCTTCAGGAATTTTCAATGCCTTTGATTTTAGGCAAAGAGTGAATATGCCCTATTGCTTTCCCCTTTAGCTTTATAATTTGTTCTTATTTTAGTGTTTAGCCAAATAGCCTCTAAAATAGTTCAAAAAAATTCTAAAAAAATTCAGAGACTATTTTAAAGTTATTTTTGGGTCCCTTGCGTGTTTTTCCAATAATTTTGTCTAATATCAAGTTGTAGAAATATATTATAAGATACAGACCTAAAGTTAAAAATAGATGATTTTTTTCTGAAATTTCAAAAACTTTCAAAAATTCAAAAAAAAATTCCTCATTTCAAAAATAGAAAAATATGTTTTGTTTTCATGTATATGGTCAAATTTTAAAGGTTTTTCATGCATATTTTCTAACAAAAAAATACATTTTTATCATGTCTGAAAAATACAAAAATGAATATTGTAACCAGTTTGTAATTTTTCATTAGAATTTGGTCAAATTTTCCAAAATACCATAAAAATTAATTTGTTTAATTAATATTCAGGATATGAATTTTACAACATAATGCATACTTCTAGTATTAAATTAAATAAATTAATAGCAATAAATATTAGAAATTAGTTGTAGACTTTATTATTTGAGGATATAAAATTATAATGCAAAGTATATTCTCGGGTATTAAAGATACAAAATAAAAAATAAAGGTGATGCTAAGATTTAGACTCTATAACGGTTAAAATTTAACCCGTTAAGGTAGAGGCTTCCTCACGAAGGGAGATCTGCCTTGAATCTTAGATGAGACCAACAAATAGAAACACAATTTAGAATAACAATCAATCAACAATATAACTTACCATAAGTGAGGTGCACTAGGGGTGATGCTTCTTCTGCTTGCAACTACTTCCCTTACCCAGACTCTTGTATATCATAGGTTTTCTAATGATCATGATACTAGGTGGTGACTCCCTTAAATTATAATTTGACGATTAAACCTAAAACCTCATTCAATCTAGGAGGCAGACCCGTTATTCGATGTCGTGCACGTCATGATACTAAAAATAAACATTCATGTGTCAATCATAGAAGAACAATGATTATTCACAATATTGCAAGGAAAAAGAGTTAGAATCAATCAAGTACATTCGAATTTACCATGTTGGGATAATTCTTACCAAACTAGAGTATTAAAGACATAGTTGACTAGGCAACCAGGAGTCATGTTTGACTAAGAAAAAAAAATCGATCACATGAGTTTGAATACGCATGAAGAAAAAAAAACTTTATTTTATTTAAAGTACATATGTCTTCAATATAATAATTAATTAAAAATCACAAATTAGTTTAGGATTCACATGAGTATCAACATAGAAGTAGTTTGTATTTGAATTCAATAAAATCTCATGAACTTAGAGTTATATATTTAGATATGATTAAATTTTATAACAATATATCTAGGGCCGTACATCTAAAAAAGTAACGTGATTGATCCAGAAGCATCTGAATCAATGATCAACAAAATGCTTGAAATATAAGGTTCGTATGATTTCTCTTACGGACTTTTGTTGATTGGTCATTCCTTGTGTTAAAAATTTTGGATGTTGCCTTGGCTTTGGCGACGAATATGATTGCAAGTAAATGGGTTTAATATAAATGGAGGTTTGATGAGAGTGTTGACATTGAGAGTTGGACAACAACAACAACGACTCAACCCAAATTACTTGGAAGTTGGACGAAACAACACCAAAATTCAGTACTGAATGGGAATGGCAAGAATGGTACACATGAGCAAGAGAATAATTTTGTGGCCATGGACTTGTTGCGGGTTTCATTCTAAATCTTGTGAAATTTGATGTGTGATCTTGATGCGATAGGGAGATGAAGAAGGTGATTCATGACTATGCTCATAGTGATGTAAATTTGGGGTTTGATCCCCGATGAAGAAGTTGAGATTTGTATAGAAATGGAAATGACCCAGGACTAATTTCATCTATAGAGGTAAGCTGCATGCTGTGCACGATGGGTTAATACCAGAGCATTAAGTAGCTGAAGTGATATCCATGTTCGCTATCCTATGTTTCCTAAATTATGGAATCATACGTAAATGGCTCTTGTCTTTAAATATATTAGTATGCAAGAAAGTCTTTAAATGATCGATCTAGTTTTTCACTAGAGCTACCTCTTCCATACAAGCAGCTTGAGTTCTAACGTAACCATTCTGAATTGAAGCTCTCCGATTGCTTGAATCGCTCTCAAGATAGAATAATTTAATGAAATAGCGTTTGAAAGCAACTGCAAAATACATCAGCAAGTGTTAAATCTATACATGATACTTTCACTCTTAAAATTTCATATAGTTTATAAAAAAATATAAATCACATTCCCTTCTCATTCTACAAAGTGCCATAAATGAGATTTACCCAAACTGCAAGCCCTTAACTTAAAAGTTCTAACCACAAACAAATAACATACAAACTGATGTAAGAATGTCCCTCTACTTAAGATATAAAATTTGGACAAGGGGGGAAAGCTGAAACCTGAGTCTTACAGTTAATTTGTGTATATCTAACTTATAAGCTAATGTAATCAACTATCTTCACATTGCAAGCTTGTCTTGATGTTTTTCAATGTGCATGATATAAGTGCGTTAACAGATTCCACAGATTCCATGGTTAGTTTGGCTGTGGGAGAGGTATTCGTTAGGATTTGGAATGCTATTGTTAGCAACGATCCCCCTTCGGTGCTCTTCTCCTCTTGCCTAGAAGTGATCACTAATGGTCTTGATTCGTGTCCATCAGGAAGAATTGAGAATCCTGAAGGTAATATTGCTAGGTTGCTTGAATCACATCCATTAATCACAGATTGCATTCCATTAGTGTCCACTGGAGCATAAATTACCATGGATTCATAAGCATTCGTGCAGCTATCTTGGAGTACCCACATATTGTTTTCTTTAGATTTCATCTTCTGCAATTGAAAAGGGCCTGTTAGAACCATGAATAGAGAAATGCACATGAGATTAATGGTAAGGTCTCCTGTTATTTGAGATGGAGACAACTTACTAGAATAGTTACTGCATTGCCTCTATCTTGTCCTTTGGCTAAGTTTGCAGTGGCTTGTACAGGTCCTCCATTTGACATGATATCCCACTACATTTTACGCAAAAAAAAAAAAAAATGTCAGACAAGTTGCCTGATAAAACTTGTACTCGTTTGTTGTTAATTCGCAATTCAAAGCAGCAATATCCCATCTTAATAGGATCTTTACTGAGTAATGTCATTTTTTGCTGTACCTCATTTCTACGAGCTTCGTCTCTTAAGAAATCAAACAGAATATGCGGAGGGACAGGCAACCATACAGAAGAAACTGCACACAAGATCAATCCAACAGGTTCACCAGGTTCATTTAAGTTTTTCCTAGACGAAATCCTTATATCTTCTCCTGTTTTGCTTGATACCTTGCTCCATGTGTGATAGCTTGATGCTCCGATTGCTCGACAAAAGCTCCATGTCATTCTTTGTGCCAGTTTCAGAATGCTTTTCCTTCCAGCTAGTGTAGCAACACCTAGATTTTTGCGTTTGTTTTTTCATAAACATTGTTATTTATAAAGATAGCGAACAATTCCACTGGAAAATATCGAAACATAGTTTGGCTTACCAGTTGAATCCTTAGTGGGAACGTTGGTTGCCATGAAGAAAACAAGCCGTTCACATTGGAGTTGCAATGTTGCAATCCAATGCCTTGCTCCAAAGGCTAGGCCACTATGAACGACTGTCCGGAACATGGTATGAACTGCGCTTTTCTGGCATTCCAGGTGTTCTACCCAGATCACCTGACAAGATTGTTACAAACTTGTATGTTAAATTGTTAAAAAAGAAAAGAAGACGATACAGCATTGTTATGTATGCTTGTCTCTATTAAATTTTAATTCTTGGTCTATACAAAGCATGTACCTTACAATGGCCATTTGATTTATCCTCAATGATGCAACCAGAGGGGCGTTTTCTGCATTTAACGAGTGAAGCATCAATATTGTCTTCAACTTTGTCAATAGAAACATCAACAATGGCCCATTGTTCTGCGTTAAGCTGCTTGCAATATCTGACAAAATAAACTTCTCTGGTGGGCACCATGGGTGTAAGCATCTGGACCTCAGCAAACATCTGCATGGCACAGTTTTATATCTGGTTAACGAAATCTAATTCTATAATTTCACAGAAGCTAACACAATAGAATTGAATATAACCAAAAAAATATTCCACGTAGCTTCCTCATAAGGTAATATCCTCAGTAATTAAATGTTACAACAGGCCTGAGCAACCTGCTTAATTAGTTGTTTTTTATGCTTGGATTTTTTCATTCATCAAAATTAATAAATAAACAGGTGTCTTAGGCATTAATTTTTTCTGGGTGTTCGAGTCTTGGTTTCACCTAGGAAATTTTCTCGATTATCAAGTCATCACCTCTAACTGTAAGTAAGAGTGAAGTCAAAGATTTTGACCTTCAGCTGAACCATACGAGGAAGAGTAGATCTCCATTAAACACAAGGTCCCACGTAAAATAAGATGCCTCATTTTCTGACAGCTGGGCTATATATATAAATATACAAGGAAAGTTCCTCCCCCGCTCCAAATTGAAGGGAAATGGCCACCTCCATCTTTCAAGCTTGCTTTTCATTTTTTTTTTTAAATTATAACTTTTTTTACTATATATGGATTTTGTATTCACTGAAATTGATGCTGATTTCCCATGCAGAAAACTGTAGTTTTATTCAAGTATAAGTATTAGCTAGTTTAATACGAGATCTTGGTAATTGGAGCTGTCACTCACCAATTGCACTGCCCCATTTCTATTTGCACCTTCACCATTGCAGATAACATCAACAGTGGCCGCCTTTGAAATCAAGCATGGAAACATTTCCTTCCACCGATTCTGATTAAAGGGGAAAAAAATGATTACATTAGTGAAAGGAGTCCAATTAATCTATAATTAATTATCAACATTAACTATGTGTGTGTGTGTGTGTGTGTGTGTGGAATATTGCTAATATATATAATTATAATATCTCACCACATCCATAAAACTTTGAACTAGCCTTGGGAGATCCACAAACACAACCCTGGTCTCTCTTGAAGCCTCAATGGATCTCTTCGGCCTTCCATTATTGCTTGAATTTTCAGAACCAAACTCTTTCGTGTACTCATCGTAATTAAGAATTTCACGACCTGTCTCAACACTTCGAATCCAAAGTGGCTCGCCCGCCGTAGCCATTTTCTTGAGCTCTTCCATTGCTTGATTAGCGATCTCCGTGATTCTTGTCTTGTCAAGTCCGAAAATTCCAGTGTAAAAATCCAGTGAACTTCTATTCTCTTGATCATTTTCAGCTGAACATGAGGCTGTTGCCCCTGGACTATATTTTCCTATAACCACTCGAAGTTTTTCTACCTGCATGAATGATTATGCATCAAATTAATTTCTTCTAGCTAAGTATGATATTAATAATTAATAAATATTAATTGACGATCGCTGTTTAATTTTCTATAATAATTAATTTTTACGTGCTGCATATATTACATAAGATTTTCCTAGCTAATTACCTCGGCTTTGAGTTTTGCATTTTCGATACGTAATTGCTGTTCCTCGGTTGTTAAGGCAGTGCCTCTACTGGTGGTAGCGGTGCCACAATTTGGACAGCAAGCTTTGTTGATGGTCTCCCTCATGGTCTTGTTTTCTTCTCGGAGTTTATCCATTTCAGTTTTCAGCAGAGAATTTTCATGGCGCTCTTGTATGGCCTGTAACATAACCACTGCCATGGTTATTAGATCAACAAGATAACCAACTAACCCCATTAAGTGACTTTCGATCTCACTTCTACGTAGTACCTACACACGTACCTTGATTTGAGTACGACGATTTTGGAACCAAAACTTGACTTGTCTAGGAGCAAGGCCTAGTTGCTTGCTTAATTGCTGCCTCTGCTTCTCATCTGGATGAGGAGACTCTTTAAATAGCCTGAACATTAATTATACATTGACATAATTATCACGTACTCTTAGATACATTCACAATTGTTAAGAACTGAACATTAAGGAATTCTTTTTGTGTATTTTTGTTTTTTTTTGACGATGACAAGCATCGTTGAACATGTAAAACAAGGAAAATAAACTTTCCCACCGAATTTCTGAGTAATCTTTTAGCTTTACAGTCTTTTTTTTTCACGGACGTAAAATTAAATGATTCATGAACTCAAAAAGAGTCTGCGTGCTGACATTTTTCTTGATAGATGTGTTGAATAGAGAAATTATTCGGCTCTTTAATTTTCTCATCATATAAGATAAGATCCATAAATGATTTTAAAAGCGAACTCGTATTTATTGGATATACAACTAGTATTTCTCATAAATGAAAGAGAAAAATACAACTAGTTATACACCTAATAATTTTAATTTGTTGGATATGCAATTCAAGTTATTTTAATTAGTAAAGGAGTCGTTGCCTTAATTGGCAAACCATGCACATATATCTTTAGCCCCGTATCTACCTACCAAGCTAACAAAAGATTGAACCTACATATAGAGTATTCTTAATATATATATATATATATAGTACGGTATAAAAGGAGTTGTAAATAAATAAATTCACAATATGAGGATATTGATATAGATACATATATGTATTAATAAACAAAAATAAATTAATCTAGTCTAGGCTAGGAGTAAATGAGAGAGATGAAAAATACATACGCTTCCATTTCTCTGATTTGCTCAGCGGTATGCCTGTGGTATTTCTTTCTTTTTTTCTTCTTGTTTTTGTCATCATCATCACCATCACCATCACCATCATCCTCATCATGCTCTCCTTCACCTTCAAGATCATCATCTGATCTTGATCTCACGGGCCCTGAGGTCTCACTACTAATTTCCACGGTTTCTTCTCTTCTTCCTCCTCCACTCCCTTCATCCCCCTCCTCCACCTCCACGCTACCCGCTGCTGCAGAATGACTCACATTTGCGCCGCGGAATATTCCAGCCTTCAACAATAAATAAAAACATTAGAGTGCGTCACAAGGGTTTAGACCTTAGCTAGATGCACATCATGCATGCATTTTTATGTACGTGTGATTCATGAGATTAATATATATCCACATCGAGCGATCAAAATAGAAAATACTCCCCCTTCATAAAAGAAAATAAAATATATGCACAAAAAAATCGATGGGGTAAAAATATTGGTGGGATTTGAAGACGGTAGCCGGAAAACCTCAGAAAAAAGAAAAGGAAAACCAAGCTATGTAAAAAGAAACAAAAAGATGTGCGTGTCTCCAATTAACACGAGAAGAAATTAAGAGAAAGATTATAAAACGAGGAGTGGTGGTTAAAGAGAGCTTACAAGACTAAGAGAAAGAGCAGGAGAGGCAAAGAAGTCCTTGATATGAGAATTGGGTGGATTAGACATGTCGACGCCCATGGCCAGTCTGAAAGAGGTTGTTCTTCATTTGATGAGTCTCACGGAGCTAGGCAGCTACAAGGCTTTTAGAGAGAGAGAGGAAAGTGGGCCTCGTTGATTTAAGGATATAAAAACAAAATGAACTCTCGAGGAGGTGATCTTATAGAGAGCGAAAAGAAGGCTGGTAGGAGTTGACTGTTGGATATTGTTGGGAGTGGAATATGTGAACATCCAACTAACTTACAAGCAGTTTGAATCTATGGTATCCAACGGTATTTTCAGTTTCCATTTAAGTGGCTTGATGATCAGCTTAGTGGCTCAGACCTTTTCTGCTATTTAATTTAATTTAATTTAATTTAATTTCCACTCAAATATCCCTCCTCAAAGCCCATGTTACGTACCTTTTGGTTTTTCACTTCTATGGTTAATTTTATTTTATTCTCTTTTCCACAGCGAATTATGAGTGAAATAACCATGACTTGAAGCCATTTTCCTATCCTCAAATTAATACTCTTATACGGCTAGCTTAACTGGCTAAAGTTTTTTTTATTATTATTTTTTCTACTCAGTTCCAGTAATTACTTGTCGAATCCAGTAAAGCTTTTTCTGAAACGGTTCAGCTCATCCATAATATTTTTTTATTTCAAACAGGAAATTGATGGCCTCTTCCACGTTATGTGTACGCGCTAGCGCCAAGGATTGTTGTTGCTTTTCTTGTTCATTCTTCTTCTTCTTCTTTTTACTGTATCTGTTATAATACATGCTGAGCAGGATTGGAAGTTAATTTTAACA
>Ga0307515_10026117_pt1 | contig 10067 bp, 12 predicted proteins | sample 17_EM_MG_FD_194513 | JGI IMG/M metagenome (GOLD analysis project Ga0307515, IMG submission 194513) | Populus trichocarpa ectomycorrhiza microbial communities from riparian zone in the Pacific Northwest, United States - 17_EM | ecosystem: Host-associated > Plants > Roots > Unclassified | place...
TTATGCATCCTCTGAAAATTAAACGCGAATGTATAGTGAAACTCAATACAGACCAAGGAACAGTATCCGCATGACAGAGAGAGTGATGGAGATTGTGCGTCAATACATCATTTCGTAACCATTCGCTCCTTGGTAAGCTGAGTTGGACGACCCTTGACCTACAACCCGTCCGGCCAGTGCGCTCTCTGGCACAATATAGAAGCGGTGGGTCTCGCTGCTGATGCCCGTGGCCATTGCATTCGCGTTGGTATCAACATAGGACTGGTGAGCCTGCGTGCCTGAGATATTGTGGCGGGTGTCCCACGTCAAAGGTACACCTTGTCCTTGCAAACTACTGATCGGGACAGCGTAGATCGCGTAGGAGCATGTGCTTTGCGTCTGCGGGGCAGGCTCGATCATTGGGGTCATGCCAAGGAGACAGCTGAAGCCATCCGCCACGTCCGCGGCTGTCTGGGTGGCGGGTTCATGAAGCTGGTAGGAATTGGAGTGAAGGTAGCCGGTTCCTGAGGGATTATACTGCACAGGATCTTGCATCAGAGTGTAGAACTCCGAGAAGTCGCTCGGGGAGGGTGGAGTAACAATCACGGTGGGTTCGGTCCTGTGCTGAGATATGAGCGACTCAGCACAGCTAAGGCTTGAACTCGTCGTGGTTGGTGGGCCTCCCTCTGTCCGATTATCAGGCGACGCTTCGTGCGGGTACTTATGTTTGCTCCAAAGGCGATGAATGCTGGAAAGGCGGTTACGTAACGCATCTGCGTTGACCGTACATGTTCCTTCAAAGCAGAAGGACGGCGCCTCGCCCTTGCAACGGCATGCATGGAGGTCAATAATAAGTTGACCGAGTTCCTGCAGAATGGGCTGCCATTCGCGGTCATGTACGATGCGATCATAGCCTCTGTTATTCCTGGGGGTTTGTGCTCGGACACCAATGCGTCTGTAGTGTTCCTTTTGGGTATCGCTCATAAAGCGCCAAATATAACTGAGCAGTCCAGTCAAGAGAGTACTGTCGATTGGGACCCTGTATAGCTGAAGGGCCTCAGTTACAGCGTCTCGAAAGCGCTGGAAACAATTGCCACGGTTTGCCTTTAAACGAAGCATAAGCAACTTTCCAATGGATTCTTAGAGGGTACGTACTTCGGCCTTCGCACGAAGTGGTGGTAGAAACTACGATTTAATAAAGGTGAGTGGAAGTGCGGGGCACCAATGGATCGTCGCTCACAGTGGCAAGCCGCTGAAATGGCGAGGGTTCAGATGAAACCTTCCTTGGTGGACTTTCTGAAGGTTTTGGAGCTGTATGAACACTTTCAATTAGTAGCTGCGACATTACTAAAAGAAAAGCCTCGACAACGGAATTTAGAACCAACCTTTGATCTTCAAATCACCATACCTGTCCGTCTGAGGCACGCAATTCCGAAAAGGATCCTTCCTAGACTCATATGCTCTCGCCATCACGGAAATCTCCAGAAAAAACAAGGCAGAACGGCGCTGGCTGGGAGTGGCAGGACACAAAGGATAGACGGTCCCGGAACGCAAAAGGTGGGGTCATGGTGGGTATAAGCCTGAGGTCTTATACCCACGGTAAAGCCAACCTTTTTGCCATTCGGTGCTATTATGGCAAAAAGAATCGAGGGCCCATTCATGGGATGAGGGCGTAGCTGGGTGTAGAGCGGGCGATGGGCATTCCGCGGCATCTAGATTAAACCCCCCAGTGGCCGTGGTCACTCCTATAGAATGCAAGGCGATCCTGAAAGGGAAGTGGGGAAAATGGTGCCATATCATCCCTTCATCCGCAAGACGTTGGACGGGCAGTGACGGGATGAGGGCCACAGCGGTGAAGAGAGCACCGATACGAAACTCTATATCGAACAGAGGGTAACCTCTTCTGGCAACGCGAATATATGCGTGCGTGGTCGACCCATGGAAAGGTGGATAGAGGCGAGCACCAACTCCAGAGGTCTTGAAAAAGCAAATCAAGTGCGGGATAGAGTAGGGCCATAGATGAGGCCCGCTGACGATTTCCCTTCGCCCGCCACAAACTTTGCGAAATTCTTGGGAAACTTGGAACGTGTGGCTCCCCATACACTTGAGGGTTCCATCATGGTGCGCGTTCTCATTGGAAAATTGAAGGTGTTGACCAGGGATCAGGACTATGCTTCGACAGGGCAAGAGACTTCAATCGACGGTGGGAGATCGAAAGTCGGACGCGACAGGCGATGAACAACAACAGTTTTAGGGGATGTGGCAGAAGGTGGAGAGCCGGAAAGGGCGTTGATCGAAAGTGCCTAGGCGCTGTAATAGCCCTTGCTAACCAATGTGCGAGTATGTCGCCAGTTGCTAACATGCGTCCTCATCGTCAAACCAGCGCTCCTCATCGTCTCTTGGAGGAGGGTCCCACTTTTCGTCCCAGTCGATAGAGTCGTAGTCAGCACCCTAAATATATGAATGTCAGAAATCAAATTTTCAGGGTGAAAGGGGAACATGCCTCCAGAAGACCGTATATGAACCTTTCCTTTACTAGGCGAGTGAAAGTCTCTCGAGCCTGCGCCAAATCCTCAGGACCGGGCGGGGAATCGAGCTCTTCATCGCTGCTCTCCTCAAACTCTTCCTCAGTCTCCTTCTCGATTTCTCTCAGTTTTATACGTTCCCTCCTCTTCTCCCTTTCCTGCACGGCGACCCGCTCCTCCTCGTACCCGCCGAGCAAAGTACCCAACTTGCCAACCTGGCCCCGCGTGCCACCTAAAAACTCGCGTTCGGCCCACCGCTTCTCATCCTCCGCATCCTCGCGCGCGACGGCTCTCACGTCCATCCGCGGAGCGGGGTCCCCTTTGGCCAGGGCGATGGACTCCCACAAATCGGGGAAACACCTTCGCGCACCCTCGAAGGTGTACTCCTTGGGTGCGGATTGCACGTACTGTGTCCTGCGATTGCGTATGACGGGCAGAGAGGAGCGGTCGTGGATGTCGAGCGCCGAGGCAAAGCGCGCGAGGAGGTTTGGCGGGAGCTGGTGGATGTGGACCTCGAGAAAGGACTTTGGCTCGCTGGATGGAGAAGGAGAGTACGACGGTGGCAGATCAAGGTATTTTAGGATGATTTGGGCGTCTGAGGGGGCGAGCATTCGATGGCAAAAGGGACAATAAGCATCGGTTCTTTGTGCCTCGTCGCGTCGTCGGCCTCGAAGAAGAACAAGGGGAAAACCCGAGGTTTAGTTGAGAATACGTACACGAGCTGTACTCGATGTTATTCGTCGGTTAGCTGGAATTCTAGACATTTTCTTAAATTTCCCCCGCTTGTGCCTCTTCTGCTCCCCTTGTCCTGTCCTACTCCCCTTGTCCTGTCAGGGTTGGACATCCTCAGCCCGTCTCAATGTTGGTCTCCGACAGGGTCTGAGCAGGACGTATATCGCGCTCTTACAAATTGGCAAGGTCTCTGAGGTTAAGATCGATAGGAGATGCGCTTCAACCGAGTCATTTACACCCTCGTCCCGCTCCAGGTCTTGGAATTTAGATCAATATCCCCAAATCTCGCATCGGAGGTCCTGGTAGTATACTACAGCTAAATACAGCGTCGCCCGGGAGACAACCGCGAATATAGAGTGCCATTTGGTGTGTTCTTTGCATTGTTGTGTCGTGTCCGAAATACATGATCCTGAACAGCCACATTAAAACTAGTGAACCAACCTGTAGAAATCGCCGTACCACTCTCCTCTAACCCATTTTTGAGGCTTCATGCAAGCCATTCGTCAACTCCTCAAACACCTAGTAGGACCCCGCACCCTTGTAACGGTAGCATCCACAATGGAGACACGAGTTTTAACCTGCGATCCTTCCTCCATCACCTTTGGCGAAGACGGGTCCGTGTCGATATCAGCTCCTGACTCCGAAGCTGCCTTACATGCGGCATCCGACATCCTCACCAAAGACAAGGGGGTAGTAGTATTCCCTACAGAGACCGTTTACGGGCTCGGCGCAGCAGCTCTTGATCCCTCTGCGGTCTCCCTTATCTATTCTACAAAAGGACGACCATCGGACAATCCACTAATCGTACATATTTCCTCCAAAGCAATGCTACAGTCTCTCCTCCCTCCCTCGTACACCATTCCGCCGACCTACACAAAGTTAATCGACGCATTTTGGCCTGGGCCCCTGACGCTGCTCTTCCCCGCGAATCCAGGTGTGGTGCCAAGCAAAGTGACGGCGGGACATCCAACGGTCGCAGTGCGAATGCCCTCGCACCCCGTGGCCAGGGCGCTGATTACGCTGGCGAATTTGCCACTGGCCGCTCCATCTGCAAACTCGTCTGGAAAACCCAGCCCTACAAAGGCGGAGCACGTCGCTGCTGATCTCCAAGGGCGCGTGTCGCTCATCCTAGACGGTGGCCCGTGCGATGTCGGGCTCGAGAGCACCGTCGTGGATGGGTTGGCGGCCGATGGCCATTTGCGCGTCTTGCGACCTGGGGGGGTAATGGTAGAGGACCTGGAGAGGATCGTAGAGGGCACTGCTGTCAGGGTGCTCGTCCACCGCCGAGATTACAAGGACGAACAGCAGGAGGCTGCCCCTTCGACCCCTGGAATGAAATATCGGCATTACGCACCGCGGAGCCCAGTTTACCTCCTGATGCAGACAAGTACAGCGAATACAGATTTAAACATAGGAGTGGAGAAAGTCCCCAGCGTGAGGGAGGCGATCCCTTCCCTTCTCACTCAGCTTCCCACTCAGCTTCCATGTGCCGCAGCTCGAGAACTAGGACAGGCCGGTGCCCGGGCGGTTAAGGTCGGGTTGCTCTCGTGCCCGGACTCGCCGCTCACGGCTGCAATAGGCAACCTCGCGTGCGAGTGGAGTGACAGGGCGGGGTCGAGGGTTCGGGTGGAGTGGATTCGACGGAGCCTCGGGGGGCTGGGAGAGCCATCGGTTACGGCGCGTGTGTTATTTGACGGACTTATTTCGTTGGATCAGGAAGGGGTGGAAGTTATCCTGGTCGAGGGGATTGAGGAAACGCGCGAGGGGCTGGCAGTGATGAACCGGGTGAGGAAGGCGGCAGGTGAGACAGTGTGGGTTAGGGTATGAAATATGCAAAGTACTAGGAATTGAATAGGCAGAGACAAAGACAAAACAAAAACAACTTGCGATCGAGAAGCAGTAGGCTGACTGACAGGGGTTCGCTGTTTACTCCGCCAGCGCTGGCTGCGGTCCTCGCGTTATCATTGATGGAAAATGAAAATGGTATCCGTGCGGTCGCATGGGTTGGTCAGATGGATGGATGGATGGAAGGAAGGGTGGGAGAGCCCGTTGAGGGGCCATTGACTCTTGCCCTGGGCGTAGGGTTTGCGGGCGCAGGTGGTAAAGTCGCATCCTTATTAGGAGGGGCGACCTCCCAACCCTCGTCAACTTGTCTCCATCCAGCACCAGTCCACCCTCAACTACTCAACCACCCCCTTCTCATCTCCCTCGTCGGCTGTCACAACGTACGTCTCTTGTCCCTCATCCTTCCCACCCCCGCTCACGTGCCTGCCCACCACACTAGTCTGACACTAGTTCTGACGCTCTTTCCCGTTGCCACAACCAGATGTCTCGCGAAGATTCCGTCTACCTTGCAAAGCTCGCCGAGCAGGCTGAGCGTTATGAAGGTTAGCGTCCACTCGATCTACCCCACATTCCTCAACTTCGCACACGACTCGTCCCTTGCGTCGCCGTCTCAGTCGCTGACTTCTCCCATTAGAAATGGTCGAGAACATGAAGCGTGTCGCATCGTCGGACCAAGAACTCACCGTCGAAGAGCGCAACCTCCTCTCTGTCGCCTACAAAAACGTCATCGGCGCCCGCCGTGCCAGCTGGCGCATCGTCTCGTCGATTGAGCAGAAGGAAGAGTCCAAGGGCAACGAGCCCCAAGTTGCCATGATCAAGACATACCGGGAGAAGATCGAGACTGAGCTCGCAAAGATCTGCGAGGACATCCTTGACGTTCTCGAAAAGCACCTCATCCCCTCGGCCGCCTCTGGCGAGTCCAAGGTGTTCTACCACAAGATGTTAGTTTTACTCTTATTTTTCTCAATTTCATTTGCCACTGTATCCATCCCACCCGCTTGGGCGTAAAGACCCTGGCGCTTCCTTTGTTTTCATGCTTTGTTGTGTCGAGATCTAATCCTGTTCCCAGGATGGGCGATTATCACCGCTACCTTGCGGAGTTCGCCACTGGCGACAAGCGCAAGGACAGCGCCGACAAGTCGCTCGAAGCCTACAAGGCGGCGTCGGACGTTGCAGTCACTGAACTTCCACCCACTCACCCAATCCGCCTCGGCCTCGCACTCAACTTCTCTGTATTCTACTATGAGATCCTCAACTCGCCGGACCGTGCGTGCCACCTCGCCAAGCAGGCGTTTGACGATGCGATTGCCGAACTCGACACACTCTCCGAGGAGAGCTACAAGGATTCGACCTTGATCATGCAGCTCCTCCGAGACAACTTGACGCTCTGGACCAGCGACATGCAGGAAGGTGGTACGTAACTTTCCCCCACTCGACCCTTTTATCCTAGCCTGCGTTCCTGACGATGAACCCCCCCTTACCATTGTTCACCGAAACAGAGAAGCAGGATGAGAAGGTCGATTCTGGTGAAGCCGTCCAAGATGACTGAGCATGCTTTTGTATGCACACAAATGGTCGTCGAACATGATGTCTTCGCTGTGTCTCGCCTGTTGTCTGTTGTCTGTCTCTCTCCTCCCCGCTGTGAGGCCGCCGCTGGTCTGCACTGGCAATGCACCTCCTACCCATCTCTGGCATTGTGCCACGTTCTTATCGCCGTTTTATTCCCCCCCCCCTTAGTTGTCCCCCTTTTGTCAGCCGTCGTGTGGCTGGCCTCTGGGCTCCTGTATCGTACTGTTATGTTCTTGCTCTTGCTGCAGAATGAAGAAGCAATTGAAACTTGACTTGAGATGCCGCTAGAACTGAAGAAGCACCCTCGCCTCGCGACTAAGGCAGGACCATTTCTGGCTCTCAATGCGCCACCGCTGCTGCTGCTGGCCAGTGGACTGATTCGCTTTTGATTCGAGGGCTGATTCGAGGGTTGATGAGGCTAAGGCCGAGGCTGTGACCGGGGAGCGGGAAACGGGATGAAGCAACTGGCGGGATTGGGCGCACGCGGGAGCCACGGGAGAAGAACTGAATGGGTCTGCCACCTGCCACCTGCCACCTGCTTCGAGGGGATTACCACTTTTGGACGATGATTACCGGTAAGCCTTGTTGTTGTTCGCCGTCGTTTGGCCACATGTCTCATATCATCTCTCTCTTCCCCCCTCTCTCTCCCTCCCCCCTCGCTCTCCTCTGATACCCCCTTCCCTGTGCTCGATGGCCCATGGGTTGGACTACGATAAAGCTTTCTACCGAGCTGCGCTCGAACCCGGCGTTTTTGTCGTCGTGGCTGTCGATCCTGTCGCCACCCTCGCCCCGCTCAACGACCCCCACGCAACCCACCAAGCACGTGAGATGGTCCCCGGCATGCACAAGTATGTCGCCTTCGTGCGCACCGTCGATCTCCCAATGAGTCCGGTGGCGACGACAAAGGCACGTCGCGCGAGTACGATCCCCCCGCTTGCCCCCACGTCCCAGTCCCAGCCAAAGCTCCATATCAACCTCGTACACACGTCTCCACCCCGCAAAGTTCCCGGAGAAGGCGTCAACGAGTCTATGTGCGTCCCTGTCTGGCCGACTCGGCCTACGGAGGGCTGTGGGAGGCCGCCGCTCAAGCCCACCAATTACCTTGGATGGAAGGACGCATACGTCCACACTGTCATGGACGCCCACGTACGCGTTTCTCATTGCGACGAACGGGGGTTTCGCCCTGCTCTTGCCCCCGTCCTCCCTCCTCGTGAGATGCTGCGCTTCGATCAGTTCCAGCAAGAGGACCACGCACGCGAAGCCGAGAGTTACCGCCAGGAGACGCAGATGAAGGAGCAGAAGCAGTACTGCCCTAACCCCTCCATACACGAGAGCCCCATTAAGGATTTTGTCAGCGTCGAGGACTGGGACGACGCTGACGTCCAATCAGAGGACTACAGGCTGTCCACGCTCATGTCAGGGATCACCTTTGACGCGCACACATCTCCCACTTCCTCGTCTGCCTCGAGCATCGAAATTCACCCTCGCTCTCCTGTGCCACAAGTATCACATCCAATGCGCGGTACTCCAAGGCAACGCCCAGCTTCCATCGCCTCGACGAATTCGACCTTCTCCTTCCGCACCATTTCCTCCGAAGCGTCAGACTCATCCTCCATCCCCACTTTCCGATACCCGTCGTCCGAATCGGATATAGGGAGCGATTCCCGACACGTGCGGAGGGGCAAGTTCCTCAGTCCCCCTTCTCCAACCGCTGCTACAGATCTTAGTGGCGCCACCCGTGTCGCCCATCCGCATGCCAACTCGTCATCTACACTTGCCAAGCCTTGGTCGCCGCACTACCAGGTGTCGCAGGCGTTTTCGATGCGCCATACGCCTTCCACCAACTGGGGGCTTCCCTCCTTTGTAGACTCAGACGAAGAGGAGGAAGAGGCGCTTTCGAGGAGCCGCCAATGTCAGCCCCACATCAACATTTGGTTCGACCTCTCCATGATTGACGAACCTGCTGACCCACGGGAGTTCTTCGAAGAGCTCAAGGCTTTACGAGCGTAAGTCGTTAAATCTCACCACTCCCCCTACTCTGGTCTAACGTTTTCACCCCGTAGAATTGAGCGTGCGTCTGACAGCCGCTACCTTCAAGAACATCGCCGTGCCAACGAGGAAAGAGTTGCTGCATGGAACCAGCTCACAGTCCCACTTCCCACTCGTATTCCAGCGTCACCAATTAAGCGTTGGTACCCCAAGCAACAGCAAAAGAGCCTCCCTCCGACCCCAACCACAGCGGCGTTTCCTCCGATCCCCGCCCCCCCTGGGGAGTACCCGCCCAAGGACACCTCATTGCACCACCAGCACGATTATTGGGGGCGTGCACCGCCCTCTGCGTGGTTTTCATCGAACAACATCGATTCTGGTACCTCCTTCTCACAGAGTACAGTGAAGGTGGAGAGAAGAAAGAGCGGTGGCTCACTCAAGCCCCTGAAGATCCTTTGGAGGAAGATGAAGAGCCACTCGAATCTGAAAGCCGTGTAGTCATTTCACGCAAGAATCCCCACCTCAACCTTGAATCTCTCAGAAATAAGCAACCCCGTCTCGTTATTCCCCCTGTGACGTTGATCAAATCGAATCGTCTCGCGACCCGTATCCCTCTTGCAAAAAGCAAATCAAATGACTGGAGCTTGTTTCGTCGGTTACGATCTAAAACAACCAAAAAAATCCGCCTCGCTCCGTTCTATGACGAACAGAAGCTGGGCACATATATCAAGACAAACCACTCGTCGCTCCTTTTTATCTCGATCCATGTCGGCCTTTACTGTCTCAATGAGAACCAGCGCAAACCGCACTGTTGTAGCATCCCATACAGAAGAACGTGCTACTAGTCTTTCTCCCCTCTGCTCATTCCACTTTATATTACTATCCGACTCTCTTTCTGACGGCTAAGATGCGGTCGCTTAGCACCAACAACTCGCTAAACACACTGTATTTATCGCTAATCCGTTCCCTCTATGCTCTGTTCCCCTTGGTCGTTTTGGTTTCGTTCTCCCCTCACTCGAAATGGTTTATGGGTACACCTGACTTTGCCATGCTCGCTTCCATCCTCGTAGCCAGTAGCCTACCAGATTCCTGCCTCGTTTGCGCTTCGTAACCCTACCTGTAGCCTATCCTGACCGCTCACAACTCGGACTCCTTCGGTCCCTCTCAAACTCGTGACGAATATATCCCCATGTCGCGTTTATTACGCCCCGTGATATAGATACTATGTGAGGAAACCCAGAAGGAAGAGTCCCCGCTCTAACCCATAAACCCAATGGAGGAACGATGATGCAGCATGTATGACAAGAAGGTATGATTGTGTGGAGACCACCTAGCTCATCTATTCCGTTTTGATACCCTCCCTCTCGCGTTTCTTCAATGCACGACGGCGGATGTTGATATGCAAACCTAAACCCGGGTCAGGTCAGC
>Ga0307515_10026118_pt1 | contig 10066 bp, 10 predicted proteins | sample 17_EM_MG_FD_194513 | JGI IMG/M metagenome (GOLD analysis project Ga0307515, IMG submission 194513) | Populus trichocarpa ectomycorrhiza microbial communities from riparian zone in the Pacific Northwest, United States - 17_EM | ecosystem: Host-associated > Plants > Roots > Unclassified | place...
TAGGAAAGCGCTAAACCTATAATTGATAAACGTAAACTGGCGCTCCAACGGCGCTCCACGCCGGATCCACGCCGCTCCAGTCCAAATATATCACTGGTCACGGACAACCAATAACCCTAACCTAAGCCTCTAATCATCTGCTTGGCGTAGCATACCGCTTTTAGAGGATCAGAAGACTTCATACTGTCTATGACCGGTTGAGGTATCACCATTCACTCCTCACATGGTCCAAAAGTGCCGCAATAATCATATACTCTAAATGTTTATCGTAGCACAAGCACAATGCAGGACCTCGTAATGAGACAGCTAAGTGCTCGTGGAACCAGTCTTACTATCAAACCATATGCTAACCTCCAGCACAAAATTTTAACTGCCACTAAGGAAACTTCAGAAGAATGCGACCCCAAAATAAACCCTAAATTCTCCGTACTTCAGCCATACTGGTCCAGCTTGCATGTAATAGATAGCTTTAGATTCTCTTGCGTGACCGATGCATCTTATTTGTGCAAAAACTCCAATGTCAGTTAAAAGGGTCTCGTCCTCCCCCCTAAAAAAAACTCCTCCATATGGATCGGAGTGGCGGAGATTTATAGTGTCCTATGCTATGAAGGTTTCTGTCATTACTCCCATAAGGATCTAGTGTAGGATGGCTTTACACACCCGCTTCATATGTCTAGAATAAACTAATTGGGATACAATAAAGTTATCAACTTACTAGCTGCTCATTGTTCTACCATATCCAACATTCTATAAACCGCACACTTTCAATCGGCAAAGCTGAGACGAAGAATTTCGGTTATTAGTGGAAGAGATGTATTTGTACCTTTGTAAAGCCCTTACTTCGTTGCCTTTTGAGTCAGTCTAAATATCCTTCAATGTGCACACAGCCTAGACTGGCTGCAAAAACCTAGTTAATGACGATGCGGTAAGGTATCTCACTAAACCGATACGAAGACGATAGATGGAGGCCCCAAGACTTCGTTCCATCTAAATGGGGTTGCTGCGGAGAAACTGCACATTTACAGCTAGCTCATAGGTTAAGGCATAAGCTAGCATCGATACGCTGGCTCATCTAACACCCTAATAACATATATTAAAGGCACCGAGGTAATAAGGGAGCCGTTTGGGATTAGAAGCAGTGGACCTTCAGTTACAGTATGTTGTGCTTCAGAAGGTGGTTTTTGCTCCAATTTCTAGGACTGAAGTTTTCATGTGAGCTACGGTGCTCGAAGATGAGGCTTTAAAATCATGCGTATCATATGCCTCATTGAGGGGTATAATTAATTTTTTGTGACTTAATCGTGCTCTCACGAACGTCGTCGGATGACCAAGAAAACAATATAAGCCCTTCGGCATGGTTGGTCGTGAACTGCTTAAAACACTTGTTTGAAATATACTTGGAGGGGTGACTGATCAAATGACTGCCCGCCTGTGTTTTTTTGTGAATGGCGTTTGAGATACTGCAAAAGGTACAAATGAGCCAAGTGAGAGCGCGTGGATAAGGGATAGGAACCTGAATACTGCCAACATGCATGAAGAAAATGGGCATCATTGACTAAGGGGTTGTTCGGTTGCACCTCCGTTACGAATATGGAGGCTCCATATTGTAACGGAACCGGAGCTCAAATATGAAAATGAGGGTGTTGTTCGGTATCTGACACCGTTTGAATATGGAGCTCCTCCATATCGGTAAGCGCGTCAAATTTGCAAGCTATACTATATACGGTAGTTGAAATGAGGTTCTTGGCACCGTTTCAATATGTAGCCTTCGAGCTTCCGTTCCATATTCCGTTACAATCTGGAGCTCTTATATGCACGACTTCTTGTAATATAGCAACTCCACACAACCCGATCGCGATACTGCTGTCGCATTTACATGCCTTATATAATATTATTATTCTAACCTTCGTGATCGCGATAAGCTTATTTTTAGGGCGTCGCAGGCAGGCATTGCTGTAGCTCTACTACGGCTCCTACGGGAGGTGGGCAAAGGTGTAGAAAGCGTTAATCGTAGAGAGGGCGTTGGCCAAGGAGGAGGCTCCATTATTACACTGAAGTAGGGAGTCGTGATAGAGGCCTGGTGGCAAAGAGGGGCCCACTCGAATCGCTCACCGACATCAATCACGCATCGCACGAAGTCAAATCTGGGGCCTCATCTGGAGCCACCGAACAATCGCCTTTATTACAGATTCAAACGAGCCACGGTGGTAGCCGCCACTAATTACAGAACGGGCGACACTAAAAGGCGCACGGATTGAACAGTTATGAGATGGAGCCGATTTGCAACCGAACATACCCTAAAGATATCTACAAATATATTCTAGGAAAGTGAAATAGAAACGGAGACGCTATTCAATGTAATTATTCAATGTAATTTTCGAATCCTGTCAAGCGTTTAGCAAAACAGCCTCCGACGATTCAAATCCAACCGACCCGGACTCCCGGAAAAAAAAACGCCAATGCTAATGATAATGATACCTTCCAACAAGGCACAACCGCCTCAAATTCCCAAGTAGTACTTCCCTCTCTCGTATACGTAAAAGCTGGTTGCAACCATTGGTATAACCTTCACATAGCCGATCGTCAAGCCAACAAAGAATCCCCGCCAGCCCCGCTCCATCCATATCTGCCGTGTCACTTCCGCCATGCCGAGCTGGTGTCCGTCACCCACTACTCCGCCCACCTGCATGTGCCGCCGGATAACTTCGAGTGGGTATGAGACCGTTTGCGAGATGAAGCCTGCAAAACCGCCGGTGCTCAACTCGGCCCAGTAGCGCAGCTGCGCAGGCTTGTTCGGATCACGGCTCGTGCCTCGGGTATGTGGTAGGGTGGTATGCGCGGCAATTGAAGGATGTCTCATGAGATCTGAGAGGGTGTCGTGTGCGAGGAAGGATGCGCCGGCATAGGGTAGCATACCCAGCAGCGTGGGTGTGAATCCACGGAAGAAATTCGCGAGGCCATAGCTGGGAGCAACTTGCCGTAGAGTAGCCGTAGCGGCTGTGACGGAGCCGAGCTGCGAAGGGCGCACAGGGGGTGGATGCTCGTTGTAGATTTTCTGGCAGATGGAACGGAGGGTGGAGCGCGAGTCGTGCCGCGTTTCGAAGGCTAGTCGCACGCGGATGACTTCTAGAGGGTATGTGAAAAAGACAGAGACGCAGCCGGCAAGAGAGCCGCTGATGAAGCGCCGCCCCGGTGTTTCTTGGGACTTGTCCTTGATAAAATGAGCTCTTATCTGTTCGTATGCTAAAAATTTGATTCCAGCATAAGGAAATATCCGCAGTAGCGTAGCAGAATGCCCTTTAAACAATCCTCGTGGTCCGTCTTGTACCCATATGTCTTTCATGGCTATCGGCACCCCAGACCATTTCCCGGTATATTTTGCAAAGTTCGGGTTGGAGGTCTGGAAGAGAATTTTGACCCTGTCAAGAGGTCCAACAAATGTTTTTGCCTATTTTACCATCGTCAGCGATGTCAGAGGTAGTATTGGGAGGGTTGGTACTGACAGCGCAACCGGCAATTCCTCCGGCAAGACCACTCTTGATGATGTATTCTGGACTCCGTTTGTCCACCTTTTGGTGTTTCCGTCCTTTTTCCGGCACAAGGGCTTCCTCGTTGGTAGGACATATTGGTGGCTCGCGCAAGGGGCGTCGTGAAGGTGCGACTTGTGCGGCTGTCATCGTCTGAGGGTCGGCTGTTGCGGATAAGGTTGAGGCATGACCGCCTAGGATGCTCGAGGGCATCCCACTTTGAATTTGTGCCTCTAGTTCTACAGGCGCATCAGAAGGCTCTATATCAGGGTGTGATTGCTTGTGTGCTTGGTGTTGTGGGTGATATCCATGTGTGCGGCAAAAGTGGGCGTTGAAGATGTCGGCGGCTTATGACGTTCGCCCGAGGATGCAACCGCTGAAAGTCGCTAACCGAAGGAAAGCGCGGGGTTACAGCTGAGCGTGGTCCGGAAAAAGTTGAACGTGGTCGCCGATGTGGGTCGGCGAAAGCTGAGCGTGGTCGCCGATGGAACGCCGGAAAAAGGTCGGCGGTACTCAACTTTTATCCATACAGAACGCGCATCAGTAGCCACATTTGACTTAAGCGACCACACAAACCAAAATATCCAGAGCATATGCTACGCATACACACAGAGACATATACACAAGGACATACACATACATATATATATACCTACACATATACACACACATATATATATATACGCGTATTTATACGTCCCTCACTATACTAATGACAAGTAAAAACTACACTGAAGCAAACGAGAGTATAGCAGGGTGGTTGAACGGCCTACCAGTCAGTATCCACAACCATATGCTACGCATATGCTAAGTATACGCAGATACCCCAGATTGCACCTAATATCGGACACGAAGACGATAGCTCTGAAGATGATATAATTAGTAGAGAAAGTATTGAAGATGAGGAGGATGAGGAGGATGAGGAGGTCGAGGGTCGGGGGGGTATACAACAGCGGCTTCCATTTCATATGGGTCTCTCTGAGGTAAGACTCTGTGAGGCTCCATGCATAGGCTGTGCATAGGCTGTGCATATGCTTAGGATAGCCAGGGCACACTTCGAGACTATGGAGCACTTGTTAGCTCCTGCGGCAAGCATCAAATTGTCGTTCAAGAGGCAGTAGATCATATTACAATGCCAGAATATCCAGCAACAAGAAAAGAAGGAATTGCACACTTCATCTATAAAGCAACACCTCTACTATCTATGGATGCAGATAAAGAAACAGTGCGTGAGGTTATCAAGCAGTATATGTCAAAGGTAAGCAATGCACATGCTAGGCATATGCTGTATTTATACCTCTAGTAGATTCAATTCTCATTCCATAAAACTGGTGACCCCAAGATTACACGACTACAGCTTCTCGGAGAAAACAATCGGGAGAGTGGAAAAGCATTTCATCAAGCGTTTAAATGTAGCGGCATTAGACACTGCGAGCACGCCCATAAGGATATCCTCCGCATATGCACCGCATATGATAGGGTTAAGCTTGAATCCATTAACGACCTTCGAAAGCGTAGCAGTCGTCCACACCAGACGGTAGAGATTAATGAAAAGCTTAAGCAAAGCACAGAGAAGTAAGCATTGTTTATATATATTAAATATATACTTATAATATACAGCTACTACCACGGTATTCTACAATCATGGCGGCAGTGTATTTACCCTAGGACACAAGAACGTGTATGTGGTGAAAGCAGATTAACGATGTTTTTTCGGCATGGAGTACGCGTATGGCCAGCGTATGCGCGACATATGCTTATCATATGCAGATCGAGTTTATCGGTTGTTCTAGCAGCAGTGATACTGAACCATGGCATACTGCCTGGCCTTTATCATCAACAACCGCCCGAGTAGATATTCGATACCTTCGTCTACTTGTAGAACATGGAATTCAAGAACAAAAACAAGAATGTACCTATATTGGACATTCAACATCAAAGCGAAAATATTGTGGTATGTAATATTCCGTCTTGCATACGCTACGCATATGTTGACCCTATGTAGGGTTCGACCACCCACAAGGCCAAGGTAGAGTAGTAAGCCGAACATGCGGTGCACAGCTAGATTGCTATATTCCTATTAATATGGCACGGTATCCTTATATTTGCCTTATTACGCGGAATTCTCATACACATCATCCACCATACCCAACAAAGCTACCAATTGACCTTGCTAATGACGTAGTTGAAGCAATAAGGCAGGTGGAAGTCCTAAGCCTTACTACACGTATGCCCCGTATATGCATAGCATATGCGAATGAAATTACTTACTATAGTATAGGTCGATTCATCCTATCACCGGAATATTATACTTTATATAGAAAGTATGGGGCGCAGACACTACGTGCAGTACATAGTAGTCTTAATATTGAGGATCGAATTACTGCTTTAATTCGAAAGGAGAGGATGCTACAATTCCCAGAAGGGATGGCATATGCAGGTAAGTATAGGGTAGACATACGCTATGCATATGCAGAGCCTAAGCACAGCAGGTGTGCTACGCGAATTCTCCACGGACCAACATAAAGAGAACACCGAGCAATGGATTCGGGCAATTCATAACTTTGATGACGAGCATTTCCTTATCGTATGTTGTACATACGCGCAGGCTAAGGCATTCCAACACGTAACATGTATTGAAATGGACCTATCATTTAAAATGGTACGAGGTAAAACGAATCTATTCTCAATTGCTGGATGGGACGAGAATTCGAAACGTATACACGCTCTATGCTACGCATATGCTATGCCTGGGCTAATATTTATAACAGGAATTAAGGTGTGGGTATACGCCTTTCTGAATCTAGAAACACGTGTTGCATATGCAAAGATGTTTGAGCTCGTATTTAAGGTTTTAGGTGATGCTGCCCGATCATCTATACAATTTGCACACATTCACGGAACTGGACTTCGTACGGCTACAGTTGATATGTGTAAGAAACAAGCTGGTGGTATGTATACAAAGTGTATACGCTATGTATATGCCTAGCATATGCTAACGATATACAGGCTTTGGAGATTACCTACATACAATTGACCCATCACGTGAATGGGACGAACACCTTCAGTATATGCTTGTATTCTGCCTAGTACATGTTAAACGGAACTTCGCAAAGCGCTTCCCAACTCATAAAGCAAGATATATTATAGAGCAGATATGGGAAGCGGAGACAGAGCAGAAACTTATAGCGCGTATGCAAAGCATATGCACACTGCATCCGGAGCTTACGTCTTGGATAAATAATAAGAAGAAAACATGGATACTGGCCGGGCTTGCAAAGGAAAAGTCAAAAGTGCCTCACGAGTGGTGGGTATATGCACGGAAGCATACTGGAATTGGTGAGAGTAGTCACTTTCAAGACAATAACTTTACTGGTCGAAAATTATGCGTACTTGCTGCAGTACTTCGGTAATACATACGCTCTGCATATGCACTGCATATTCTAATGGTTTAGTATAGGCTCAAACTCCATACCCAAGAGATGTTTGATGTACAAGAGCTATATGAAGAGACGGGAATAGATAATACGTGGAGAAATCATTGCGACTCAAAGCGGATAGCAGTACAGCTGGAGAAACAATGTATGTATATGCGCTATAAATGCAAAGTAGATGCTAAGCTTAAGCAGCCCAGAAACAGCGGAAAGCAGCTGAGCGACGAGCAAGAAATCCTAGACTAAATCTTCCTTGGAATCCTCGGAACCCATTTGACACCCCTAAGCCGAATCTACAGCATATACCTGATGTAGAATTATCTACTATATTTAGTGGGCAGACTATGTCGCAGATAAGTACAGTAGATGATGATATTGCATCAGTATCGGATACGTCGCGCGTATCCACAGCATATGCATCGCAGATGCCGCCCCCAATATCTCGAAGTCAAACGCCCCGGACTGCGGGTAAGAGGCATAGGTCTAACCTATCTACAGAGGAGATAGAAAAGGAGGCATATACACTACGTGTACAAAATATGGAGAAACGAATTGGTGAATTAAAACAGGCTAAAGATGCATATAATAAAGCAAAGGAACTAGCAGAGCTTGAGAAGTGGGCGCAGGAGCATGGTGTTAGTATATAGGGCGCATATGCATAGTATACGGAGAGCATATGTCATATAGAGTTTCATCACGATAAGAAAAGAATTGATTGATATGGGCCTATGGCCCCCGCGCCCTATGTCGGGCATATGCCTAGCCTACCCCCGCCCAGCAAACTCCACCAAAACTCCGACGATGCATACTGTACACTGCGTATGCAGTGTACAGGCCCAGCATATGCTGAGACCTAACCAGTGAGACGGGACGAGCGACGGGCTCCACCCGTGGTGGGAGTGGCTTATGCAGAGCATAAGCATAACATACGCAGTAATAGAAGGAACTAAACTTACCGGAACTCTCACCACCACCACGGCGGCGGCCGGTTGCTTTTTTGCTTCCTGTGCTAAACATTAGTGGTGCATATGCAGGACATGTGCAAAGCAAACATACCGCTTTGACGGCGCGCGGACGGCGAGGGGGATTCCTCGCGGTCGCCCGGGGGGGTCGGGCCGCGCTGCGCATATTGTTAGCGTATGCTAAGCATATGCAGGTGAAACACTAACCTTGCGCTTCGAGCCAGTGGAGGGAGTGGTGGGGCCGATGCGCTGTTTCCCTCGTGTTAGCATACGCCTAGCATAAGCGCGTGTTGACCTATGGTTAGTAGAAGACATTGGGGGTTTGCATATGCGTAGTGTATGCGCGTATGAGCTAGCAATATAACCAAGTGGTGGTTTCGGTGATACATGTGCAGGGGATACGCCAAATCGGACTTTCCCAGTCTCCTGAACATAGAGTCGAGCGTTGGTTTCGGAATCGGGCAGTAGCCCTAGTGGTAGCCGTGCTTGTTCCTCACACACGCTACCCTTAGGCCTACAAGTACCTTTGGGTCTAAAATCAAACTTGGGGGGAATAAGTATATAGATAGATAGATATATATATTGGTGTATGGTGCGCATATGCAGAAGCGACACTAGTGCTCTTACCTCGCGATGGAATTGCCTGCCGAATTGGGCGGCAAACCCCTGATCCTGGGCACTGTATTCAATTAGCTTAGGCTAAGCATATGCGCGGCATAGAGTGGGCATACGCAAAGAGTGTGCAGGCATCGGCATACTCCGAGATCCTGGACCCCGAAGGGCCACGACTATATACACTATTAGCGACGCATATGCGATGCATGGGCATAGACATACCCGGGCTCATGCAGGTATCTGGCGTCCCGCCAACCACCAGAGAGAACGAACAGTTTCAGGGCGCTACCATGCATTAGCCTCGCATATGCGCTGCATATACATAGCACATACTTCTCGCCCGCGATCAGCTCCCCAACCGGCGTGTTGTTGGTGGTCGGGTTGGTCACTGCATATGGTAAGCATATGCCGAGCTACTACACCAACATAGTAGTACATACAAGCACCGCTGTGCTCATTGCGGACATGCCGGCGATACTGCAGCCATATTAGTAGAGCCGCAGGTGCTGCGCATATGCAAAACGTACACTCGGTTGAGCGGTGAAGACACGGCCGCACATCTGCGTGCCGTTGACGGCGATGTCACACCTAAACTTTGGCTCAGCATATGCTACGCATAGGGTATGCACAAGCAACATACACCATGGTGTTCACCGAGGAGAGCACGGAGGCGGCATTGGGCGGGTCTGGTATACGCTTAGCATATGCCTGCGCAGTACATAAAGCCATACATACTCGCATTGTCTTGGACCGAAACAGCCGGGGCTACATACAGTTAGCATATGCACTGGATATGCGATTCTATATACACTTACGTCTTCCCCCAGCGAGAGCTGCTGCTGCGCGCGCTATAGTTATTGTAAGCATATGCCGTGCATATGCAATCAAACAACTCACCGGGCGTTACCCAATTCGGGTTCGGATTTGGAATCGGGCCTGTAAGGCTTTGTAAGTAGGTCTCAGCATATGCTCCGCATATGCTTACCATGGTGATGGCCGAACGGAGATGGATTGGCAGACGAGGCCACCTGCGGGTTGTCAAAATCCGCGATCGTGAGATTGCTCATGGTGAGCGTATGCGCAGCGTATGCGATCGTTAAGTGTGTTATTGAAAATTTGCCCTGGTCTTTCTGTGAGCATATGCAAGGCCTATGCCTACGTTGCGCTGTACATACTCGTGGCATACGCTGTGATGTTGTGGAGAAGAAGAAGTCGTGGTGCGACTGTTGTTGTGGATATGCTACGCGTGTGCACAGGCCATGTTTTGATGACTAACTACCATTACCTCATATGGCCACATTGGTGCATATGCACAGCATATGTCCCGATAACGCACTATTATATTTGCGATTTATGAATCAACAACTTTGCATTCTCTATTTTATTTAAATTGCATGTGCATTGCATATGCGGGGGCTGAGCGTGGTCCAAAGCTGAGCGTGGTCCGAAGTTAAATTTGAAGTTCGGACCACGTTGAACTTTTGGACCACGCCGAGTTTTTTTCGGACCACGCCGAGCTGTAACCCCG
>Ga0307515_10026119_pt1 | contig 10066 bp, 7 predicted proteins | sample 17_EM_MG_FD_194513 | JGI IMG/M metagenome (GOLD analysis project Ga0307515, IMG submission 194513) | Populus trichocarpa ectomycorrhiza microbial communities from riparian zone in the Pacific Northwest, United States - 17_EM | ecosystem: Host-associated > Plants > Roots > Unclassified | place...
ATGCTCTGTAGTCTGTTCCTTTTTAACTGGATCATCATATCCACAGTGGCTTTACTGATACAGTAGCAGTGATGCATCTTTTAGCATTCTTTTAAGCTTTTTTTTCTGGTTGAAAATACTTTTTTATGTTCAAGATAATATTAGTTTTTTTTTCTCTGAGAAAAAAACTACACCTAAGTCATCTTCGCAGTTCTGATTAAATACAAATTAGGATTCAAATCATTTTTTAGAAAATGATTTTCAACGATTGAAGATTTTAGTAACCAATAAATCACTTATAAATAACGGGCTGAGAGAATGATTACAATAACATATTGTTTAGAAATTAAAAAAAAAAAACAAAATATTTATAGTTTTTCAAATTTCGTGAATTTAAAGGCAGGCCAAAGAATAAGAATTTGCTTTCGGATTTTATCAATGCATCAAGGACAAATGCATTTTAGTGTAATAATATCTGTTTTTAAAAGTATTTTTTATTTGAAAATATATTAAAAAAATATTTTTTTAAAAAATAATTTTAGCATTTAAACATTAAAACGATTCATAAACATAAAAAGTTACAAATGCGTTCCAAGACCTCTTCGAAGGCCTTCCAATTCCAAAGGCAGGGTAACAGTTAGCACACTTGAAAATATGAATACAGTGGACAACCGTGAGATGTAATTCAATGGAATTTCTCAAACTTCAAAGCAATCTCGGCTCTAACCAGCAGGCAGATAAGAGGAGATCAGTAAAAAAATATTGTGACATCAACAGAGTACACGAAGAGCAATTTATTACAACAAGGTTAACCAAACCACTCATTTTCTGAAAATTGGAGACCACCAACCTTTAACTACCAGGGAGTCTATATAGAGCTCTCCATTAGGCAAGCTACAAATGAGCTTCATCATTACCTACTTCCTTTACCAGGAACGAGGTTTTGTAGTTCAAAGAGCATGTTCCTCCTGTACGAGAAAGGGGAAGCTCCCCACTCCTCAACCCAAAATGAAGGGAGAAGAAAAGGAGCAGCTGCAATGACATCTGTGTCTCAAGTCAGTAAAGTATGACTGTCAAGAACAGACACCACCTTCGTAAACCATCTTTCTATTCTGATACACAAAAACCATTTCTAGATTAGCGTGTCACAAGCCAACCTGGCTTGATCAGTGGATCTCGCTTGAAGTCATGACCTGTGACAGAAGTGGACTCTCCCAGTCGACGGAAACACTGCAAATATAGCATGTAGATTATAGGTTATGTTATCTTGCTTCCAAAGCCCCCATGGAGTTTTTGTTAACGAAAAATATAGCAATGACCAACCTTGTAACAAACAACAGTGTCATCTGGGTACATTGCAAACAGTTTGGTTCCTAACCGGGCATGACAAGAATCACAAAGGCTCTCATCATTTATCTGTACATGCCGCGATCTTTCCTCCAATCTTGCAAGTTTTGCGTCAACATTTAGAGCACGGGACAGATTATGAACAATCTGAAAAGTTAAAGAGAAGTTTAGACAATATAGACAATGGAATGTAGAACAAACCACAAAACGTTGTTCTATTCTTTTCTGAGACATGTTCTAAAGGGGGGTTCAGTAGAATATAACACAGTGCGGTATGCTATAGTGCTATTTGACTCTCTGCATGACTATGAGCATTACATGTTTTCAGATGGGAGTGGTTCAACCAAGCTAATAGATCCAATAAAGCAACTAAGAGGGGGAAAAAAAAGCCTGAAGGCTCATGTTGGAAAAGGCTATTTGAATAGGTTTTTCAGTAACTTTAAGTAAAAAATCTTACTTGTCCTTGGCGATGATGGTGAAGCCGAGCCCTCAACATTCTTAGTATTGTATCTGAGGCAAGTTGGAGGGGCATATCTGGGGACAGTGTCTGCAACAAAAATTAATCTCTCAACAAGAAACAACAATGAAACAAGAACTTTGCAATCAATCCTACAATTCCAGCCAAGGAAATGGGTATCACATAATGCCATGTTGCAGCATCTCTCCATAAAAGGGAATAATATCAGTAGATCCTGAAGAGTATTGATTATGATTTTATTGTGGATCAATAGGTCTTTAGTTAACACAGGCTTGGAGACCAGAGGAGGTCAGAGAGACAACCCAACAGGAGCAACTATATTAGCATGACAACAAATTAGAATTCACTTTCGTTATTTTAAATACATCCAGACTAGATATCATTCATTCCCGCATTTAATGGTAGCTGAACATTATATATATAGCTCTGATAGAATTCTTACACGTGGAGGCGAATAACAGATATAAAATATAAGAAAATGTGAACATCTTAAGTATAATGTTGGCTTTTCTCCCTGCTAGAGTTTCAAAATATTGAGAATAGCTTGCTTAAATTTTTAAACTCGAACGCAAGCCATTAAGTAAAAGTTGTCCTAGAATGCATGTGCTACAAAGAAAAGAATGAGGATAGGTGGATTTTCTACCTCTAGAACTTGCAAAGGATCCAGTAATTCTCCATGATTATGCAGAAGTCGAACGGCAGCGTTAAACATGGGCTCTTTACCATTTTGTGGATCCAAATACATATCAAGTAACCTGAAGAGATCACATCACAGAAAGTGAAAGGCCAGTAGTAAGAATATTTATGTGTTTCTGTTGGGGAAAGAGGAGAAAATAAGGAAAAAAGAGAAGAGCAAAAAGAAACTAACTGCATATAGGCATCTGGTCTTCCAATCTCTGCACAATACTGTTCAGCAGCTTCACTGTCCTCCAGCTTCCTGAGAGGGCAATGAATGTTATTTAAAATACACACAATTTACGATCAACCAAAGCAGCAAGGAGACAGAGAGAGGTATCTGTGAAACAACAGCCTCTTTAATTCAATTTAGTAATGAGCGGCTAATAACCAACAAAAACCACGAGAACCATGATATATATTACACATTTTTCTTGCACAAGAATATTTGAATAGTAGAGAAATATATAATGAAACCACTATTAGTGAATGGAATGATGAAGTTTTCTCAAAGCCAATACATATATGTCAGCTGAAAACCCTCTGATTCTTCCCTAGCCACATAAATTAAGATTTGAAAAAGCTGGCAAACAGTTCCTGCCAGTAATATTCAGAAAGTAATGTGCAGGCTTACAAGGCCAAAATTTGCAGCACCAAAGTCTCTTGCCCTAATTTTCTGTATAGAATCGCCTGTCGAAAAAAATCAAAACTTGAATCAGCAACTGATAAGCAAAACTTGCTCTTTCTGCCATATAAAAGCATTGATGCCATTCATACTTTCCTTTTTGGCAGAAAGATATAAATGGCACAAATACTGATTGGGGGGGGAGGGGGGGGGGCGCTTGATAATGATCAATTAAGTACAATTAAAAACCGTGTGACAAAAGAGATCCAACGACCTTTTCCAGCCAAAGCTCTGATCCCTCAATCAAGTCAAGAACATCTTCCGGATCATACAAGTCTGATGACTGTAAGAATATCTGCAACCTTTCTCGTACAGGACTTTGAAAGATTGAGTTTCCTCCAGGATCAGAAATTTTTGTTTCCTCCAGCCTTCCATCATCAGGTTCCTGGGAGGTACTTTGCACTTCAAAGGTTTCAATTGCTGACTTTGCAAGTGAGAGCGCGTATAGCGTGTGGAACTGTGTGTCACCAGAGTCTTGATCTTCAATCAACCATTGGAGATACCTGCAGAACGCAATCCAAAGGCAATTGCAGGTCATATGACCTACCAAAAACCAATCATTTGCATAGCTCTGGAGCTGCAATTTATGGAGTATGTGGTGGGCATACCTTTGGAGAATTTCAACCTTTTTTGGATCAATGGCAGCAATTATTTCATCTGCAATGAGAGAATTGAAAGGGCAGATTCACTTTAGGAAATATAAAAAAAAAAATAGTAACTATCATGAACTTTCTTGGCAGCATAAAACTTATCAGCTTCATATCAAGTTAAATGGCATAATATACACTGATCCATGCCATTGCAAATTTACAAGATGTTAAATCTATTCATTTTACAAAATGTTTCACGAAAATAAATTGAGTAACATCACAAACTAAGTGGACTGCAAGAGCTACCTAGTATATGAATAAAACCTAGAAATTTGCTAAAATTCAATTAAACTTCAAAGCTTAGAATACATTCATGATGGTAGTAGATTCACCAGTGAGATGCCATAGAGTAAAATAAGCGAAATTCTTAACTAGCAAGTAGTAAAGACCCAAAACTCACAGTGAGAGTATTCTCTGAAAACCAAGGCCTACCTGGTGAAAGCTGGTCTACTCTTTTCTCTGATGTCAAAACTTGAACTGTGAGTAATGGGTTAACATCTGCAATCTAATAAGATTTCACCGAATTGTGAATTTAACAGTCAGCTTCAAAATTCTGTAAAAACATAAAAACACCAACTTCAAATGCTACATACCCATCCAAGATGTTGCAAAACCAAATCCTGATCAGACAGCTCCTCAAGAATTTTTGATGCCTCAGTTGCAGCAACCTCTCTGCCAGAAATAACATTTGTATTGCCATCCAGAAACTCATGCTCCCGAGCAGGATCTTTCCATAGACCAGAAGAATAATTTTTTGCCAAAATGCGCCATATGGTAAGAGCCTTTGAGCTCATCCCTTTACTTGCATATAAGAAGGCGAGAGTCCGTAAATGCCCAGATTCATCTAACAGGGTTTCTAACTCCTCCTGCACTGCCCATGGAAGTTGTACGGTCATCCTTCAAGCAAGCTCCTGACAACAGCCCCTCTGTTTTGCAATGCATTGGAATACTAAGATTCCGCAGACTACCATTGACTTGAGGCTTATGAACTATTTAGTTTTGACTTCTAGCTACCAGTTATAGAATTTAAAACCCAAAGCAATTGGTTGGTTTGACTGTTGCCATCAATAGACTGCTCCTTTTACAAGTTTTATATAGTTCCAAAATATCTTCCATAAAATACACCTTCAGTGTAATCTATAAAAATCAACCAACATTGACAAAAACAAGACATGAGACTGTCTACTTTGAGAGATGAATTGCACCTGACTTCATCTAACAAGTAAACTTCAGAACAAAGAAAAGATGCAAATATTTTCTTCACTTGACATTTTGTTAAAAGGATCAACATTGAACTGCATTGAGGAGACATACATGATCCAACCAGCTAACTGGAACTGATGCTTATTTGAGTTTAAATGAATTCAGCTGAGAGATAGGCCATGCTTAAAGAGAATAGAGGGAAAATAGAGTAAAGAAGAATGGATCCCGTGCAACAACATAAAGCTTTTTTTTAAGATTCTTAATATCGATTCAAATTATGACTTCTTCTACCTTAATTATACATCATAGGAGTAACCGCGAACCTTAAAGCCAAGTGGTCACTCTCTTCATTGATTTAAAATTTGGTTTATGCACATGACAGTAACTGATTCATCTGATCATCTAAACAACCCATTACCAGTATAAAAAAAAAGTAAAAACTTTGTAGGGCAAAATTATTTTATCAACTCCAGCAAAGAGAAAGTGGAGCATACCACGATACAGCTGTTTCCAGAAGATGCAAGCTTTTCCATATCATCAATGCGGTTTAGGGCTCTATAGAGGTACATTAGAAGTGTGTCAACTCCCTCTTTCACTGACAAAGTCAATTCTTTTTCACGAGAAACCTCAAGATATCTGTAGTTACAATAGGAGGGAGCAGAAATTGAAAGTTACAAGCTAATGACAGAATGCAAAAGCTATAACATGTAAACCTTTCAAAGCAAAGTCGTAAACACCTGCTCATATTTTTTATTGCCAACTCAAGTAAATCAGCTCTAGTTGGTGGATTCAAAAGAAAATCTTCATCGACTGTAGTATCTACACCTGCCTTTTTAAGGAAAATAGCTCTTTGGATAGCCATCAACCCATCATCTACAACATCTTCAAGAGGAGCAGGGGGAGGATGCAAACCCCAGTATCGGTTCCTAGGAACCTGAAAGGGTGAGTTCAATGTTATGATTTAAAAAATGCAGACAATTCAACATAAGTTTAACGTACCCTGCTCAAACAAAAACACAATAAAACAGGACATATACACAAATATACAGTCTTAGAATCTATTGCAAATCCATACACAATCTTAGAAACAATTGCTTATTCATTTAATATCACAATCAAATGATAGCATGTCACCATCCTGATCAGGTATACCCAGTCACCAGCTAACCAACAAGTGTATGGTTCCACAAATGCAAACAAATATTGCACCATTTCAAGATTCCACTTCCAATCCTTTTCACTCAGCATGCTATTTCTTTGGCTTTAGAGGTTATGGTATATATGGTTCCTAAATTCAAATTCAGTGAACTACTTAAGGCACAGTTACCCTATTACCATCAATATTCATTTTTTGCTTGTGGCTACTCATATAAAAGAGTGGAAGGGAAGAGGACGAAGTTCAAGAGTTTGGCATCTGTAGAATGCATAGTATGCTAAAGGAAATGAAGAAAGATCCCATGGCTGATAAATGATTTATCCTTGGGGCCATGGAAATTAATGAAACTAAAGGTAAGCATATGATCCATCTCTTGTCAAATAAAAAATACTGACAAGGGAATAGGTCTTGCAAAATGAAACTGTAAACACATACCAGCAGTGACCAGCGATTTGGGTCTCGCATTATAAATGGAAAAACTTCAGAAGGTTGCATTGTCTCTGACTGCAGAAAGTGGTTAACTGCTTCCTCGAAATGCAAGTCAAAAAGCAGCAGGAACCCTATTTGAGCATGAACGAAGGATAGCATTTCATTAGATATTTCACCATCGCTCTTAAGCTCCTCCACCAAGGAGACGGCTTCCTTAAAGTTTTTCTTTCTCAACAGATCTTTGATTTGTTCTTCAGTAGGTACTCTCCGGTAGAAAATAACCTGGCAATATTCAAGATGAAAGAGCAAAATCAATAAAATTTCTTTTTAAATAAACTTACTCCAGAGGCATATGGATTGTTCCTAACCAGGACACGAAATCTTAAACAAGTATTTTATGCCACCAATTTCATAAATCTCTTAACAATCAGCTTGAAATCTAAACAACTCGCATCTTAAAAATGTACTAGGTATGCAAGAACAACATCGCTTACAAGAAAAGAAAGCCTCGGGGTTACTTTTGAAGATGCTTTCTGTCCTAAGGTCCAAATGATCAGCTAAGCATTTAACTCTGAAACTCAGCTCAACACAATTAATCTATATGAGCACAATGATTAACAGTCCACAATTCAGCTTAAATAATTAACAAGTAAACCTGCCAAAGAACTAAGAAGCAACATGCATAAAACTAAGGTTTGTGTCCAGACATCAATAAAGATGCAGCGATACAATATAATCAAAGAGATAACAAGTTCACACACCTTGGTGGGCGTCGCAACAGCAACAAGTTTCCCATTTCCACTTTCCTCATCCGCAACAATACATGGCCCAAATCCTTCACTACCAAAACTAACAGTCTGTACACAACCACCCAATTTCTTATGATACAACTCCATCTTCCCATCCCTCACAACCATTACATAAGAAGCCAACTCCCCAACAGAATCTGGACCCTTACGAAACACCAAACTCCCTCCAACTGGCTGCCCATGCGCATCAACAACAATCCCAACATTATCCACCAACAACAACACCTTCTTTTCTTTCCACAACAACTTGAGCAATGGCAAACAAGACACATCAGGCAATGTAAAAATCACCCCACTTTGGCCCGTAATGCACGAAAACAAACTATACCCGATGACAGTGCCAACAATTATGGAATCATTGATCCAAACTAATGTCTTAACCCCGTCAATACACTGCATTTCTTTCAAAACCATCAAATCAACTTCCTTGTCATTCTTCCCAACTCTAAGCTCTATTAACATCAATTTTTTACCAACCACAGCAGCAAAAACATAATCACCCTCAATTTTTTGCACAAAATCTTTAACCCCATTAGCTCTAACTCCACCTCCTAATCTGCTCAAAATTCGAGAACTCGTACTCGCACCCTCCAAACTACTTAAACCGAGTAAATCACTACACTCCGATTCACTACTCTTAACTCTCTTAGTGATAAAAGAAACCCCTTTCAAAAACCCCAGTTTCCTAACGGGTTGAACCAAGCCCGAATCCGTCAAGAACAAAAATCCATCAGAGAGAACAATAACCTTTCCAATCTCATCAAGCAAAAGAACCGTTTCTACAGCCGAGTCACCAACAGAAACGGATTTTATGAACGAGACGTTTCGAGAAGGAACATCAAAATCCAAAGTCGAGTTCGGATCTTTGGTGGAGGGGGTTTTGTCATTTGGGGTATCTGGGTTTATGGAGAGCAAGAGAAGGGAACCAGAAGAAGTGCCTAGGTAAATGAAAGATTGAGAATTCGTTGCAATGGATTTTATTGAAGTATGAGAGTGAAGGGTGGGATCGAAGGTGAGAAGTGGTTCAAGGACAGTTCGGGTGGTCGTAGGATCGGTGTTAGTAGTAGCCATGGAAATGGAGGAGGAGGAGGGACGATCTGTTTTTACATTTACAGAAAGGAGTTGATATTCTTACAAGTTTGTTTGGTGACTACCTAGCAAGCACGCCATACTATCCAGGAGGCATAGAGCACGTCTGGTTTAAAGTTTCAAGAAAAAAAATTGTAAGAAATTGATTTTTAAAAAAATTATATTTTTTTTATTTTTAAATCATTTTAATGCATTACTACTGAAAATAAATTTAAAAAAATAAAATAATATTATTTAAATATATATTTTTAAATAAAAATCATTTTAAAAAATAATCACAACACTTTAAAATATCTAAAACTATAAAAAAAATTAAAATTTTCAAAACATAGTTAGTTAGATCTTAATGTTAAATGGTCACTTGTTTGAGGTGTTTAGCAAAGTTTTTATTTTGAAAAAAACATTAAATTAATATTTATATTAATATTAAAAATAAAATTAAAAAACTATTTTTAAAAGCATATTTAACCTCAAATCCATACATCTCTTATATTGTTTCCTTTTTTACTGTAGTGCAAAGAGTTTTTAAAATTAATTAAAAATATATTAATATTTATGTTTTTAAAAAGTTTTTTTTAGTTAAAAAATAATTTAAAAAAAAACCTTTACAAAAAAAATTGGAACGTGAAAATAAACACCCACTTCATCACGGTAAACTTCTAAGTTGTTTCCTTATTTTAATTTTATTTTGCCCTTTACAACAAAATATTTTTTTGAATGAATCAAACATCAGAAATAATAAAATATTTTACAAAATTATTTTTTTGATAGAGATAAGGATAAAATTTGATAGAAAAATAAATTAAAAATGATTCCGAACAAAATAAATAGCAATCAAGAGAATTAATATCAAATTTAAAATATTAAAAAATCATAGGAGTGAAATTAAAAAATATTTGTAATTTGATAAATTATTTATAGATTAAAAAATAACAAGGAGTTAAATTAAAAAATATTTGCAATATTATAGCTTATTATAAAATAAAAAATAGTAATAAAGAGGATAACAACCAAATGTGAATAAAAAGAAAATTGATAAGGTTGGCGTAAAATTCGAGGGACTAGCGTAAAATCTAAGAAAGAAAGAGAATGAGAAGGAAAAAAATTATCATCAACGTCAAATTAAAAATAATTATGATACATGCAACATGTCATGGAGTAAAGAACATCGAGATCTTACAAATACTACTCTGAAAGGTATTGTCTAGTGTCCAAATTACTCCACACACGTTACCTAAACAACACAAGGTCCATCCAGAATAATTTTCTTGAATAACCTTTAAATATACTGTAAAATCAAAATAAAATGATCAAGAAACCTTTATAAGAGGGGAATATTGTTTTTGTTCATGGGAGTATGAAGGTAATTATATTATTTTGAAAAAAAATAAAAGGATTAAAATATTTTTTTAATTTTAAGGCTAAAATAATAACTTTACTAATAAAAAAAGAAAATAATAAATCTAACCCTATATAATGTGATAAAGATAATTGTTTTGTGGTAAAAAGACAATCTTCCTTTCAATGCATAGTTCAATAAATTTTTTTTCAATGGCAAATATGTAT
>Ga0307515_10026120_pt1 | contig 10066 bp, 6 predicted proteins | sample 17_EM_MG_FD_194513 | JGI IMG/M metagenome (GOLD analysis project Ga0307515, IMG submission 194513) | Populus trichocarpa ectomycorrhiza microbial communities from riparian zone in the Pacific Northwest, United States - 17_EM | ecosystem: Host-associated > Plants > Roots > Unclassified | place...
CTGTTTGCTGCAGAGAAAAATAAAGGAGGAAGAAGAAGAAATGGGGTAGAGAGAGAGGAGGGTCGCGTCGCTTGTTGTCAGGTCATATATTAAATATTACAAACGAATTTAACCAACAAATTTAAATCTGTCAGAAATTCTGTCTATAAAAATAGCACGTTATCATATTTTTTGACCTTTTGTTTTATTCTTTTCATTTCCCATTGTAATTCTCTCGGTATATACCAAAGATATATTTAATCAGAAAAATTCACCGTAATCTACCGACAAATTTTTTTTTTGTTGATGTATCCTTTTGTATTTGCCATTTTTTTTTTATGTTTCTCCCATCGTAATATGTTAGGAAATTAGAAATGAAAAGATAGCATTGTCTCTGTTTCCATGTTTTGAGGGAAAAAAGGTAAAGAAAATTAAGATACTTTACTTTGTTTTGGATCCTAAAATTGGAAATAAAAAAGAAAAGAAAAATAAATAAATCTTTGATTTTTCTTTTCTACACAAACAAGTTAACACCAAATTGAGAAAAAAATCAAAGGAAATAAAAAAAAACAATTGACAGAAATTTTCTTATAATATCTACTAAAAAAAGTTTTTGTTTATTTTCCATCAATTTATAGAAATAAAGAAAACTTCACTTCCATCACTTTTCTTAAACCAAACCAAAAAAAATAATTAATTTTCCTTTTTTATATATATTTGTTTTCCTCAGTTTGGTCTCTTTTATACTCTTCGATATTTTTCCGTTGCAATATAAATTGTAATAAGTACTTAGAAATAAATAACAGCATTAATAAAAATAAGAACTTGCATCTACATTTCAGGGAACGCTCTCTAGGAGCAAATCACTATAATTAATTGTGGATGAAAGCAAAAGCTAAGCTTTAATTCCATGGAATAATATTCTAACAACCCTAAAATTTACATTCAAAACAAAAGTAAGTACATAATAATTCATTTAAGATTTGGGTAATTTTTTTTTTCATATAATCAATAAAAAATTCAGCAATTTTTAGATATCAAGTTATCGACTTTTCTTTCACAATTTTCAATTATCAAATTTTTTATTCGTCCTATCATCCATGACTTCCTCCTCTCATTACATCATCATTTCTCAATAATCAAAATCACACATGTTTAAATAATTCAATATAACACATTTACATAGATACAATTTAATGAATTATTCTATAAATTATAACAAAAATACATTACACAATTCAAAGATTTACAAATATGGACCATAAACAAAATTATAATTGAAATAAGTACATAATTAAAGAAGAAACTCATAATTAAAATTATACTACAAAAAAAATTCCGATAAATTATTGACACATTAAATTCTGAAATTTATATTACATAACAAAATAATAAATTCATTCATTATAAAATGATACCTAACAAAATATAAAAAAAATTAATCTATTGTTCAGTCCGATATGGAGACGTACCTAAATATTGATTTAATATAAAAATTCAATTAGATATATGAAATAAAATATTAATAAATGCTTTCTTACTTACTTTCTTCTTTTTAATTTTTTTTTTTGCTCGTAAGATCATGAAATTAATTTGTTTGTCAAGTGTTATATTTCAATTAAATTTCCGAATAATCTTTAATTCTTGAACATTAATAAAAAATATAATTCTTCTTATTGCGCATTAATCCAGGCATTAATTCCACTAATAGGTGATTCATTTCTCGCTCATCCATTCAATAGACACTAATTATATCAACCTGGAAAATTAGTTCAACGATTCACCCATTCACCAGGGTCCTAATCTCATTAACTAGAGAATTAATTCCTTATCACACCAATTCGCCAAGGTACTAATTTTATTAGTTTAGGAATTAGTTCATCGCATCACATATTTTATTTCCTCAAGTAAACAATATAACAATTTCTAAGTTATTATCCACAATTAATCAAATAAAAATACAAATTGACCAATAATAAATTCGGGCACCACATAATTACCTGATAACTGAGCTCGAGCTGAAGTTCTTTACTGCGGTGTGGGCCTGATAGCCTCTTCTAGATTGACAAGTATATCACATCATTTCTTTTCACATCCATAATAAATATACATGTACTCTTTCTCACTCAAACGCCTTAATCAAGTTTATTCATTCGTATCAAAATTTAATTAATATCATTATTTCACTTTTCATATTGACACGATCAATAAATAAAATCCTTCTAATTATCTTTTCATTTGCCATGAAAATTTTCTTCTTCCTTTTGTAAATTTTTTTCTTATTCTTCAAATTCCCACATTTTAACACAATTCATTTCATCATTTAAATCAATATATATATATATATATATATATATATATATATATATATATATAATTTTATTTTTTTTGCCGAAATTTAAACTAAAGGAAAACATAAAAATTTCATGTTCTATTAACTCCTTAACATTAATTTCATCTCTTTTCTATATAATACCATCATCTTATCAAAATTCTTATTTTTTTTTATTATAATTATTTTTTTTTTGCCAAAAATCCCTTCTTCAAGAACACCTAAAATTTTGCTTCAATTGCCATAATTTCTTACTTTCTCTACTCACTTCAATAATCTTAACACAATTTCACAATCAAGTGAAACTTTCCCTAAAATTTATCAAGAACCCTAAGTTTTAATTTCACAAAGTTCAATCAATTTAAAGTATAAATTATTCATGAATCTTATTTAAAAATGTTAGGGCACCTTACCAAGCTATAGGGAAAGCTTTAACACTTTTAAATTGAGGAATCTATAACCAAAGCTTTAACACTTTTAAATTGAGGAATTTTCGTTAGCTTTGATTTCTCCCATCTCTTGATCGAATGCTTCTCCTTCTCTTTTGGAAAATCAAATTTGTTTTGTTTTTTGTTTTTTGTCGTTTCCTTCCCCGTGCGCGCACACATATATATACATAACCTTTTTACAAATTTCTTCTATGTCCTTTAATAGTAACTTTTATGATTTTCGAGTAAAATTTCTTGAATCCTGATATTGTTTATATCAAATTTTACCCGAGTTATTTTGAATTTTACTAAGTTACACGCTGGTACTTTCAGTTCCATGCAATTCGCTTTTAAAATTTTATTCACATTATTCACATTTCTGTGTTTATTTATTTATTTTAGCATTACTAATTTTTTTTTATTTTAACAACCATACAAAACATTTTATTTCAAATTCTCAAATCTATCATTATTCTTATAATTTAATTTATCACTTTCCTCTATTTTTTATAATCTTGACTATTATTATTATTAATGATATTACTAGGGGTTTACAAATATATTTAAAATTGAAATCTTTCTCTATCAGCTCTGAGCTTCCTATAATGCGCAAATTAAGAAAGAACTGAAGAAAAATAGAAACGAGGGAGGAGACATGCAGTGCCCTATGCTAAAGATACTGCCATAGGGCTTCTTACATAATGGTGACCATTAGACCAAGTGTACCAGCCAAAGGCATACTCACCCTTGTTGTGACCATTTGACATGGAATCTTCCCTAGCTTTTATTGTTATGATGAAGCTTTTCTTCTGCCCTACATGATTAAAAAACAAAACACTCGGCGACGCTTTAACAGCGAATCCCAAAGGTGGCCTGGCACTAAAGAAGTAGACACTACTGCTAGCACCAACGTTTGTGACAGTCCTTGTAATGTTTAGAGTGCCATTGAGCTTAGGAAGTGACACTGATGGATAGTTGAAGTTGTATATTGACGGTGATACTGCTGGGCACTTGAATTTGGGGTAAACGTTTTTGACTCCATAGCTGCAAAGATAGAGCAGGTAATCCGTATAAGATGCATCATATACTAGACCAGGATCTGCTGCCTTTGCTGGACGGAAGTGCCCTGAACCAAATTGGAATGGAGTCGCGGCATTGCCAGATTGATCGGCTATGGGCTGACCCATGTTGTTCTTCATCCAGGCTGCATATCAAACAATGGAGCATTAAGTATCATTAGTACTGACATACAGAATTATGATACCGAAGAAGGATCGATGTTTACCGGTGGTCATGAGGGCAGATCTTATAGCAGCACTGCTCCATTCAGGGTGTATTGCTCTGAGAAGTGCTGCAGCAGCAGCTACATGAGGACAAGCCATAGAAGTTCCAGAAATAATGTTATACCTAACCAATCGCTTGTCTTCATACAACTTTGATGGGGCTGTTGCTCCACTCCATGCGGCCAATATGTTTACTCCCGGAGCTGTTATGTCCGGCTGACAAAAAAGTTTCCGTTATTGTCTTCGAAGACAATTAGCTATACTAGCAGATTCAGACTTACTAAGTTTCCTCTGAGGAATTATTCTATTGGCCAACACATATTTCTTTGGTAAGAAGTGGATATCAGAGAAAAGGAGAATAAGAAAAATAAGCAAATTAATCACCTTGAGAATGGAAGGATGAATCACATTTGGACCTCTACTGGTAAATGAAGCCATGACTGGTGCTGGTCTATACTGTAAAATTGTCCTTGCTATCCCAATTCTAGCCATTGGATTCTTGGTGGAGCGGATGTAGTTGAGAATTTTCATGGCATCATTGTAGCCTACTGAAGTTGCTGGAAGAACATGCGCATCCACAATTACATCATTCCCATTTGCTTGGCTATTTCCTAAGATGAAACCAAAACCTCCAGCCCTTTTCACCTCCATTCCTTTGGCAACTCTCATTCCAGACCCTCTCATGCACAGTACTATTTTTCCTTTGACCTTTCTAGGTGAAAGAGAATTGGGAAGGCATTGGCTGCATTAACATATTAAAAAGTATTGATTACATAATGTTACAAAGAATTGTTTTGGCAGTTTTTACTCTAAAATCTTCGAAAGCAGATGATTGCCAAAGAAGTTGTTGGGGTTCCGTTCCTCAAATATTTAATAATAACTAAAAAAAATACACAATCAAGAGAAGATAAAGAGGAAAACTGGTGAAAGTTACAGGAAGATGAACCCCAATATTCATGGAAATTTACAAACGGACTCTTAATAGTATACAACGCTACAACATATTGTCAGTGAATAATAAAGCAGGTAAAATGCATGCATCAGGGCTATAAAAATACTGTATATACCTGCAAAATAATAAGAAGGGATCACTACCAATTAGCAATATATTTTCTACAAATGACAATACGTTTCTATTATGACCTTTTCTTCTTTTTTTGAAATTAGGCGTTAATGTCTTGCATTGAATTCTAGGATGTGAATGCATGCTCTGGAGTTAAAAAATATAGAACATAACTACAAAAAGGCAATATAGGACTGCCAAGTAGCAGCATATTTTCAACAAATGATAGTATATCCCTATTATGGTGAGTTTTCCGTCAAATTCCCTCGTTATATATCCATGAAATCACTACACCAGCCTGTTAACAATCATTTTCCTTCACAATATAGCGTGAGTGATGATGATATACTATAAACCAAGACGTCTCCGTAAATTGTTTTGAGAGGAGAGAAACCTTGTTACATTCTCGGGGACATTGGAGGCAACTGCGTCTGCTGCAAACACTAATGGGCAATCTTTGTCCAGCTTGTAAGGAGTAACAGTTTGTCCCTAAGATCAAAATATGAATTTAAGAATAAATTAATTAATGATCCAAGTAAACCGGATATAAACAACCATAATTATCAAACAAAATCTTCTTTTTTTTACCTCAATTTTCATCCCATTTCCTAGCACAAGGGGTCCAAAAAATGCACGGTCCACGCCGCTAGCACCTACTGTGATAATCCAAGGACTTGGATTTGACAATGTAGATGGGGCAGGGCCTTCATTCCCTGCAGCACACGCCACCACAATGTTTTTTTTCAAAGCATGGAATGCACCAATAGCAATACCATCTTCTTTGAGAGGAGTGGGTTCTCGGGTGCCAATGGAGATGCTCATAATATGGACTCCATCACCAATGGCATCATCAATAGCTGCAAGCATATCTTCCTCGAAACATGTGTTGCCATCAGCCTTTTCTTGGTTCGGGATCGCCCAACAAACCTTGTATATTGCCAGGTGAGCTAACGGAGCCCCACCCGTGGCAGTTCCACGAGCGAAGCCGCCCAAAGCTGCTGCATTTTTGACCCGGCTTCCAACAGCGGTGGATGCTGTATGAGTCCCATGGCCGTCCTTGTCTCGTGGTGACCTGGAGTCCTCTGTCCTATTCAGTGGTCCATAGTAGTTTTCAAAACCCTTGATGTAGTATCGAGCTCCAATAATTTTCCTGCAAAACGCCCAAGTTTGTATCATAGAGTTTTAAGGACAGAATCTAATTTGGGTTGCTTTGGTATGACTAGTTTGTTAAAGAATTTCAATTAGAGAGAATCATGAAGTTGTTTAACATGTTCATTATCATACTAACTTAAGACCATGATTATGATTAGTTTCATTGCCAGATAATTCAGCAAAAATCACAGTCAACTTATAAAATCCAATCTGTGAAGTTTAAATGTGTTGGTTTTTAGAAGAAGCATTCCCCGTTTTCATCTTACAAGGAAGTCGAAATAGAGGAAATCCTTTCTTCATTAATGGGGCACCATATTTGTGATCGGCCCTCAGTCACATGCTCTAAATTTCCCATGTAAAAAGCTCAAGTATTGCCATATCCTCCTGTCAAGCCATTATTTTAAATCAAAAGACAAATTTTCATTGCTTTCAGATTAATGTTCCTCAAAAAAAGCATACCAAACAAAGCTCTGTAAGCCTCGCAACCAATGGTTAGGACAAATGAGACTGGTGCTCGCTCATGCATGCATAGATGTATTTATCATCCAAGAAGTTAGAATTTTTTTTTCGTTGAAGGAGATCGCTATTAATTATAATACAAAGATACGAGTTTTAACTTCCAGAAACTAATCAAATACAGATGAAAACTGAGGGCTAAAATCAAACAAAAGCAGACAAAAAATAATTGCATTGGGCAACGGCGGGATAAGGAGAGCTCACATGTTGGGAATTGTAAGAAGCCAAAAAAAGGAACCGTAGATCTGATTTCTTTCTTTGTTTAAGTGGAACAGACAAACTAGGATCACTCCTTAACAGAGACAGCCATTAAATAAAATTCTTAGAAAGACATCTATGGTGTGTAGGGCTGGCCCATTTAGAAGCTGGCAATGAAAATACCTTGTTTGGTTCTTAGGAAAAGTTGAGAATCTATCCATTGACAATAATATAGTTACAGGCATGGTATCCTCTAGTTAATTATAAGCACGTACTTGTTGAATTGTTGGCATACTACAATTAATTTTGAAAAATCTACAATCAAGAGTTCATAGGAATCTGGCCTAGTACTGTTTTTACGATTAAGGTATTTTATGTGTAACACATTTATCGAATTATGCAATTGTATTTATAATTTTCTTCAAGTTAGTACCAATAATTAATTGGGAGTGTTTTGTAATTTAATTTTGCAGGACTTGTAAGACTTCTTCTGTGAATAATATTCCACCACAACAAGCATCTGTGAATATATATCTCCATTGATTCCAACTAGTTATTGACCAATCAAATATGATGCTTTATTATCTTTTCTCCTTGTCCTATTAAAATCCTTCTTGGTGCTGAGTTTCAGTAGCTAGCTTTTGGAATTCTGTATCAGTCAAACTATGATAATTTATACATGTAGCCATCATTTGAAACATGCTCAAAACACTTTTTATGCATGGAAATATGTGGCAATGGTGACATGACTATAGAGAAGAAGAAAAGAGAGTGGAGTCTAACTAGGGATATTGCATTGGGACACGATAACAACAGCAGTAGTTTCATGATACAATCATCATCATGCTTAACCAAATGCCATGAACAAAGACAAAAAAAGCACATTAAGAGCAAGAGGGTGGGTTCAAAATCAGAATCATGCCCCTCATAGAAATCAAGGGCATAAAAGTTAAACCAGGGTCACAGCTCACACATGGACATGTTTCACATCAAAAAGACACCAAAGTCTTGGTCATAACCAGCTGTTAAACTTATTCGCGTTCATGGCTTAAATTCTTCGAAACAGCATAAATAATCAAGCATGACGATAGAGTTGAAGGGACTAGCACTGAGTAAAGGTATCAGAAGACTCACTTGTTACAGTGGGATGAGTTAAAATCAGGTCCATTTTGGCAGATTCCCTTCCATGATTTTGGGATGGGTCCCATCCCTTCATCCCTGAAGCTTTGTGATTCTGGCCACACACCTGATTGGTAATATTATCACAAACCATTCTGACATTATCACATTGAATCATATTTCTCAGAACCAATCAGTTATCATTATATGGATATACGCATGATAACTAAACTACAAAATAAGGAAAGGAGGAATCACATGAGCGAAGAGTTATCATTATATGGATATATGCATGATAACTAAACTACAAAATAATGAAGGAGGAATCACATGAGCGAAGAGTTATCGACAACTAGAAATCTACTAGAGAACAATATATGAAGTTGTTTTTATTGGCCAGAATTATTGTTACCACTATCTAAGAGCCCAACTATGACTTGTTTTCCATATCCTGCTCTCTTTAGTAGGTCTCTGCCCCCGCCGAAGCCATGATTTACGTTATGTCCCTCTTCTTCCAAGCCTGCAAATCTCCATGATCTTGTTGTTTGCACTGAGTACTTTCTTGGGTTGCTTTTAAAGACTGACACCACCTCTTTCAACTCTGCAATGTATAATTTAAGCTACGATATTCAGAAGGATGAACATATATATACATGGCAAGCGAAATCATAAGATGATTTCTTATATATACCTGATAGCTTGGACGCTTCATCTGGGTTTAGCAATGCTGCGAAGCCATTGATGCTGTGCTTATAGCTGTAAAGAAGAGAGGCTGTAGCTTCTTCTTCAGTTTGTTTCACTCCATACAAATATGACTGATGAAATTCTTCTATTTCATGCAATGCTTTGTCTCCTTTATGCTCTCCAAAGTACACTATGTAGACCTGTTATATTGCCATAAAAGATTTAACAAAACTTCTTTTTCTTAAGTAAAAAATAAAACATGAACATGAACAGATCATAAGAGAAAAGAAACCTGCTTCTCCTCGCATGAGGCTAAGAGAGGAAGAAGAAACAGAAAGAGGATAGAAAGTTTCTTCATTGTTGGTGACGTTTCTAGTATAGTATGAGATTTGGAAGATTGACTAACCTAAATATAAAAGAGATACCAAGGTTTCTTTCCAAATCAAAGGCTCCCCTGTTTTATAGAAGAGAGCAGGGGATGATGTCATACAAATATGTATACTATTTTTGTCAGCATTTTACATGGTAATTAATCCACTAATTCAAGCCTTCCCTGAAAGGAGGTCACAAATAGACATCCATGACCATTAAAAGAAAAGGGAATTAGTATCTTCAGGTAATTATAACTCAGTCCTTGTTGTTTACCAAACCTAATTAGTTAGTCCTCATATTCATATAAATTACATATTTAATATTTATGTTTTTAAATCAATTTATAACTCAATACTTTAATCAATTTCACAATTTTTTTTCAAGTAGTTCTTTTATTTTTCTTAAATAAAAAAAAAGCATAAAAATTGAGGAATTTATGTTAGATCCCATGCTTTATTGCAAAGGATTGTTAAATATTTTTATTTAAATTAGTAGTCTCAGCAACTATAGTTATGTTCAACTTCAAGATTCTCATCTATGAAACTCATGTCCCCATTTTCCCCTTTACTTATACGTGGGGGTGGGGGATTCTCATTTTACTTTATCATCTATGAAACTCATGTCCCCATTTCCCACTTTACTTATACGTTACAGAATTTTACTTTATCTCTGTGAGAAAATTAGCAAATGGCATTAGAAATGCGAACTAAAAATATTATATCCGTAATTTCCAATGAAAATTGCAATAAATCTTTTTCGTCAGTAATTGCTAACGTATATAGAGATGATATAATATATTTCATGGGTAATTTCAGACAAAATACAGAAAATAAAAAAATTTATAAAATTTTTATCGGTAATTCTGTCATAAATTTGATACGTCAGGATTTTTCGACAGAATGTCTATTAGTAAATTTAAATGAATTAAAACCTGATAGTT
>Ga0307515_10026121_pt1 | contig 10065 bp, 15 predicted proteins | sample 17_EM_MG_FD_194513 | JGI IMG/M metagenome (GOLD analysis project Ga0307515, IMG submission 194513) | Populus trichocarpa ectomycorrhiza microbial communities from riparian zone in the Pacific Northwest, United States - 17_EM | ecosystem: Host-associated > Plants > Roots > Unclassified | place...
TAATGACCAAAGGGTGCCAAGGTCAGACCACGTACCATGGTATATTGACCCGATATATCGAGCACAGTCATGGATTCAGGGACGGCCATCGCTTAATCGATTGTGAGACCAGTTGTGACGACGACGGGACTTTCGACGTGACCGGCAGGGTTTTTCGACTGCGGTTCAAGTGGAAGCGCAACTTGAAGTGATCAATGATCAGCCTGGAGCTCAACTGTCGACTGTGGCTTGATGTAGTCGCTTCCAAGTTCTGGAAGTGGGACTCGTAAGGCCACCCAACCTAGACAAAAATATGGCTATACCATTTCGGCGTGGTGGAGCTTGAGGGGTCTCCCATGGAGCCTGGGTTTTCTTAGGGGATAGAGAGATCGATTCCTGAGGAACGCTGGGACGACCCAATGCACCCAGGGGCTGACGAGGACGGGAGGAGATCAATGTACCACTCCCTTCTTATTCTCATCCTCGAAGAGTCGATGAGCCGTAATCCACCTAGGTCACCTGACCCCATCCCGTTGCGGTTCGCTCCCTTATTACTTGTGTCATTGCTACGGGGCAGTCATGTATCAGTTGTTGAGTCATGAGTAAATTGCTGGCTAAGGAACGACTTTCATTCCAGCTACGGGCTCTGCTAATCTGCGCCGCTCGATTTGCGCAGCGGAACAGTATGGGCCAAGGATGTGACCATGATAAGAATCACTCATTTGAGTGCCATGTTCTACCGTATTTCCAGCGAGACAGGATGGGGGCGATTAAGCACGAGGAGATCCCATCCTCTCCCGTATTCCGCTCCAATGTCCCATCACCATTGCGTTCCATTATTCAATGTCCTTCGAGTTTACTGGTATTCCCTAGGATAGGGTGAGGTCGACAAGACATTTGCTTATGTTGGACAAGCATGGATTTTGGTCCCGCCAGCAGATACGAATACGAAACAAAAGCAGTAGAGTGTGACATGATGAACGCTACCGATCGAGGCCACCTGAAGTCATGCACATCATCCAGACAACGGAGTCCGCTTCCCGTCATGACCGTTGTGGTCACCGCTAGCAGTAGGCACTCGATCCTACATGTAAGGCTATCGGAGTAGCACCGGTAATGAGAGACCGAGGCACACTCGGGGCTTGTTAAAAACGCTGGACATCCAGTGAGGCGTCAACGGAGATCGAACGAGAATGAAACACATGCACAACCTTTCCTTCTATATCATATCATGGAATCTGTGCTACGGGTCCATTCAGATAGCCCATATCTCTTCTCGAGCGTGATCAGTAGTATCCCGAAAGTCTACTCATGGTAGGAGTAAAGGAACGAGGCTTCATGGTGGATTGTTTTGTAGCAATTCGGCCTTTTTTTGGCGTTCTAATCTTTCCTTCTCAGCTTGACGTAGTCGCAGTAGAGTTTGCATTTCTAGCTCTTCAAACGAAGGTAGGTCGAGTGGCGGTTCTGGTGCAAGAGAAGAAGGAGAGTGATTGTCCTATGCGGAGGTAGCCATGAGGGAGGTCCATACAGTCAAAGTCTTCCACTCACCCCAGAACCATTGCCTGACACAGTTACGCGGTCGTTTTGGGGCGCGGGTTGTGCATTTAATGAGTGTACGGACTCCCCCTCGGTCCTGAGTCGCCTCACAACCTCCGGTTCGACGCCCTTTGCCCACGCGATATCCACGTTCTCCAAGCCACGCGCCTTTTGCCCACTCGCACTCACGGCACCAAATGCCGCTTGGATCTTCTGAAAGGTCACGAGCGCCGTAGCAAATTTAGGCGGTTTAGTGGGATTCTTTTTGGGGGGCTTGATTGAGAGGAGTATAGCATTTTCGTCAAGTGCGCCGAAAGGCCGCAGTAAGGTAGCAAGTGCCGTGGGTGTGGAGAGGTCTGGCCTTATAGTCGTAGTGAACTTGACACGCACTGTCAAATCAGCAGAATCTTGGCCAAGTCGGTCAGTCAACTCTCACAGAGCACACTGTTGAGGAGATGTATACACTCACCTGTCTCTTCTGATCCCGCCGCAGAGGGTTTTGATTCAGGGATCTGTTGAGTGGCCTGGACCCTCGCAAGGGTGGCGGTCTCCCTCTCCTCCCGCATGCGCCTTCCCTGGTCACGAACATAAAGCTCCTTGTCTTCTCGCTCTCGTTGCTCTTTAGCAGTTTCCATCTTTGCCCTCTTAAATTCCCGTTCGCGTTCTTCAAGGTCGTCTTGCATGGCCTTCCGCTTTGCATCAAATTTCGCATACTTTTCCTTGTACGCGCGTTGTTTTCGTAATGATGCGTCAAGCTCAGCTCTTCGTAATGGGTCAGTGAGAAGTTCTTGAGCAAGCTTGAGCTCGTGGAATTTTGCGGCTGCATTTGAAGTGGTTTAGTCACACAAGTTGCGTAAATGAGGGGGCATTGACGGTGAAAAGGATACCTACCGGCCTCCGGATTGTCCGGATTGCGATCAGGGTGGACTTTGAGCGAACGCTGGCGGAATGCTTTGTTGATTTCTTCTTCGCGGGCGTCATGGGAGACATCGAGGAGATCATAGGCACTGGGAGGTTCTGTTGACATTGCCCTAAGGAGGTCCTTGTGCCGATGTGAAAGGTGTGAAGGGTCGAAGTGCCTAGGTGCCTAGGTGCCAAACAAAGCCACCTTTTCGCCGCTCATAGAAAATCGGTGGAGACTTTATGCACAGCTTGTGAAGATTGATCCACAAATTGAAACGATGTGGTAATTCCTTGCGGTTTGTGCTCTTCACATTCGATAACCCCGATATATATCCACTGTATCATTGATTCTGACAACATCCTTAGCACGGGCGCTCCGCAAGGGCCAGTAACCTTCTCCGTCTCTTACAACTTTACTTTCACCTGACTCTTTCGTCATGCGTGGTGCTGCGTTTATCACCAACGACGTGCTGGATCCCAAAATTAATGGATGCACAGGTGTCAGAGAAGACATGCGACCGAGAAGGATTGCCAACAAGGACAGTGGACCAAAATAACCACCCATCTTCGCTATGCTAGTACGTAGCCCTGCGACCTTATCTCCGATTGGTGAGCTCGAGCGTCACTGTGGAGAACATGGCCCCCACCCGAATGGTGGCACTGGACCAGGGTCGTTCAGGCGTTCAGCGAGGTGCTCCAGGCGCCGGACAAAAAGCCGAGTCTCATCGAGCGGATCCCTCCGCCAGCCGAAGAAACAGGCTAAGCCCACCGCCGCCGAGCTGCTCGTCCAGCTCTCACTGTGCAAGCGTGCCAGCGCATTTGTTGATGCGCAGGATGACCTATTGGTCGTCTGACCCGCCGGCTTAACTTCCTCCTTACCGAGAGCGACCTGTGGAGGGGAACTTTACCACGTTTGAGCAGTATGCTGAGAAGCTTGGTGGTGAGGCTACGGACTTGCATGCGAGGATCGGCAAGGAGCAACGGGAGAGCAAGAGGCTTACATAGCTCGTTCTATGACAGCGCAAGAGCTTGCGAAGGCCAAACTTGCGACCCTGTTGGCAGATACGGAAGGTGCTCCTCGTGCAGCGTTGAAGAGCTCGAGCGGATGAAGACGGTGAGGGAGAAGATGGATGAGGAACGGGCGTTCATGGTTGCTGAAGATGAGGAGATTCCATACTTTGGAACTGCCAGCACCCTTGCGGAGATCGTGGACCGTGTTGAGAGCGTGCAGAAACAAAGGGTACAGGACGAGCAGTGGTGCCGACGAGGGGGAAAAAAATCTCCCTAAGGTCCAGCCGATCAGCCCCAAGGTGCCGGCAAAACAATTCGTCACGTCGAGCGAAGAGAACGAGAATCGGGAAACTTTGCCCTTGAAATTCCGAAGGGTGAATGTTGGAATATTGTTGTTCTCGTCATAGTAGGTACGGTTTGGGTTTAATTACGGTTCCTTAATATCGGTTATTATGCAGGGTTACTGGTCCGTTTCCGTATTCTGATACTGGTTTCATGTTGTGGCTCGGCTATTATTACTATATAAGTAGTCCTACCGTAGAAGTAGATGGAATAAGGAAGTAAGGGAGTTTCATTTTCCGTCAGTGAAGCACTGCTGCTGAAGAAATATCCCGCAATTTGTGCAAATATCCGTCTCTGCACGGGAGGTCCTGTTAGAGCACTGTAGCATTTCTTATGGCGGATCCAAGCAGCCAATCATTGTAAATGAGAAGGTTACTTTCGGGTAAAACAGAAAACCACTTCTCATCTTGATGTTGTACTCTCAATGTTATGGGAAGACCTCCACTTCGAATAAAGCAGCAACACATACCGGTGACCGGTGAAGATATAGGGACTTTTATAATTATAATTATAAATAATTTTATTACCTGGAAAATGACTGACAATTTGAGGCTGCGTTTGAAGCCGCGGCCCGCGGCCATTTGACAAGGCGCGTGGCGCTGGTGCTCATTGAGACATCTAGGGGATGGACAAAGCAAACCGCAGCGAAATTTCCTTCCTTCTCCACCCGCAGGCCAAGTTTCAAACTTCGACGAAGGAATGGACAGTATATCCATGCTGCAGATTTATGCGCTAGATGTGGGTGTCACTCGATCTCAACTCGCCCCGTCTCATCTCCATCTTCCGCAGATCGACTGGGACTCCAGCCAAATAGTACCATTCTCAGATGACGATGAAGCAAAGATATTAGTGAGCATGGTCATATATCCACAGTTGGCTTTGGGGAAGCCAGGGAGTATTCGAGTTGCATATCCGCTGATCCTATCCTTCCTTCCAGTTCGGCTCCCCGCCCCAACCCTCAACTGAGATTTCACAGGAAGGTGGCTCAAGCCCTACCGAAAGGGCGCCAGAGGTTAATATTTCTCAGGGTGTGCCATTCAAGATACCGCTCCACATCACCTGTTCGCCAGCGACTAGTCAGGCAGTACCTTCCCAGCCATGCCTTCCATATCATACTCCAATGCAGGAAGGAAGGGGTTACGGTAGCTCTGGGAGAAAGCGTCCAGCCCGATACGAACCCGATCCCTTCAAACTCGAACAAGCCTGCCGACGGGCTGGAGGTACTGACTTCGCAATCGACTGGACCATAACGACCTTCGAGCATGGTGTAACCACAGAGGCGCTTCTCCATCCCCTTAGCCGCACAGAGATTTTGCAGATGTGTTTCATGGGTGGATTTCTGCCTCGCTATGCGTACGATGCCTTCACTCGTCCTGCGCCTGGGACTTTCACCTCGTTATCAGCCACTGTTATAGCCACTTAGTGCGCGATCACGCATATCTGCGACCCATAAGAGCCTTTCTTCACCTAGACGCATCTCCAATGAGGTTTTCGGAAGGATATCAGCGAGTTGAAGAGGAGACCCACACTCGTGCCAGATTGACGGAGGACTTATGCATAGCTCGCACAGGCGGACAAACCCAAGTGGGCGACAACTTCATTTCCAAATTACATCGTGGCCTGTGCTCAAGACTCGTCTCGAGAAGCAACCTGTCACACAAGAGTCTTGGTGAATTCCTTCGGCTCAAGCTGCTCATGGCACTAGTTGTCCTGCTGAATTGTCCCTGAGATGTCGTTTAGTCGTTCACCATGTCGACTGTCCCGATTTCGCAGCTCCATTCCGCCGTCCCATATATATGCGGATGTCCCACCCTTGTCGCTGAAGCTCCCCAAACGATATGAGTCGTGAATGAACTTCAGGTGCGTAGTACACGTCTCGCAGAACCGTCCCGCTCTCCAGACCATTGGACCGAAGAACTCAACCCCTCTCAAAAACATCAGTAGGTATGCGTCTATCGGAAAGTAGAAACGACTTTATGTCAGAATGTTCAATTTGAACTAGAATTTTGTATAATTTCTATCTAACAATACAACTACAAGGCCCCTAAGAATAAGCTTTATTTTATTTTATTTTTTTACACTCGTTCCCGAAACCCTTGAGACTGGCCAAAAAATTTTTTGACAAGATCTGGACTTTCGACCATAGGCTTATAAATACCCCTCTGTTTGTTGTTTTTAGATAGATTATATTATGTACATTATGGGAAAAATACAAGTTTGCATGCGTGATGAGTGGAGGCTGAATCAAGAGGTTGCACACTTTTCGATGCCAACCATGCCCTATGTCTCCCACTCACTCAAGGTCAAGGAGCGAGCAATAGCAGTTTGGGATGATCCTCAACTCTGTGAGCATGTTATAGACATGCTAGGAGTCTCGCGAGCCTCCATTTATCGCTGGAAAACGAACTTTGAGCTTTATGGCTCGGTACTGCCACCAAACAGTGGCCTCCAAGGATGTCCCTCCATTGTGACCCCTGACATGTTGGATGACGTTCGAGATCTACTCCATTCCCGCCCCGACTACTACATAAACGAGATTCAGCAGTGGTTTCTTATCGCTTGTGGGATTGGTGTTTCAGCTACAACAGTGTATTGGAGCATCATCGATGCTGGCTACACATACAAGGTTCTTCGACTGTGGGCACACCTTCAGAACGAGACCGACGTCGTTTTCTGGGTTTACTTGCAGGGCTGAAGTTTTTCTCTTCTTACCCACCAGTTTTGCAGATTTGAGAGTATTTGAAGAACGTTTCTAATAGAATTGTGTTAATACTGCGATAGGTGGGGCGTGATGTGAAGCATCCAGACCTTCGGTGGACGTCCACAAGGTCGCTTGGTAGTCATATCCTCTAGGTCATCATCGGAAGAGTCATCGACCTGGAAAGAACGGCCACTAGAGTGCGAGTGTGGTTCATCATTGCTATCAGCAACTTGGACAGGATCCGGATCCTCAGCGGAGGTTATTGGAGGGGACACAGTTAACTTATGAGGACGTTTGAGCTTGATACGAAGACCTGGTGATGTTTTGGGAACAGCGCTGAGCCCCCAGCACGAGGTTTGGTGCTTGCGGGATAGCGACTCACCTTCTGTAGTTTGTATTGGCGGCGTATCATTTTTCTCAGACATTTAAAAATTATAAGTATAAGATAAAGCGCGTTAGAAGGCGAGAAACAAGCATGAAGGGGTCGAAGGAGAAAAGTCTAGTGGTTTGTGGTTGAAATTTTTTGGCCAGTCTCAAGGGTTTTCGGGATCGAGTGTTTATTTTTATTTTTATTTTTATTTTTTATCTAATGATGCGACTACATTGGTACCTCAGTCCAAGTCCCGACTGGTTATCTGACATGCTATCTGACGGCTGTCACGGCTGTCTTGGGAGCATAGTCACCCGTTTTGCATATGGTCATCGTGCTCCACTAGATTCTGCTTGAGAGCAGTCCTTCATGCGACGCACGCAGCGATGAGTCTTCATTTCGGCCTTGTTGAACACGTCTTTCCCGCTGAATAAAGAAATCAAAATGTAGTCAGACACTCTCAGCAAAGAAAAGCGCCCTCGTCTGACTCACCAGTCTTTGCACACGTCCGCTAAACCGAAATGGAATTTGCGGAGGTGCCGTGGGGCATCCTTCTTATGCTTCCATCGCGTTCTGTTACCCTCCCTGCAAAGGCCACACTCGTAGCGCTTACCAACTTTCGAGATGAACCCATCGTATGCTTGGTGAGGCTCAAAACCACCCCAGAAGTTCATCTCGGCAATCTCTTTGCGTTCGAGAACACGAAGGAGAGCCCCTGTGGTTACACCATACTTGAAAATCGATATGATCCAGTCCACTGCGAAGGCACTGCCTCCAGCCTGCCGGCAGAATTCCTCGAGTTTGAGGGGATCGGGTTGGAACGGGGCTGCAGGCTTCTTCCCAGGTCTATCGTAGCTCATTCCCTCCGTCACTGGAGTATCATGTGGAAGGCGTGGCCGGGAAAGTACTACCGGACTCGCAGCTGGCGACCGGGTGATATGAAACGGTGCGTTGAATGGTGCATCATGATAGATATCTAGATATGGCGCCTTTTCGGTGGGGATGGAGCCACCTTTCTGTGAAAACTCAGTTTGCGGTAGCACTGAGAAGCAGGCCTGGAAGGATAGGACCAGCGGATAGTCAATTCGAATACTCCCCGGCCCCCTCTATACACAATAATGCTCACTTGTATCGTTGCTTGATTGCTATATGAGATTGGTTCCTCTTGGCTTGAGCCAAAGTCAATCTGCGGAAGATGGAGGTGAGGCTGGGTGAGTTGAGACTGAGTTACGTCCACATCTGGTCCATGATTCTGTATCATGAATGTACCGCTGTCTATCCCTTCATCGAAGAGTGAACCTGGGTCTTCCCAGACCTGCGAGTAGCAGAGGAGTAAAGGATCTGAAAGGAGTAGGTCCCAAGCACCAGGAAGGAACATTGGAGTGGGCACAGTGTTATGGCCGTTAGCTGGTGATTGAGTTGACCGAGCAAGTGGAGCGACTAGTAGACTTAGTGCTGTATCCTCTTGAGAAAGAGCAGTAGAGGTGGTTGTACTGATGTGTGCTTCCGCAAAGTTACGGGCGATTCTATCACTACTGTCAGTTGGCAGGACAATGTCCGCAGCCAGTCGCGAACTTACGTTGTGGTAAGGGCGCCCTGAGAGTCAGATATGCTATCATAGGTGTAGAGTTCATGTTCTGTTAATAAATCATGCACCGTGGTTGCCGGGGCCATGATAAACCGATGACAGAAGCGGAGGGGCGCGGCGAAAGCTGGAGCAAGGCAAGAGCTCGTTATATTCCTCTTAGACTCCCGTGCCACGCGCGAGTAGCATTTCAATATTGAACAAACTTATGGGGACACCGAACGCGACCGTCTGGTACCGGCGTAGGGCGCAAAGTGTTCGGTAATATGCCAATCCTTTATTTTGACCAAAAAATTAAAAAAAAGGGAGGACAAAGGAAGGGAGGCACGATTCGAGGGTGTACGGGCGTAGGGCGTAGGGCGTACCACTTGGGAGGATAAATGCGTCCTCCTGACCTAATTCTGGTGCGACTGTTTAAACACTTCCGCTGGGAGATGGTTCTTCGTCTACATACTTAATGCAGCCGACCATGTTAGATAGGATCGAGATGTTCCGCGTGCATATCTTTATCTGCTCGCCCATTGGTCGCGGCCGCTCCATGTGTGGTGGCAGCAGGAGTGGCGGTAGGGAGAAGCGACGGCACAAGGTGAGCAGCATGACGACGGAGACAAGGGGGACGGTTCAGAGGGATTGGTGGGAGGGAAGACGGATTCGAGTGCCTGAGGTGCAGCCTGAGGTGGTTGACGAGGTTGTTCGAGCGGTTGTGAACGAAGACGGGGCGGGAGACACCTACACAGGAAGCTGCACGCTGTGGTGGGTGGTCAGATACTGCTATCAGATATCGTCCGGACACGTACATTGCGCCCAGGGTAGATCTTCATTCAGATACGTTGTCACATCCGTCACGTCGGGCATATTGACAGCATTCAATCAGACTCCCATTTCCAGCAGGCATCGGAGCTTCGGCCACCGGCACGATAGAAACTCCGCCTCGATTCCAAGCGAGCAAACCACAGATACAGATTAGAGTCAAACTACGCGGCATTAGCTCCATCGACCGTGGCGTCACTTGAACGACAACCTAACAAAATTCGCAGGGATCTACAGACCCGTTTCCCAAGCCCCCTCCTCTGGCTCTTCCCAGATCCAAGCAAACCATCCCCAACCAGCAGCAGGCCACCAGAAAGGCCACCAGGAGGGCGGGGGTGGTATACTTGGAATCTTGAGTTTCCACTCCTCCGGTTGTTCGCAAACCTCGGACACAGGGGTTGAGGAGTCTATGTGACGTAGCCGGTCCAGTTGACGTGGGCGGATGTAGTACGTTGAAATGAGGTAGTCCGCCAGTGCGCCGACCACTACTGCACCACCCACTCGTCCATTGGCGGAGAACGCGCGCGCACAAGAATTACGACAATCAAAGCTATCATGGAAACGCCATTAGAGCCTTGACCTCCTTACTCAAGGCCAATCAATGAAGCACTTACTCGACACTCCACGCGATCCTCGCCAGCTGACCGGCAGCGGTTGTCACGCCCATAAAATACGGCGCACCCTGGTCATTCTTCATGCCGGCGTAGACGAGTAAACCGATCATAATGATGGAGAAGAGGGAAATGATTGCACGCGAGTGCTGACCGAACAGTCTAGCAGTGGAACGGATCCCGACGCGCGCGTCGTCGTGTTTGTCCTGAGAGTAGG
>Ga0307515_10026122_pt1 | contig 10064 bp, 13 predicted proteins | sample 17_EM_MG_FD_194513 | JGI IMG/M metagenome (GOLD analysis project Ga0307515, IMG submission 194513) | Populus trichocarpa ectomycorrhiza microbial communities from riparian zone in the Pacific Northwest, United States - 17_EM | ecosystem: Host-associated > Plants > Roots > Unclassified | place...
AGGTTGAATGCTAAATTTTCTGTCGGGTCCACCATCGTCTGTTCACCGTCGGTCGAGATCCTTTCAGAGAGGGAGATAAGGATGTACGTACTGGAACAGACACTTTCTTATTCGCAAATACAGGCTTCAGCTCTTCGAGTTCCTCGAGTCTACATGGTCCCTTGCTCGGGCTCCATCCCTCCAATACCCGAACCACCCCTTTAGCACCACTCGATCGTGAGAGGATTTCTACGACGACTTCATCTTCCGTAGCAGCAACGTCAGTTGAATACCGCGCCGAGAAGTACAAGCGCTCTGCCTCCCCCCGCTCTCGTGCCGAAAATGGGCCAAAGATCGACCACCACTTTGGTGGGAGAGTGAGGGGAGGTGGATCGAGGAGGAAAGCCGTCGAGATGTGTCGCAGAAGTAGAGGTGGGTGTAGTATTATATGGTGCAGGTTGGAAGAAAAGGCCGTCATCAGGAGATGGGGCAGAACAGGACAACGAGAGGAGACTGATAGGACCATACGAGAGGGTGCTGCCGGAGGGAAGCCTCAGATTGTGTATATCAGACTTGTGAATGTTCTGCGTCACTTACACGTGTGGGATGACACAGCCTGTTGCACTTTTTTGAGGAAGTGGGCCGCTTGGGAAGGTGAATCCCAAGCTCTTGCCAGGGCATCAATTGAGTCAATATATATAGATATTGGGGACTCCTTCGGGACTAGAACCTCATGCTCAGAATAGTGCAAGCAGAAGCGGACTAAAGTAGTTCACTAACCTTCTTGAATGGCCGTGAGAACCTCATCACTAGCCCTCGAAGCTTCACTGGATTCGGAGCCGAAAGTAGAGACGCGACTGGTGAGGTCGAGCACGCGCAAACAACCGTCTTGAGAGGTATCGGCAATCAGGACCGAGGGAGCGTAAAGCAGACATATTAGAAGAGCACGAAAATCATCCCTTTTGTACTTTGGAGACGTGTCCAATAGTACTCTTAGCAAGGGAATCGACGATCGAGTGAGGTTGTGTTCGAGCACGACCAGGGTTGAGGTAGATCTGTCCCGAGAGGTTTGCTGGGGGGTTATAACCTCACTCAGGTGTGTTTTCATTGTCCTCTGGTTTTCCCTGGGTCAGAGTGTGGATATAGTTTTAGGGAGTGGAGATCAAGCTTGTGGGCTCGGCCGGTTACACACAACGGCCGGGTGTGATGTGTCTGGGAGGAAAAGGTTTCGATACAGGCAGAGGACGGGTCAAATCCGTTTACTTTAAGGTCGTGGCCATATGGCAGTGAGCGTGAGCACGTTTCTTCACTTGCCCTCGGCCTCCCAAGATTGAAGGAAATGTTTTGACTCATCTCGCTGAGATTTCTGCGCGACTTTCCACTACTCCCACTCGATAGAGCACTTTGCTCCCATTAGGCCGCCTTAACGCCTCCGCTGGTGCCAGACGAAGCATATGGGTGTTGGTCTTAGACATAGGGAGTTGATATTCTTTGCCTTGAAATTACACTGCATACTGCTATATACCCTTAATACTCGAGAACGTCCCGGCAGCTGCAACGAGCCAAGCACGAACGAGGACCAAACGAATCCTCCTCCTTACCTACAACCTCTCGATCGAGTTATTCACTGCCACATCAACTCAGTTTCCCTAGGCGGCCTTCAATCATCTGGCCAGGTGACTTTCCCGTTCGACCAGTGTTCACTCCATATTGTCCGCTTATGATACGTGATTCTTTGCTCTTTGAACGTCTTGATGAAATCATCGACTTCTTTTGTGCCAACTTTCTCGCCTTCGTCCGAATCGGTGTGGACAAATGCAGTCGCGGTCGCTTCAGACAGCTCGTCTTGCGCAGTTGTGGCGTGCTTCAGTCGAAGAAGAAGGAAAGAAGGAGCATATCGCTGCCGAAGGTATGAGTTTACAACATCTGGCGAGGGAGGACGATATCATGGGACGGGACGAAATAAATGAATCGATGTGCATACCTGATGCAACTCCTGCTGCTTTCGTTCAAGCTGCTTCGCTTTCACCTCCAAAGCCTTGGCCTCATCAAACACCTGTTGGGTCTCCGCTCGCAGCTTATAGACGTGGTCTTGGGAAGCGAGCGTTTTCTCTACAAAATCCCATTAGGATATAACAATGGGCTACGAGTATATGAACCTTACTGGCTATTGCTTCATTGGCACGACCCAATTCGATTTGAGACTGGAGAATATGCTTGACTCGTGGAAGCGAATAGAAGGTGGCTTGGAAGTATTCCGGCTCATTAAGTAGGTCTTCGAGGTCTTGTCGGCTTGCGGGATTTCGCGTCACAAGCGTTCTGAGACAGCTCCACAGACACGTACGAGAGATGGGCCAACTCAGGGAAAGCGGTGAAAAGTTGCGAGCTGAACGGTGTTGAGGTGCTCATTTTAGGACCTCTGGAAGACTCTGAGGGAGCCAAGGTGAGAATTGTAGAAACGGAGGGGTCTAAGCTGAGTTTGGCCTAAGCTAGGGCCACGTCTACATGTCGCATCTAGCCAATATACCCAGAACATTAGATACCACTTCAAAGTACAATATTCGACACCAGATACCGAGCAGGGCATATGATGGTTGATGTGGACGGGTCCAGTTTCTAATTTGAGGAGGACATCTCAACCACACAGAAAGGTTTCTCAAACATATTGTATACTTCGTGAACCAGTTATCTACAACAGGCGGTGCGTTCTGATGAGGGTAATGGCAACCGTCTACCCAATGCCCAATGATGGCAAGCTAACTATTTTGCAAGGGCTTCAAATGCTGTAGTATCTACTTCCAATATACATACCTCTACAGCCGGGAAGCATGAATCGCAATGCCAGCTGGTGCTTATACGCCCGCATGCAACGCACATAACGAGGCAGGCTGCCTTGTACGGCAATCGAACTTTTGCACCATGGTAGTAGTATGACCAGAAATGCTGAACAATCCACGCGCCGGAACTAAGGTGACACCGCACCCGGTAATCATTTGTGCTGATTGGCCTTGGGTACGGAACATAAGTCATGGGGCATTGCAGTTGTGCGAACTCCTCGAGGTCATATGCGCCATCCATGTAACGATTGACGCGTCTTTCGGGACTGTCCGCCACAGAAGTGATCTTCGACGGAGAAACGCGGCTACCGACCCGTTTGGGAGACGGAATGTATCAAAGGGGGCCATCAAATAGGTTATATTTTATTTGCCAACGTCTTCTGTTTTCTGGCTGACAAACGACAGGTCCAAGATGCGTTGCCACAAATATTTACTCGCCACTCTTACCCCGGACGTCGTCCCTGTGAACAAGCGCGGTGCCCTCTTGCGATGGAATCCCAGATGGCCCAGCCCATGACACACGTCCCAACAGGAGAGGAGCTTAAGGAGATTATTCAGGGCCCCGGTGATGTTGAATGGCGGTTCGTGGCAAAGGCCTGGCTTGGTGCTTTCGCGGGGTTTGCTCACCCATTTTGCCACCATCAGATACGAGATGAGAAGAGATTGTCAAGAGATTATCCCGGGGCTCCTCCTGGGACCTTACTTAGTCTCGAGGGATCTCGACAAGTTGCGGAAGCTCGGCATCAGCCACATGTACGTGTTCATTCAAGTTTTATTCATGCCCAACGCAAGGGCGTCGTGCTGACGTGTTTGACATGAACAGCGTCTGCTTGCGCGATGCCAAGGAAGCTTTTTCCGTCAAGCCACGCTTTCCAGAACAATTTGATTACATGACCCTTGACGTACAGGATACAGAAGACCAGAATCTAATTAGACTGTTCCCGGCGTGTGTACTTCTCTTGCATCTTGTCGTCCCTTCCCCGCCATGGCTGATTTTCCGCCATCTGTATTTCGACAGTGCACGCGATTTCATATACAATGCGATTAAGAAAGGCGGAAAAGTGCTGGTACATTGTAATGGTGGGTACACTATTTAGTAATCGTTGTTCACTGATTCACGAGGCGTGACGATCGATCCGTATAACAGGTGGAATCAGCATCTCTCCTGCCTTCGTCGTGATGTTCGTGATGGAGCATTTCCGTCTATCCTGCGATGATGCGCTGCACATGGTCCAGAATCGACGTTACTGCATTTCACCTAATGGCGGTTTCCTGTCGCAGATCAAAGTATGAATTCACGAGTATGTCTCAGTGTGTTTGGCCTCTCAATCCTTATACTACAGGAGTATGAAGCAATATATCGTGCCTCCATGGCCGTAGGGTCTCAGCCCGCCGCTCAACGGCAGAATCGTAGGAAGCGGGAGGAAGACTCTGATGATGAAGAGTAAGTACTTAATACACCTCGTTGGCTATGCCAAGCTGATGTTCGGACCACTTCCCCGTTGTTCCCCAAGAATTGAACGGAAGAAACACCAGCCAGACCCTGAAGTCAAAGAGCAGCAGTGGTTGGCAAGCCTATCTAGGGGCGTTCCTGGTGTTGGAGATGTGGAAATGTCTTGACGTGTTTGCTCGATGTCGACCTCGCGTCCAGCGCTCTCGTTGATCTAGTAATTCGGCAGCCCGCTTTGTCATTCCTTTGTGTTCCTCTTTTCTGTATTATTTGTTGAATGTAATTTGGGTGGATCAGAAAGCTGTTCGACATTATGTGAGGAGTCTGGTGTCCATATGCTCTCATTCGCAGGGCTTCAATAGCCATGAATAAATGGTTATGATAATAAACCACAATAGACTAATACACAGAACAATTTATCATCTTTGCGCTCAACACAGAGACACAACCCGCGTTTCTCAATACGCCGTATATCATAAACCCTCAGCTCACCCATTACCTTTCCAACTTCTCCCTCGTTCCTTCACTCCAATGCGCTTCAGGAACGACCTCTCTGTGTAAGGGCTCGGCTATATAGTGTCCCGATCTCGGTTGTTTGTCAGGGCATCGTTTAAATTTACCCTCCAATACGTCTTTTGACCCACACATAACTTTGTATTTCCCGTCTTTCAATATTACGACGGATTACGAAGAATCTGTGCAACTCCAAGCCTCGGATAATCTTGGAGTCGTACAGCTAGATTTCCTCGTAACCCGTCGTAGTATTGAGAGACGAAAGGTACAAAGTTATGCGTAGTCAAAGACGTAGTGGAGGGCAAGGTAAAACGATGCCCTGACAAAACTATATACTGTAACATCAGTCGTTTCTTCCGGACATGAAACGTCACGTCACATTGTACCTCTGTGGTTTCTTGTGTCGAGTTTTGTGATGTACGGCTTCGCTCCCCAGAAATAGGCCAATAAAGTGTTTATATTGCAATTTCAGATGGAAAATCCAGAATCAGAGATTGCATCAACATCGATCATATCAATATCCTCAATATCTGAGCTGCAATCATAACTTTCATCGCTCACATTGGTTGCAGCCTGGGTTTCTGAGGCACTGATTGGGGTTTGATGTGGAGGTGCACGCACACGGGGGGGGGCTGTTCCAGCTTCAATCTGTTTCTTTGATGCCCTCTTGAGGGGTATTTGCATAGTGTTTCTGGAAGGGAGTAGTAGGTCCGACGACAATAGAGGGGGACGAAGTTTAGGCTTCTGCAGGAGTGTAACGGTCATTAGAAATGGTAGAAGCAACAGAAATAGTAGAAGCAGCAAATAAGGGCATACCTGCTTCGTTATTGGCTTCCTTGCTGCCTTGAGTCGTGCACGATATTCACGAGAACGACGTGCATTGTCGCTGCGTTGTTTTTCAATAGTACGGATGGCCTTTTGTTCCGTTGTGACATTCTGAAGTGCTAACATCGCTTGGACACGGTTATGCAGCTTCGCCCGTGCCAATTGATTCTGTTGAGCAATTTGCTCGGGCGTTGCAACAGTAAAAAAGTCGTTTATAGATGACTGGGGCATACTATGTTGTACAAGTCGTGTCCCAATATTTTTTGCACTATTTTTATAGACAGGCTCAGTTGTGCCATAGGCCAAGGTTCGCAACAAGGCATCAATTCCTAAACTCTCGAGAACGTCGCAAAGCAAGAAACTATTATAAAAGAGCTTTGATGCTTTGCTGTAAACTGTCCCATTTTTGGTTTCTTCCCCCCTCCGTTTCCTCCGTCACGCATCACAACCCCTCCCGTTTCCGTTTCTTACCGGTACCGGTTCGACCATCACGTCACGTCACCCTCCCGTTGCTGTAATTACCGATGTTACAGTACCCGATGGCCCGATTACGTAATATGAAATATAGCCGAGCCCTTACACACTGACCAAGGCGTCATTTGGCACTCCTCGAGTCACAAGCGTTGATACAATCGCCACATGCGATACCGCCATCCCATAGCGAGTACCCTATCCGGTCCTACCCGCCTCTTCGAAACCCCCCTGACAGGTGTCATTCATTCTCAGCGTTCAGGTGGCTTCGCCACCAAAACCCAACTCTAAGTACACGGAAGGGTTCACTTGATATGGCCATAAGCCCTCCGTAGTCAGCCTCGCTCCGCAAGTCGGACCCATCCCCTTTCGCAGCCTAAGCCAAAGTATTGGTTGGCTCCGAGAAACAAATGGACCGTACCGGTGGATCTGGGCACGCAGTCTCTTGTTTTGAGATAAAGGGGAGTGCCAGACTGAGTTATATCTCTCGCTAATAGCGTCCCGTCAATTCCTCTGATTGGATTGGAGGAAGCAGCCCACTAATTCTAAATATATCATAATAATCACGTATGGTACGGGATATAACTACTTAAAGATGGTTCTGCGTGAAAGAGCACGACTCTATAGGGACTTGATCCTAGCTTTTTCTTTTTCTGCGGCGACTCGCTTAGCATGGATGTCTGAAGAAAGTGTCAGCAAGGAGCACTTGTCACAGCGGCAGGAAGATTCAGGGCCCACCTTTCCGTTTGACGGATGCTTCTACACCAATACCAGCGAAGACAACAGCGGCACCCGCCCACTGACCCAGAGTCAGCGTATGATTGTAGACGACCACCGATAAGATCATAGTGAAGAGCTTGCGAGTGAGCGTGATTGTCCTATGAAGACGTAAGACCTCAGTTGTACACAAGCAGCCTCGTAAAAGGCTCAATACTCACACCAGTGTTAAGCTCCCAAAATGTTGGATCGTCTCGTAGATAAATAATTGACCCATCGCACCCGTTAATGCAAACTTGAGCAGCGGACCAACGGCACTGGGGTGGGTTCGGAGAAACTCGAGGGCAACAACAAGTTCCGGTCGCGTCGAGTCTGAAGGGTGGATGACCGGGATGTAGGGTAGCGGAAGGACCGCGAGGGACGCAGTGACGATAGTCGAGCAGACGTTTGCGAAGAACATCATCTGCTGGCCCGTAATCTTGTACCGAGAGAAAATTTCATCTTGAGTCGAGTTGATTACGCCATCCAAAGCGAGGTTGATAAGCACATAGGTAAGACCGAGGAGCCCATTTCGGTTCAGTTCGGTGTTTGCGTGTTTCTTCGAGGCACCCTCGTTGGAGAAGCCCATGAACATGGTGATACCCGCAGTCACCAATGCGACCACGAGGTACTTGTATGGGGCGAACTTGCGACGGTAGAGGAAGACGTTCGCGATCATTACGGGAACAAGCTTGCACGACTTGCCAAGGACCATAGTCGGATAGGATATATGTGAGAGAGCCGCAAATCCGAAAGGAGCTGCTATGGTGATAAGCACGGCGATGCGGAAGCAGGCGACTAGAAGCGCCTTGGTGCGCTTGTGGGCTACACGGTCGGGGTGTTTAGGATGAGGGTGCTTGTTGTCACCATTTGCGTATGCGTGACCATTCCCGTTAGCGGCCTTTTCGGAATTCACAGTTGGTTCGACGAGTCCCAGCATTTCCTGGAGTGACTGGCGGGGTTTCCGGCGTAGGAGGAGGTAAATGATTGCAGATAGCGCACTTGCAGCGCTTTGACATGTGTTGAGAAAAAGAACGGACTTGAATTTGGCGTCGGGGCCGCCATCAATGGCGGGGAAAGGAATCGACACTGAACGGGTGAGGTAAGTTTTGGAGCTATTTTATACACATTGGTTACTCACAACGTTCCTGTGCTATCGCCCAGAGCTGGGTAAGAGGTCAGATTAGGCCCTCACGCTCGAAAGGTCCAACAACTCACCAGGAACATAGAATATACACCACCCACGCATATTGCTAGCCTGGGAAGGATATCAGATGGAGCGAAGACGCGTGTGGCAGTGGTCATACCGTAGGACTGTCATCGTCTCTGGCCGTGGCGGTGGAGGTGGCGGGGGTTGAGCTGGCAGAGTGGCAGGTGGTGGCGGACAAATTCTGCCACTACCCTCCTTCATTTTCATCGATGGGGTCGAATTCGCATACGACACGGAATATCACTGCTTGTGGACATGTAGACCACGGAAAAACCACATTTACAGATTCACTCCTCGCTGCCAATAACATCATATCTTCCAGGCTCGCCGGTAAGGTACCCTCACCACCCCTGCATACCCTACAGAACTCCTCGACGTGCCCCATAAATTCTACTAGTTTCTGATCGCGAACTTGGTGGTTATTTCCAACAGGGAAAGTGCGATACCTCGACAGTAGAGAGGATGAGCAACAGAGAGGAATCACCATGGAATCCAGTGCAGTTTCATTACGATTCACGACAGCTGCGAAACCCGGAGAGCAAATTACCACCATGTACACGATCAATTTGATAGATACCCCCGGGCACGTCGATTTCCTGAGTGAAGTCTCTTCTGCTTCTCGCCTGTGCGATGGAGCTCTCGTTCTCGTAGACGTCGTTGAAGGCGTATGCACCCAGGTCAGTACAATGAGTCAGTACGCCCGGTACCGATCGGTGGGCCCGACTTCTGACATGCAGTCTGGCAGACAATTGCGGTGTTGCGGCAGTGCTGGGAGAACCGGCTGCGACCGATCCTCGTGCTGAACAAATTTGATAGACTGATTACTGAGCTCAAGTTTGCACCAGTTGAAGCGTACCACCATCTTTCTCAATTGATAGAACAAGTTAATGCCGTGATGGGGAGCTTCTTCGCCAGTACGCGTATGGAAGATGATTTGCGGTGGCGGGAAGAGCGCGAACGAAGAATGGCCGCCCGCAAGGCAACCACAGAAGCCGCTGAAGATGCCTCTGTGGAAGACGTGCAAAATACTACAGAGGAGGCCTTCCAGGAGAAGGATGACGAAGACATCTACTTCGCCCCCGCACACGGTAATGTCATTTTTGCCTCGGCAATCGACGGCTGGGCCTTCCGAATCGGCAAGTTTGCACAACTCTTCGCTTCAAAGCTCGGGTTCAATGAGGACAACCTACGAAAGGTCCTCTGGGGTGACTTCTACTTGGACCCCAAAACGAAGCGCATCATTGGGCAGAAGCATCTAAGAGGGAGGAACCTCAAACCTCTCTTTGTCCAGATCGTTCTCGACAATATATGGGCAGCGTATGATAGCGTAACGATGAATCCGTGAGTAATCGGGTTCTCATTTCTTCAACTGATTCTCATTGCTAACTGGGCGGGTACTTGCTAGAAACCCGGACAAAGTAGAGAAGATAGTCAAGGCCCTAGATCTAAAAATACTGCCGCGTGACCTTAAGTCGAAGAATACCCGCCACCTCCTTAACTTGATCTTCTCGCAATGGCTTCCTCTTGCAACTTGCACGGTCCAAGCAGTCATCGACATAATACCTCCTCCTTCCTCCTCGCAACAACACCGTATTCCAAAAATTCTATATCCGGACATTTCAGAGGATACAATTGAGCCCAAGAACAAGCTCGAGCGAGACCTGTTCGAATGCAATAGCGACGATGCAGCATGTGTCGAGGCGTATGTGAGCAAGATGTTCGCTGTACCAAAAAAGGACTTCCCAGAGCACAAAAAGAAGCAACTCACGGCTGAGGAGATGCGCGAAAGAGGGCGGATCGCCAGGGAAGCTGGAGAGGCTGGGAATGCCCCTCCTCCATCGAAGGACGGACCAACCGTCGCCGGCTCCACAGAAGATGGAGTCGAAGATGAAGAAGTTCTTCTCGGATTTGCGAGACTATACTCCGGGAAGCTCAGAGTCGGCTCGTACATCTTCGCTCTGTTGCCAAAATACGACACCAGTGTACCACCTTCGCACCCCAGAAACGCCAAGTTCATTAACAT
>Ga0307515_10026124_pt1 | contig 10064 bp, 4 predicted proteins | sample 17_EM_MG_FD_194513 | JGI IMG/M metagenome (GOLD analysis project Ga0307515, IMG submission 194513) | Populus trichocarpa ectomycorrhiza microbial communities from riparian zone in the Pacific Northwest, United States - 17_EM | ecosystem: Host-associated > Plants > Roots > Unclassified | place...
TTATTTATTAGGAATTGATTTTCGTGTTTTTTTTTTTTTTTTTCCTTTCTATATGGTTAACGGATTAACCCGGGGTGACAATAATTTATTTTTTCATTTCTTTTTTTATTTTATTTTTTTCCTGATTTCACCATTGAATATTAAATTGTTTTACAATTGAATTTCATGATTTTATTCAGTTTGTTTTCGATGAGGGTACCCCGATATTACGATCAAGTCATGAATTTGACATGCTAACCCAGGTAAACTTAGTTTTGTTTTCTTGACTTTTTTTTTGTTATCAATTTTATTATCAATTTATTTATTTATTTCATAATATTTAAATTAGCTTAGCCTATTAAATCCAACCAAATCTTGGAAGATTTTTAGATATTTTCTTACCACTTGCATCGCTTGCCTTTATTTATTTATTTATTTTTTACTTTGAAAAAGAATTTGGATGGCCCATAATATAGCGCGGGTCCTATCTAGTTATATGAACTTTAGGTCATTGACAATGAACATTATTTTTTGATGAGCAGCTACTGATAAATAATTCATGCCTAGAAATTGGGGCCGAAGGAGGAAAGGTTAGTGGATTTACCATCTGCATTAACCTGGCAGAAAACTCAGGAAAAAAAAATAGAACTTGTGTATTTTAATGTTTTTAAAAAAAGCGTTTCATTTGAAAATGTATTTTTTTAGTATTTTTTAATTATTTCAATTTTCAATATACTAATATAAAAAAAATATTTTAAAAAAATTATTTTAATATATATATATATATATATATATATATATATTAAAAATATCTCTTAAAAAACGATTTATAGCGTCACATCATACGCTAGCCACATATCTCAAGTATTCACACTGCTTACCTACAAAACTGTAGCAACAGAATAAAAGGAGAAAATGCCAACCCCTAACAATTATGTAGCTAAATTGACCCGGGATTCCCTAGGCTTGACTTTTTTAACTTGAGTTATTTTATTTTTTTTAATTAATTTTATTTTTTAATATTAACTCAATTGAGAATTTTATTTTAACATAATTTTTTTGTTTTTTATCTTCTTGAATTTTTTTAATTAAATTATATTATATTTTTTAATTATTCAATTATTTTTGACTAGTCAAGTTCACCACGTTATATCAAATCTTTACCTAATATAATTTTTTTTAAAATATGTTATAAATGTTTGAATTTTGTTTTTTCTTTTAAACCTAATCCGTAATTTTCTTTTCAAACTAAGGGACCACTTTTGCATGTGAATTGCAGCTGGGTCCTACTTGACCATGCGCTTCTTACTCCACGTGTCTAATTGGTGGCTATGATCTCGTACGATCTACGTGTCAAAACTTCCAGCCCTCATTGCTGGTGCATTAATCAAGCTTTCCTTCTCTCCTCGGCCTCCTCAATGCTCCTCTTCTCTGCCAAAAGCCAGCCCTTCACTTCCTCCATATGACCATCCGACTTCACCATCTCCGCATAATAATCAGGAGGCCCGAGACATCATTTTTTGATCTTCTTCTTTCTTGTTGATGTAGCAGAGCATCTAAAGGGGTATCTAATTGGAATGCTAAGGTCAGGCCTTGTGTAAACCTATCCTAATCCCAGTCCAGCGGTCTCTGTCCCTTAGGCAAGCGCAGGATCTTTCAAATGGGAAAGAAAGATGGAGTGGAATCCAAAAGACTTATAGGTTGTTATGGAACCAATTCTCTGCTATGATTGAATTCAATTGTAATATTAAAATTGAAATCGATTGATAGATGGATTGGATTCTCGTATTTGGAGCAAATATCCCTACTATGATTTCAATTCATTCTGTTTCCTATCTTCCTTGCTGTTCTCTTCCTCTCTCTGGAAACCCCACATTGCTACTAATACTGGAAAGAAACAAACCAAAATAGAACAAAGAAAATGATCCAATTTACATACTTAAGCACCAAGAACAACCCTTGATTTATGGAACAAAATTTACTCTAAACTGATAGCTAGACCATCAAACAAATACACACATAGCCTCGATTCAACAAAGCTTATGGACCCAATTCAGAATTATTCAAACCCAAATGATGGTTTACCATGAAGTTCATAAGTTTATACAAGAACAAGCTAAAACACAGCTTGATGCAAAAATCAAAGATACATAAATGGGCCCAGTGACTATACAAAAGCAAGCTATTTCAATGTGAAAGAGAAAGGAAAACAGAAATAAAACCAAGCAGATTCAGGCTCAGAGTGACAGTTTACCTTGTTAGAGAGAGATTGAGCTTTTGAAGTTGATATCGCAGATACTGCAAGCAGAGCCAAAGTAAAACCCTAAACCCTGATTTGATACGGATAACATTAGGCCTTTGTATAAAATTACAAGTGACTTGCTAGCATTTACATTTTTTTTAATTGAATGATAATATCTCACTCTATTGTTTGCAAAATAGTATTGAATTCTCACTCTATTGTTGGTGATGAAGGTGGCTTTGCTCCTAATATTCAGGTTTGTTAATGCTATTAGCTACCTGTTCATGTACTAATCGTTGCATTAGAACTTCTAGGTCTGACTTGTTACCAATTGGATTGGAATTAAACTGCGCGGGCAGTGGTGAAGTTGAATCGTGTCTTTTGTGCAGGAAAACAAAGAGGGTCTTGAACTGCTCAAGACAGCAATAGCCAAAGCTGGATATACCGGAAAGGTTGCTATCTCTTCTGATGATGTTAAAGCTCTTTGCTCTTAAAATCATTATGGATGTTGCTGCTTCAGAATTCTATAATAACGATGACAACACCTATGATTTGAATTTCAAGGAAGAGGTAACTTATTCATTTAATCATGTTGTTTAACGACCAAATGCTACTTTCTGTCTCCTTAGAATGACTGCATTCTATCAAGTTTGAATTTAAACCTGAGGCCCCAGCTTATGAATCTTTCTGTTGTAGAACAACGATGGATCACAAAAGATATCTGGAGACAGTCTGAAGAATGTGTACAAATCATGTGCGACTGATTATCCAATTGTATCCATTGAGGATCCATTCGATCAAGATGACTGGGAACACTATGCTAAGATGACATCTGAAATTGGTGAGCAAGTGCAGTTTGTTGGTGATGATCTCCTTGTCACAAACCCCAAGGTGATTATGGGAGCTAAGGTTTAAACTATTAGTCTTGTAACATGTTCTGTATAATGTATGTTGAGATGAGCAAAATCTGAAAGTGATCGGCCACCTACTCAAGTGTTTTTATTGCAGCGTGTGGAGAAAGCAATTAAGGAGAATACCTGCAATGCTGGAGCTACCAAATCTAAACTGTTTTGCCCTCTATTTCACAATTTATCAGGTGAATCAAATTGGTTCTGTAACTGAAAGTATTGAAGCTGTGAAAATGTCGAAACGTGCTGGCTGGGGTGTCATGGCAAGCCACAGGAGGTACATCCTCTTTTTTGTGGCTTTCATCAATTATTTTTTCACCAATTAACATTTCTGACATGGTTCCCCTTGTTCGTTGCAGTGGTGAAACCTAGGATACTATCATAGCAGATCTTTCAGTTGGATTGGCTACAGTAAGTACTAGGGCATTTCTCAAGCTCTTGGTTTTTTTTTATTATTATTATTATTACCATGCCAGATGATGTGCTCTTGAACGCCTTTGAATAAACTACTGGAGCGCAGAAGTTGGATATGTTGATAGATTGTTAGGCTGTTGCTTGAGGCTTGAGCTGAAATTTACTCATGGTTTCTTCTTCTCAACAGGGACAGATCAAGACTGGAGCTCCTTGCAGATCAGAACGCCTTGCAAAATACAACCATGTAGATGGAAATGTCTTTCACCATACACAGCTTAAGATGAGGAATCTCACAAAGTATGATTTTTCATATCATACACAGCTTAAGATGAGGGTCTCACGAAGTATATTACCCAAATTCAAAGCAACACAATATGCAGATCAAGGTGAAAGAAAAAACTATCCCGTGGTCATGCTCATAGGATAACTCACTTTTTCATTCTGCTGAAACAGAACAGCTAGTTTTAACCAAAATTTTTGCAGAGCACACTAGTCTTACTACACTTGAATTAACCAAAATTTTATTCACACCATCCATCTTGACACTTTAGTTATGCGTGAGGGTGAACTTGCAGTATTGTAAAACAAGCCTACAGTTAAAACACTAAGTTTTCGAGATCCATCTATACCCACTGTCTGTAAAAGCAGCCATTGAGTTCAAAAGCAGAAAAGAAGCACATAAAACAAATAATCAACGAGCGTTCACCAACTCAACATCAAACACAAGCCATGAGTTTGGAGGTATCTTCCCGCCAGCACCCCGATCTCCGTAACTGTATAGAATATTTCACAGTAAGTACATTTTGGCAGGGAAGGAAGACTTGATAAAGAAGATTTTAACAAGTTTAGAAAACCCTGTTTTTTAAAAGTGAAACCCCAAAGGCAAAGAAATTGATGATGAACTTATGTCATGTCATGTAGGAAGTAATAGATAAGCAATGAGTTTGGTATTTCCCAAAAGTAAACATGCAGATCATATCTGATGAATTTGAGTCAGGAGTGCACCGGGGAACATATGACAGAAGTGGTAGCCATAGCTTACCCCATCGATGGTGGAATTGTGAGTCTTCTTTTGTCCCCAACTCGCATACCTGCAGGTTTAACATATAAAAACATGTAAATTTATGGATAATAAATTAAACATACAAGTTTAACTCTTAAACATCAATATGATTACCATTAACTCCAACATCCCATCCTTTTATGACTTGTCCAACACCTGCAGGACACCAAGAAAGTAAATCAATCATCATGAAATCAAGTTTTTGTTATCCATTGACTAGTCCAAATCATAGTACCTAGGCGGAATTTAAAGGGAGCCCTCCCGACATTAGAGTCAAATATTTTTCCGTTCTTCAGCTTACCAATATAGTGCACACTGACCTGAAACTCAAACGGCATATAGTTTTAGTCGATCAAATAAGCTTTCACCTTTGATTCATCAATAACTTTTGCTAAAAAACTCCAATTATGCCAACGTTACAGTAAAATATGGATTTTAATTAGTATATGGTGGCTATCACAAATATATGCATCTAAATATCCTTGCATGTTGCTTGTTATGAAATCATCCGTAACTGACAGAGGCAATGTATGGTGAACAACTCGATGACATGCAATGTATGGTGAACAATTCGAACATTTCTTAATATCAATCTATGCAAGAACCGATAACAAAAATAATGTGCTTAAACCACAATTTACTGATTTCCTCTATTTGGAGGTAAGGAGTATAAGGGGGGAAACACTAAACACAATTAAAGCAAGAGCTTGGGGGAAAATATGACTTTGGCTTTGCGGATTGATTGAACAACAGTCAAATACAGGGCAAAGAGTTACCTGACTTCCAGGAGAAGCTCGTTTACCATCTGGTTTGCCCATTGCTAATTCTTCAATAACCAATCCATTTGAAAAGGTTCTAACTTGTGAGGACTTGGCTGTAGATTGCTTATCCTCAGACTCCAATGAAGACTTGGCTTCACCTCCCGCAGCTGAAACAGCTTGATCATTAGTTGTTGCTCCACTATCCTGGGTCTTTTTCTTCTTCTTATTCTTCTTCTTTTTCTTATCCGATGAATCTTCACCGGGCATACTATCTGCATCAGTGTCAAGGTCCCTGCACATGGGTTCAGCGGCAACATATTTAAGTAAAAGCTAAAAAATAATGCTATCATCAGGCTACCATAAATCCCTCCATTCACAAATACCAGCATCCTTGAGAGACAGAGATGTAAAGAATCCTAAGCCATTTCCTGTTATTCCGAACCTTTCGGGGTGTGTGGTAAGATTATTTGGACAAAAACTCTTAATTTAAAAACAGTGAGTTCACACACTTGTTGGATTAGAGTTGGTCCAGGCACTTTTTCACACTCAATGACATACAGAGACATGTCATAAGAATGAACATATTTTCATATTTGATAGGCAACAATAACACTGTTCTATGTCACAGAATAATAGACTATGGTTCTCACCTCTGTTCATGTTTGTTTCGGTTGGTAGAATCCTGCTTTTTCACTTGCTTGGACTCGATTTCATCTCTAGAGGCATTGTTGATCTCTTCCTTGTCATCCATTTCATCAACCTTTGCCTCTGTACCTCGTTCTCTCTGCTTCTTCTTTTTCTTTGTTTTCCTGCCATCAAAATTCAGGAACCACTTCAGAAGATATAATTGACGAGTCAATGTAAGGTAAACTCCTTGCTTGAGGAAAGTGCAACCTAATAACTCAACCAACCACAGTTCCTGACAAAAAAAAATGAGAATAATTTTTTTTTAAAAAAAAACCTCCCAGGTATGGAAGGTCTCACCTTTCTGGTTGACCATCTTGATCAACGCTTTTAACTTTTCTCTTTTTTCTAGTGTCATCATTATCCTCACTTGCCATCTTTTTCTTAGTCTCTTGGGTTGTTTCCTTATCTTTTTGTCCATCTAGTTCTGCTTGCTGCTCCTGAACTGTATCTTTGCTTTTTGCAGAGGAAGAAATTGGAAAACCATCTTCATCTTCACTTTCCAGAACAGAAATACCTCTATCCCTCTTAAGAACAATTTGTTGTTGAGAGTTGTTTTGGTCTTCCTTGTCACTTGATTGATTATTCTTCTTCTTTAGCCGTTTAGACTTGCCATTTTCTTTTGTAGGTTTGTCATCTTCAGTTATCTCCTCAATTACAACTAAAATAAGGAGCAGATTTAAGGAAAGAAAACATCTTTGGTTAATTGCTGCTATTGATCCTAAATCAAATTATCTAAAACTTCATTGAAAGCGTGCCAACAAGCACATATAACAACAAGTAGCATAAATTTGAAAGAAGTCCACAAACATTGGATGACTAATTTTACACAAGACAAGAACAATAGATTCAGAACTCATAGCGAAGTAAACATGATATAATACGATAACGCATAAATGTTACCATAAATTATGTAAACAAATTTTAGGTAAATTTTTGTTGGTGTATGTAAACATATAAAATTCTTTAACTAATATTACCAAGGCTTAGAAAATTCTCAAGTTCTGAAATGTTCTGAAGCTTTCCTCCTAATTTTTTTCACCAATATTTGAACTGATTTATCTTTTGCAGTAATTATTAAACGGCCAACAGTTTCCATGTACAGATATTAGGGGCATCCATTTGGAACAGAGCTGATGCTTTCTGTTGCAGAAGCTCTGGACTAATGACCAATTTAGCACTAGATAAACAATTTCATTATACAAGGATATTATTCACCTAAGATACTAAAAAGTACATAGTCATAGCTCTTAAAACTCCTTTTGAAACTCTTTAGACCAAAAAGTAACAGAAAAAGGTAAATGAACCTTGTGAATATAAAGACAATGTATTTAATCAAATTGTCAAAATACCTCCACTTTTGGGAACAGGCGAAGGGGAATACATTTGAAGATCATCATCGTCGTCATCATATTCATCATCATAATCATATTCACTGGACTCATCCGACTCCGTATCAGCAATATCCTCTCCCGAATCACTTAAAAGTTGTAGAAATTAAGAAGAACAAAGTAATGACAAAATTTAATTCAACCAAGCAATTCCGCATTGTATTCAAAATATCTACAATTACTTGAAGTGGGTGGGGAAGGAAGAGAAATGATAATAAAAACAACCAATAAACTACAAACCCAAAGAAACTAGTGAAGAGGATACTATTCATATTCATCTCGGAGGTGATCTCCTTCTACAGAATCAAAGTAACCACAAAGATGGATGCTTTGTGGTCCAATAACTGAGAACGCTACTAATTCATCCGTAAATTCAAGATTCAGAGAGCAACTTTCAGCTTTCCCTGGCAACAGTGAACATACAAAAATTGGACTCCTGTGTCCAACTGAACACTGGAGTATGCTCCTTTCTTTTGACGAACCAAGGCCCAAAGTTGCCTACATTGTAATTCAGCACACATAAACAACTCAAAAACTGAAATGTAATTATAATATGATCCACAGATATTGATATCAACAACAGCCATAAGACAACAAAACCAACAAACACGTGGAAGGCCAACACTAATTGAAAACTAAAAAAAAGAAAATTCAAGCAATTTTACTATTTCCCCCACCAGTTAAACTTTCAAAGCTCTGAAAGAATAATAGAATGGATTGGCCTAGCGAAAAATACCTGAGTTACCCGAAGCTTTCCTTGCACATCATCAGAGTGATAAGGATGAGGCTTGCCTGGTTTCACTTCAATACCTAAATAGCATATCAACACATGAAACATCAAAAACGACATTCAACGACCAAAGCCATTAAAACCCATCTCAGTATCGACATTTTCAATTATCACAAACTAAAAGGTCCAGAAATTAGGATCCAAAACCACCATTCAAAACCCAAAAACATTTTTTTAAAAAAAAAACTTATCTTTCCATATTCACATTGAATATTTTTAACACCCAACTTCATTAACAACCTTTTAGATTCTCGTAAGCTCAAAAATCCAAAATTTACAACAAAAACACAAACAAATAAAGATTATTACAATTACCCCGTGATTTCTAAGCAACCAAAAACGTCAAACAGATGAAGTAAATCAATATAATATGAGAACTAATAGTTTGAGTAATTAAAATTTGATTGAGATACATACCCCAGAAGCTCATTCTTTTGTTTTCTGATACAAAGCAGCTCTCTGTCTAAAACCCTAAAAGGTGCCTTGCTGTTTCTTTTTTAAACCTCAGCCTGTCTTAAGTTTAGGCTGCTCTCTAGGGTATTACAGAAAGTTCGTACTACCGCTTTGCAATGAGAACACGTGTTTTCTTCCTCCTTTTTCTTATTTTGGGAAAATATCAAAATATACCCCCAAACTATTGAGATAGTATCAATCTCACCCACACTACACTATTTTGATTTCTCAATTATGACTTATGTTACAATACTATATTATATAAAATAAAATTTATTATTATAAAATAAAAGTTAAGATTTGGATGAAAAACATTTAATTGAAAATTTATAAGAGTTTGAGAATAATATTGATACTTAAAATTGTTTGATGGTAAAATTGAGATTGTCTATATAGTTGGAGGGTGCTTTTGATGTTCTATTATTATTGGCCCTTTTCTTTTCTCATTCTCCTTGGCCCATTAGAAAAGAAAAATGAGTGTTGGGGACAAATGGGCTTTGAAGAGTGTTTAAATTAGGAAATTAATGCTGGTGATGCAATTTGAATGAGGCCCATAAGCCCAGATCTGAAGCAAATTAGGAAAATTATGTTTGAGATGATAGTCTTCTTTCTAATACTTAAATTATGATTGCGAATTTATCACATAGAGAAACGTTTTTTTTTCAAGAAACATTAACTCTCGATAATTGAGAGATAGGTACATAACTTAATCATATTTTTATCTCAAAACTGATTTGAAAAATAGTTTAAGTTTTCGATTTAGTTTAAATTAATTATTTTTATTAAAATATCATTATTTTTTTAAGGAAAATATCTTGAGGTTAATTTGGTTAAATTTGAATTGAGTTTAACTGAATTAACTAGATTATAAGATAATGAGAAGATGAACCTAATTTTATTGAGTTTGTATTTTTTTTAGTTTAATTTAAACTCATAATTATTGAAGTCTAGATGGGTTTACCAACCATGAATTTATTTTTTCTTTTTTAAAAAAATTATTAAATAATAATTTTTAATAATTTACAATTTTCCATAAGAGACATAATTTTCATACCACTAATGACATCGTAGGAATCTTCATTCTAAAGTGCTTGTTGAAATTCTTCTTTAGTCATACGAACTTAATTGTATATAATAAAATATTCTAACCAATAAAACTAGTTATTCCATAACATATATTTAGTATTCAAATTTAGAATATTCATGGTCGCTTCCCCATTCGCAAATTAAATTTTAAAAATGTTAGAAGCATATTATTATTAATTTGTAAATCATAATTAATGATTTCTAACAAGTAACTTCTGGATTCTAGCTAGCCAAACCCATATAAACACAAGTGATTTTTTGAAAAAAAAAAATTATTTTATGTTCGTGAATAC
>Ga0307515_10026125_pt1 | contig 10064 bp, 5 predicted proteins | sample 17_EM_MG_FD_194513 | JGI IMG/M metagenome (GOLD analysis project Ga0307515, IMG submission 194513) | Populus trichocarpa ectomycorrhiza microbial communities from riparian zone in the Pacific Northwest, United States - 17_EM | ecosystem: Host-associated > Plants > Roots > Unclassified | place...
GTCCGGGTTCGCCCGGGTCGCCTGGGTCCCGGGTCAACCCACCGGGTCGCCCGGGTTTGGCCGGGCTGTTGCCACAGCCGGTCTTTTGTTAAACCCGGACCGGTCCAGCCACCGGGTCGACCGGGTCCCGGGTCGACCTACCGGGCCGGGCCGGGTTTAATAACAGTGGTATTAGCATGATATCAAGAAGAATACTATTTAATATATGTTCACAAAGTCTCTGTAAAAAAAAAGGGTAAATGACTCAATAATTCCAGAAAATAATTATGAAACACTTCAATATGTTTCTACAATTTAAATGATATCTACTCAATATATAATTCTGTTAACCCAAGAGGTCCCGGCGGAGCGGTAGGCATGCTCTCGTCGCTTACGAAGTTGGGGGTTCGACCCTCTTCTTCGTCTGCAGAAGGACGCTTGGGGAGACCTTGCCACCCGGGCTGAGAGATTAGTCTGGGCCAGCGCCTGGGATAGCCTGGTTTGACAAAAAAAAAATATATAATTCTGTTAAGTTTTTTTTTTTTATTTAAATTGATATAATTTTTTTTTTTAAAAAGTATCTTTTATGAAATTGAAAAGTTGCTCCAAAATAAAAGGTTTTAAAATGACTAAAAAAGATTATAAATTACAAAACGACTGTACGTTTTCACTGCATTATACAGCGTAAGCCACCGTCACTCAGTTCAGTCCCTGTATCTGAACCGAAACTCCCGCCTCTGAGATGGCAACTTCCTCTTTATCAACAGTTCAGTCCTCAATTAATCACAAGCCACTTCGATTATCACCACAACGAGTCTCACCTAAACTCGATTTTATTAGAATTCCACAAAATCACAAAATCTACTGCGGCTACTCTTGCTTTGAGGCGAGTAATTAATTTTCTGTTTTTTTTCCTAATCAGTAGCAGCAGCTGCTGATGATGATTCCTGTTTGCTTTTTTTTTTTAATAGTTAATCACTGTAGGATTAATTAAAATCATCAAGTGTTAATTGCAGGTTAAGGATGTTAGCTATAGACCTCCAGGGACTGAGCTTAATCTCCTAAATAAAGTTACCTTTTCGCTTCCAGAGAGAAGGTAATGACTTAATCCGTTAATTAATTAAATGTTGTGTTTTGCTGTATGAATCTTATTCTTCTTGCTCTGATTGATGTAGTTTTGGCTTGATTTTTGGTCAAAGTGGGAGTGGAAAAACTACTCTTTTGCAGGTTTATAACTGCCGTTAATTGAATTGGAAATGTTGTTTTGGTCCTTCTTGTAATTTGTAATTTTGTGTTTTTATTTTTTATAGCTTCTTTCCGGGATAAGCAAACCAACGTCAGGTTCGATTTGTGTTCAAAGATATGGGAATGATGGAAATCCAAACCAATTGCCTGAACAGCTATCTCCTGAAAAAGTTGGTATTGTCTTTCAATTTCCCGAGAGGTATTCGTCCTTTGATAATTTGGAAATTTAGAATTCTTGCTATCTACATCGAGCCATTTCCGGCTTTAGGTTTATATACAGTTAAGTTTTCAAGAATGTTGTCTACTGCAAGCTAGGTACTTTGTGGCTGACACTATTGCTGATGAAGTTACATTTGGGTGGCCAAGGCGAAAGAGCAGCGTTCAATTAAGGGAGCATCTTGCTTTGAATCTGCAAAGAGCTGTAAATTGGGTACCTGTTTTTTTTTTAATAAAAAAAGTGATCATGTTTTACCTTTTCTTTTTCTGGTCATTTTTTTCTTGAGGTTGTCTATGATACATTACATTACATCTTGATGCCAGTTCTTAACACAGTACTTAATTTAATGATAACTTTAGGTTGGATTGAATGGGATCTCATTGGATAAAGATCCTCACTCGCTAAGTGGTGGATATAAACGTCGGCTTGCCCTGGCTATTCAATTGGTAAGAACCTATGTGTAATTAGGTAGTTTTGCAACCTTTATACTCGTAGCATGCTTTGAGTAATGAATGTTCTCGATCTAATGTTCAGGTTGAAGTCCCAGATCTGTTGATATTGGATGAGCCTCTTGCTGGTCTAGGTAGGGGTCACACTCAGTAATTTTTGGTTCCTAAACCATTCCTTGTCTTCCCTCTTGTTAAACTCACTGAGGATGGTTAGTGTGATCTTTTTGAAGCTATTCAGAATTTAAGAACACCTGAACCTGTAAATGCAGTTTTCTCAAATTTTAAATGTATGAATATTTATAGCAATTAAGAGTCAAGAGAGGCCTGCTCTGAGCATGTTTGATCTCGATGCCTAAACTTCAGCTATTTGATGACCAACTTATGGATTTGAATTTTCTATTATTTCCTTTCTTTTCATCAGTGATACCGAACTACACATCAGTGGTACCCCTTACCATATCTCTCTGCCCCAATAATTTGGGTCTTTGACTTCTCTAAAAAGGACTGGTACCACCTTGCTATCAAGACTGGTTGTGTCACTTCAACTTTTTTCAATTTGGATAATTTTAACTTCAAACTCAATTTGATCCCTTTTGTGGGTCAAATTCTAAAATGCAATGTTTAGCCTCATGGTTATTAGTTATTAAAAGCTTTTCTTGAGATTTGAAGTGATGGGCATTTAACACATGTCCATTATAGGGTTTCAGTATATCCACCTAGCTTCTTCATTCGTTCATTCTTTTATGCTGTAGTGAGTTTGTTTTGTTACACGCTTTGGTTATCAGATTGGAAGGCACGTGCAGATGTTGTAAAGCTTTTGAAGCACTTGAAGAAGGAATTGACTATCCTTGTTGTCAGTCATGATCTCAAGTAAGTCTGTTTAACTGTCCAAATCCGAGTCTTGTCTTTTGGACCTTTTCTTCTGAAATGCCCACCTTCCTTTTCTGTTAACATACTGTTTTTCTTGTTTGTATGGTTCTATACTAATGCTTTATGTGCCGTCATATTTTAGCTGTTCAAATAACTGTATTTCTAGTTCCTGTTTTCAGAAATAAGTAATCTCATAAGAATTATATGGATGTTGTTGTATAACTTGCATGGGTTATAATAACTGTATTTTTAGTTTCTGTTGTTCATAAACAAAGACATTGGTAATCTCGTTAGAACGCTTAGAGGCTCCACCAAGCAAGCTCTTCTTATTGCTTTGTATCTGAGCCTGATTTCCTGAATCCAATATAGTTTAATTTACAGATACCGCAAACTAATTTATTGAACCTTCACCTATCATAGGACACCACTTGTATTTGCTCATCTTGTGTCTCTTTCCACTATATGCATATGGTGCTACTTTTACTGATAGAGCTTCTGGTTTCTCTTCCAGAGAGTTAGCAGCTCTAGTTGATCATTCCTGGAGGATGGAAATGGGCGGATTTCTGAGGGAAGAGCTTCTTCCAGTGTAACCTTGGAGTGGACTATTGCCTACCTTACCACATGTTATGCTATGAGGTTTGACCTGAATGGTTCTAGTTCTATATGTTTATGCCAAAAGCTGGAATTTTTGGAAATTATATCAGAAACATGTCTTGCTGCTAAAATCCAAATCCTTAATAGTATTTTTCTTCTTTCTTTCGTTCTTTTTTGAGAGAGAATTGGATCCTTGATAGTACCTGTTGCTTTCTAATCTGCGTAGGTACCAGCCCTGTAGGTACCAACCTCCAACCATTGTTCTTAAAGCTTAAAATGCATCTAGGCATGAAGGTTTCTTGGAACCTAGGCTCAAGGTGCAGGTGTTTGTCTAGGAATAAGAAGGTGAATACTTACTGTAGTTCATATATATGCGTAATAACGTAAAGAAAAATATTAATTTTAAGAAGAAAATAAGAAAAACATTAATAGCCCTGATGTTTGTTTCTTATCTTGATAATAGATTAATTAGAAAATGAATAATTTTTTAACTTTGATTCTATCAGAATAGAATAGAGAGATAATAAGCTAGCAAAATAACAAAATAATATTTTTTTTCCTTAGCATCAATTATGTCAATAAAATATGACCATCATTAACTAAGAGAGGGTGAATGATTTCGCTAAGCAGTAAAAGAAAGTAATAAAAACAACAGTATAATAATTAAAAAGAATAAAAAATCATTTGTATGAAAGTCAAATTCTTTTGTCCAAATAAACCATACTTTTCAAATTGACGTATTCTCTTTTGTTTTTCTTTCACAATTAGTTTGGTTTTTCTAATGAATAAATTTGACAAAAATAGTTAGTGGATTGACGTGTCATATCAGTAAAAGGTTTCCTCCCACTCTCTCAAGTAAATAAATAGAAGTCACATGGGTAGTACAAAGGTATATTAAAAATCAACTACACAAGCTAGAAACCTAACATACAAGAAGTTTAATTAGGCATGAGTTTTGTGCTTCTTTGTAAGTCCCTAGGCATGTGCTTCTCTTGCTTAATGCATGCTTGATTGAAATCACCTGGCTTTTACCCTTAAAATCCCTTTCCATCACAGATTAGTGCCTTGTGCATCAGGCATGCCTTAGGTGCTTTTGCTAACACTACCTCCAACAGTTTGGAATTTGATGCACTGTTTTCAAGCTATCCGCTCACTATCATATTTGATTCTAAATAGATTGTTTAACGATTTTGATTAGATGAATTTTGGTAGGTGAATTTTGGAAACTTGAATGTTGGGTTTCCATCCCAAATTTGAGGTGTCGGACTCCATAAAAACGGGAAATAGTTGATTTGAGGGGCATTTTAATATAAATAGTTTGCATGGGCTTGATAGTGGCCTTGGGACCAATAAACACTGGCTTGCTTTGTGAAAAGAAAAGGACCAACTACTAGTTTACTCCAAAATAGAACTTAGATTTCAATTTATTCCCTTAGTACAGAACCGTGCAATGTTACAGTTGAACAATGAGAAATGTTTCAGTGCTACCCTTCCATATACTATCACATATTTTTAACATCTTGCAGAAGATGGTGAAATTGTAGTTATTGTAATGGTTCGAGGGGAACGATGTTTTACTATCATTTGGAGGCTAAGAGAGCACAACTGGCCATAATGGCGGGTCTCTTAGAATATCATTACCAATGTAAACTGCTTAATGAAATTGTAGGTCTAAGAAGGGTAGGTGTTACTTCAATGAGAGATGTAAAATTTAGCAAGTGAAGGCTCTTGTTTTATTTCAGCTATTTATCTCCTTTTTGCCTCTTTCTCTATGCTTTGAGTTAACAAATTTGACATGTTAGTGTACAGGTCTGTTCCCTTTTATCAGCTTGATTTTTTTTTTAATAATAAATCATCAAGACCTTGAAAGCATTAGCTATATCAATAACTTTTTTTTTCTTAATTTCAGATGAAGTTTGATTTGGCGTCATATGCCCAACATAAGCTCCTCCCTTAATAATCTTACCTTCTCGCGTCTGAAGAAACTGATTTCCTGAATAATCACTTGTTTGGAAAGAGAATGATAATTCAATAATTCAAATGGAACATGCAAAAATACCAATCATGTCTACTAATTAAGTTGGTTACATGATGCTTAGTCTTCGCAGCTTTATTATTATACAGAGAGATAAGATGCATACCATATATTGTTCACATCTCCTTGTGTTCATGACCATTACAATCACTCACAAATACATATGAATGTAGATGATACAATCAAACAGCATATTGCAAGTATGCTTTAGCTCCTTTGCTACAGCTCCAGCACCAAATCTACATTATCAATATTGGAAAAGGGTTAGATATGTGCATCAATAAGCGTAATCATATCAGTAATTCACCTTGATGATCACAATGAGGTCAAATTAGCTCTTTAAAGATAAAAATACTATCAATGCGGTAGCATACATAGGGAAATACACTATTGAATGATTGACTAATTTAATGGCTGGATGTCTGGCCTAAGTAGACAATTTAAATTATCTTGGAACATGAATGGTTGTCTGCTAATAATGTTTGACATAATAAATGAAAATTCATCTTAAATTTGTTTCTTTTACTTTCTATTTTGTTTTTTGGCAGAAATGTTGATTTATGTGTCAACATGTCACAATATAATTTTGATTGTGCGTTGAAGATCTAATTTTAAATTTTAGTCTGCTTTGAGGAAAAATAGTAATAGTAAGCAGAAAATTGTTTACTCGGGTGTTGGTTACCTGTTTTGGAATTTTCCTTTCCCTGCAAGTTTGATTCATGTTCAACCAGATATCATAATGTAGTAGAATGTATTCAAAAGAGTTAAGACGTTTCAACTGAAAATATTGTGAGAGAACAAGATTATGTATCTGAATATTCGATAAGAATGTAGAATCTGTTTTCTTTTACAATCAATATAAATATGCTGTCAATAAATAAATGTACATTGGTTTTATGTATAGGTGGATATGTAGGTGATCCTATGTTCGTAACTGATGAAGTATGTGGCCGTAGATAGGACAGAATGAAGAAAAATGCTTAGTTGAGTTCAGGTGGAAATTATTGATGATATAGCATCTAGAAATTGAATGACCAGTTTAGAGAGTTATTGAATTAAATTTTGTTCACGAACAATGATGGTGTACTCGGCATCTTGAAATTGAATGACCAGTTGAGAGTCTGAGTTATTGTATTAAATTTTGTTTTTGAAAAATGGTGTTGTACTTGGATGTTAAAATAAATAAATGAATGGTGACATTCTGGTGGACATTTATTGCAAGCTCAGTAGTGAGCTTCCTACTTGTTTGTGTCAGATATTCTTAATATGACCATATGTGTAAATAATTTGACTCTTTCATTATTGCTGCTTTTGGCATATCTTGTTCCCATTAATGCAGTTTTTATGAACTTCTTTTGCTTGTAAATAAATGGGTTTTGAGTGCATGGATAAGGAATTAAAATGTTTAACATTTTATTCATCTATGCATATTGTAACAAATGATTAATGGTGCCATAGTCAGCTATCTATACTTGAAGTAAACCAAATGCTATCATCTACATGTTCTATATTTTTGGAAGGTCAAGACGTGCTAGTACTTACAGCCTGCATCTGTTTTAATCCAGTATTCCCCGTTTGCTCTTGAATTACTGCAACTATGACCATAATAAGGCAGTTTCAAGTTGTTCATATGGCTTTGGACCCCATCAATTGACTTGGATCCAGGAAGAATGATGGGGACACCGAACCCGAAATATTATTTATGCACGCGAATGATCATAGACGATGGAGGATAGCCCAAACAATTGAGAGATTGGGCTTTAACTTATGTTTTTGGGTTTAATTTATATGAACTTTTAGTTAAGGTTTATTAATTTGGTTTTATTTGTTGGGTTTGATTTAATTATTGTTAGGTATTTTATTTAGTGGGCTATAAGCTCAAACGCTTGTTCTAGTTAGGGTTTTAGTATTTATATCCTACTTTTCTAAATGTTAAGGGACTTTTGATGATTAATGAAAATTTGCAGATTTTGCATATCTCCAATGCCCTTTCTTCTCTTTCTTTGCTTTCTCTTCTCAGCTTCTTCTCTAAAAGCTTCTTTCTTTTCCCGGCTTTAATTCTTATTATTTATTGTCCCGCATCAAATTTGGTATCAGAGCATGACTTTTAATTGTTCTTACAATTAAACGATCCATATGTTTACGTTTAACCCTAGATTGATCTTAAAAAAAAAAAAAATTGTTCCCTGTTCACTGTGCAAAAAAAAAGTCCTATTGTTCTGATTGAAAAAAAAGAGAGGAAAACACTGTTCATCTTCTCCACCAGCAAACAACCGCCCAAATCAAAAGTGTCACTGTTCATCATCAATGACATCCATCAGCAGCGGCGCCCTTGCCATCAGCGGCGCCTCAGCCAATCACAGCGGTAGACCCACCACCACCGAGAAGACCACTGCATCAGCCCACAGATCCATGCCGATTTACTACCTCCGATACAGATCAGCGGCACCTCCACAGCAGACCTTCGACTTCAGCAACCAAACCAGCCACAACCACTCATAAACCACCAGCCACAGCCACTCACAAACCCACCACAGCCAGCACCGACTGGTGATTCACCGCAGCAAGGGCAGCGCAACAGATCTTCGTCTGCCACCATCCACAGTGCCCTCGCCTTCAGCAGCGACAACGGTTCAACAAGCCCCCGTCCAGCAGCGACATCACAGACATCACAACCCTTTCCTCGCATCGCCGATCCCAAGCAGAATCACAGATCCACTTATCTTGCGCCGTTGCCGTCAGCAGTGGCAACAAATTACAGAAGGCAAGGAAGAAGGAAACAGAAGCTCTCCACACAAAATAATTCACCCTACCATGTCATCGCCGCGTCACCTTCCACGTCATCACCACGTCACCTGCTGCTTCATCACTCTTAAGCAGCATCTGCGTCAGCAGCCACTTAAGCTTATCCTGCCATGTCAGCTGCTATGCAATCTTTTACTGCCATGTCAGCATAATCCGCCACATCATCCAGTCTTTCATGTCAGCGGCAGCAAGTTCCAGCTCCGCCCGTCAAATATAGTTAGTGACTCAGTCTAGCTTTTGATTTATTGAATTTTACCTGGTTTTGGAATTTTCATTTAAAGTTATCATTAATATTACTTTTGTGCCAAAAAAAATCATAAAAAAAATATCTCACCTAGCATTTTTAATTGTTAATTTTTGTTCATTAACCTCTTTCATCAGTGATAGCTAATATCTTATTCTATTTGATAATTATGAATTCTTGATTATGACATCGTGTTTGATTAATCATTTACACTTAAGAATCTAGTATTACATGCTTATAATTTTATTAGTGTAATTTGTTCTTGATTAATCTCCACATTTAAGATAAAAAAAATAAAAAAAATTTAGCTTTATTTTTGTATTGTGACTTCACTTGCAAGAACCATTGTGATCTCAATTTCATTTCTAAGTGAGTGTTGCATGCTTTTGTGTCATGATCATCCAGTATCCAAACTTAAGTTTACACTTACCGTAGACTTAACCCTTAGTCATATTTTTATGACCACTTAAAGGGCACTGCAAACTTAGGTGATCACCATGTTTAGAAGAATTGAGCCCCAAGAGAGTTTTCGAATAAGGCACTCAAAGACCAGTAAATATCACAAGAATAATCATTATGGACAAGTTCACTCTGAGCGCCACCAATATGACTATCATTTAGGTTACTCTAAACACGATGACTTTGATGAGCGAGTCTGGAGTCCTAACAAAATAGAAGCTCCCACTTTTGACGGTCGTCATGACCCTTGGATATTTGATATGTGGATTCGTGATATGGATAGATTCTTTGAGTGACATAACTTGTCTGATAATAGAAAAGTTAGATTTGCTAAGATGAAACTCATTGATGAAGCCAAAATTTATTGGAGAGATGTTGAGGATTGTTTAGAGATGAGAGGTAAACCTCCTATAACTGATTGGATTAAAATGAAACAAAAACTTCAGGAGAAGTACCTACCCCAGTCTTATAGGAATAAACTCTTAGATCAATGGAACAATCTAAGACAAGGGAATAAGTCTATCAATGAGTATATAACGCAGTTTAACGATTACATGATTAGATGTGCCATAAGAGAGAATGAAACCATGACTTTGCGTTGATTTTGTAAAGGCTTAAATGATGATCTTAGAAAAGAAGTTGAATTTCAAGGTGTATCTACCCTTAACCAAGCTTATACCTTAGTTCAAGATTACAAGTTGGTCACGAAGAATCAGTGGATGAATCGTCAGGGCTCTTATAGTATCCCTACTAGGTCCCAATTCAGAAGTAGTGATTCTTTGTTAGGTGCTCTACCCCACAGACCTAATCCTAGTAGCGCCCAACTTTGTAAGAAAGATAAGGACAAACGAGTTATCAATGAAGTGTCTAAGGTGAGTTTAAAGGTTAAGTGTACTAATTGTTTAGGTTTTGGTCATATCTCTTTAGATTGCACCTCTAAACCCTTAGTCATCCAAAAACATAAGGATATAGGTAAAGAGGAATATTGTAGGCTTGAAGTGTATGAGCCTAATCTTGAGGATTTTAGTGACCTAGATGATGAGGATGTGCAAGAAGAGGGACCCAACACAATGAGTCCACATGAGCTTGAGAATGAGGTTAAGAAAGAGTCTGATATGTCTGCTTTAATGGTAGAGGAAGTTTTAGGGAACTCTTCAGTGGAATCGC
>Ga0307515_10026126_pt1 | contig 10064 bp, 8 predicted proteins | sample 17_EM_MG_FD_194513 | JGI IMG/M metagenome (GOLD analysis project Ga0307515, IMG submission 194513) | Populus trichocarpa ectomycorrhiza microbial communities from riparian zone in the Pacific Northwest, United States - 17_EM | ecosystem: Host-associated > Plants > Roots > Unclassified | place...
ACAAGGACTACACGTCATAACCAAAAGTATTAACCTAAATATTGGCTTATTCAGCTTCTCCCTGTCTGTCCAACATTCCAGTAGCTGATACATTAGAAGATCCAGATCAATTCTTAATGATAAAGGTACCATGATAAAAGAATGGTTGATAGAACTGAAGTTTCAGTATGAACCAGATGCATAAAAGCCGCATGTTCCATTTTTAATTAATTTTTAAAAAGTATTTATGGAAGACAATTAAAGTTCATAATGCAAGTTAAAATCTAAGAAGAAAGACAATGTCCAAAATACCTTTGCAAATTTCCCACTGAAAACAGAGAGAGCAACTTTCCAAAAAGCTGGTATGTGATGTGTAATCACAGCAGTCAACCTTCTGATAAACTTTCCTCTAAGAGCATCAACTTCTTCACCAGTCAAATCAACTGGCTGGGAATCTACTGACAGAGGGATGTTCCCCAGGGTGAGATAGTTGACATCTGACTGAAAGTAATAAGAGATATACAAAGTAAAATCATCGTTTAGCAAACCAATGGGCCAGTACATAAATGTAACAGAATAATTTGCGATGATTGCACGTACAGATTGATTCACATTTTGTTGAATTTGCCTCCACTTTGCATCAGAGAACGCTCTTTCACGCATCTCATTATGCAAAGTTTCCATTCTTGCTTCTTGATCTAAGGTGCACTTCTCAAGCAATCCTCGAATTCTGTGATTCTGCCAAAGGGACAAAGCTTAAGAATCCATAAATCAGCCTTCCAATTGTGTTTAAATCAGAAGCTAATAGAAAACCCATATATTTTCTGTTAATCTATTTTTTTATGAATTCATTCTTTAAATATTTATGTGTCAAAGCAAAACGAATTACATGCATGGCATGTCTTATTAAGATTAGTTTATGAATTCACTGACCTGCACATTAAAATAATGCCACACAGGATCCGACTCAGGGTCCAGCTCCAACAACAGTCTCACTGTGTTCTCAAGCTAAATAAACAGGACAAATACTTTAGTAGACACAACAAAAAAAAAATGGCAACAATTAATTTCAAACAGACGAGAAGTTCCACTCAGACACTGTATGATCTGTTTACTGCTTATGCATAACTGCACCAGCCATACCAACCATAACCCACCAAGTACATTGGTATCGGAAGCTAAGGCAACATGTCCACTTGAATTGTTTCACTTAAATGCACTTCTATTGAACAACTACAGAAGTCTGTAAGCTTAGTGGTCAAGGGTGTGGATGTCATCGTGTACAAGATTATAATGTAACATTCTATTGCACAATGGTTTTTCCAACATATGATTGTTTTTCTCCAACCACAGTGAGGCACAAAAGCAAACAAACCATTCCAATATAGTGTTTTTTTTTTCCTCCACTCAGAGAGAGACAAAAACAAACAAACTATTATCTTATACATTAACATGAGAATGTTTATATTAGTGGGTAATCCCTATTACCATATTACAGTCTCAATAAACTAGGAAAAACAAAGCCTTAGATCATTGTTGATTTTGTAATTTCCTGTACAGAAATGGACTTTGCAGTGTAAAATTAGTAACCTTACATTTGTAAGATCTATTTGTGGATCTTCCATAGACTTGTAAAGTGTGCCTTTGAACTCATTTACCACCTTTTCAACCTCTTCAAGAACACGTTTTAGTACGTTTACCTGAAATTGACATAAAACAGTAAGCATGCATCTGTAAGAAAAAAAAAGTGAGGAAAAGAATAGTGTTCTGCAACTGATCCAAAAGAACAGGGAAATTTAGACATTGTTTTAAATATGTTCTGCCAAAAAACACATGCTGTGGGACTTAGCTGTATCTAAGCTTTTTGATGATGCAAAGTAGTACATAAGGACATATTTAGATATTATGGAGTGAGGTACTGTTATTGATATGGGAAATCACAAGGCAAAAAGGAGAGGACGTTTCATGTTTAAACATGGATGTCAAGAACAGTCTCACCATATTCATTTAATTTTCTCACCCAAAAGAGGCTCAACCTTATAGACCCTATCCCACTTGAAGAATAACCTTCCAACAATAAGGCCAAAGCACTCGGATATCAGATATTTCTTACAGTTTATAAATGGAATCAAATAAACCCATGGATTTTCATTCAACATTAACACGCATCACAATGATGACCAAAATTTCCTGATTTTGCTAGGTAGTTCATACAAAGCAAGTTTGGACAGAAATGCCGCAAGAAGACTGGCTGGGGCTGACTATGCTCTACCATACCAAATGGGAAAGACCATGGAAAAGACCATCCATGACTGGCAATTGCCAGAGGAATGCAGAAAAGTCATTTTTATGATGATCACTGCATCTACAACAACTGAGGTTTAGGAATATCAAATTAGATATAAAACGGTAGAGCATGCTCCATATCAAAAAGTCTTGACAGTCAAGCCTCAGCATTAGCACAGGTCAGAAGAAAAATAAGCATGTATGGGCAAAGTTCAACAATAAAACCCTTAAAACCTAAAGATTATACTTTGATGCATCTGCCTCAACCAAACAATATGACAGTAAATTAACTATTGATTCTTGCATACGTGAGAGGGTAGAGCAATTGACTTCGCCTTCTTGTATTCCCTAACCGCCAAGTCATATTCGCCCTTACCAATGCTCCCACGAATTGTACTAGGCAAGTTAAACAGTGTTCGGAATCTCTGAAGCATTCCTTGCACGGATCTTATCTTCTCAGTTTGGGCCTGGTTTCAGAAACAAAATGAGCTAAGTGACCTTTGATGCATAAAAAGGTATCAACTTCAAACAAGATATAAAATGTTATTTCCCACAAACCTGTCTCTCAAATAGAGGCTCAAAAGCACGATTGGCCAGCAAGCTTACTCCTTGCATGCAGTTAAACAGGTGAGAAGTCCCAGAACCTTCAGGATCTTCTTCAATCCGTCTCAGTTTTGATTCTATATCTGTAAATGAATAGTTGGTTCCAACATCAAGATCAATACAGCACTAAGCATATAACTATTGGGTGCAATTCCAGTAAGCCTTGCATAGCAAAAACCATGCCCAATGAAAGCTGTGTGTAATCCAAATCTCCAGCTCACTTGCCACAGTTAACGAGTAAATCTAGCAAGCCAAGTGACATGATGATTGCATACCATCAATTGTAGTCTTGCAAGAGACAAAGCAGTCAAAATTGTCTTTAACCAACTGTTTTCTCTGTTGAGTCCGTCCTTTGAGATCAGTTTTCAAAGCAAGTGTGCCAGCCTCCAAGTCTGCTGCGCTTGTATCTTGATGTATTCGGGATAGGAATAGCTTTGAGTCAAAGTTTTCAGAGAAATACAACAGCTTCTCTGCATATATAAACATTAAAAATTGTAGTCAGCCATAATAACCACCAATATAAATAGCTTCCAAAAGTAGACAACTATTTCTTCCTAGTGAATTAATTCTATCTTCTCATATAGTCTTATTCACAACTTATGGCACCAGTGTTGACTTCTGCACAATCAAGAGTCAAAAAGCAGGCGGCTAATACCCCCAATGGATTAATTCAATGGGAGTATCATTGCTGAAGGATAAATTCTATCAACGAAACTCCTAAGGATCTTAGGATCTTGCCACTTCTCTCATGGTTTTGAGAATGTCATTTCATTTATCTATTGCTGACAGATGAAAAACATGAAGATCAGAGCTGAATTTAAATAAAGCTCTTATGATTGTTAGTTTTGAAAAGTGAATACTCCTAAAATAACAAGGATTTATGGATATCTCTTATGGCATTACACGCAAGAGCATGCTAGTGATATGCAGACTTAATGGTTTTGCTCTAATTTAACTAGTATTTGGCTCTTGATGATATCGCATGATACCAGAATGAGGAAGAAAAAAATTATTTGGCAATTCAGAAATGTATTTTATTGAATGCAATGACATGTAATTATATGAAATGAAACTAATAGTTAACTACGTTGAATGGAGGGAAAATGCGAGGGGGTGGAGAAATACCACGAAGGTTATTGTCCAAATGATCTTTATCAGATTTTGATGGAGAGCTTTCTGATGAATCAGCGATCAACCTCAATGATTTGTTATCTATAATCCTGTGAATGCACAATAAACTCAGGTGAACACTTACCACAAGTAATGTTAAAAGGCGAACATCAAGGAAACATATACTTCAGTCTCCTATAGGAGCACATTTTATGGTTCTAGATTATAGAGGGAATCAATTAACAGTTCCACTTTTGAAATATCATAAATTCTTGTTTCTTCAAGCTATCACAAATGTCTAGAAAGCTGAAATCCTCAAAATAATATCAACTAGCACAATCCATGAGCCAAATCAAGCCTCGGAAACTGAAAAACGTTGCTTATCAACGAAAAATACATATGAGAAGCTTACCCTAACCCAAGTGGATCAATGCATTCCATGCCACGGGGAAATGATTGCAGAGTGATAAGCCCCTTTCTAGCCACTGCCGAAGGCTTCCGCTCAAACTTTTGAGCCACTGGTGCAGTTCTCGACTCTCGCATGTCACGAACCCTACGAGAAAGCTGTCATAAGAGCACAACTTCAGCACCTTCAATAAACTAACTATTTAAAACTAAATTGCACATGATTCTTCCTGAATCATCAGTAATGCCTAATATATCATTCTCCGAAACAAAAGAAATCAACTCGACACTGTATAATTACCAGAAGTTTCTATCATTATTCCCACCTATAATACATATATATGTACACACACATCGATAAAAATTGAAGAGAGTTTTGTGCATACCTCAGCTTCATCAACTCTTTTCCAACAATCAGGCTCTTCTCCATCCCACCCACTCTCCTCCTCCCTCCCTCCGCTGCCACGTCCAGCTCTCCCTCTCTCTGCCGCACCTCCTTCACCGCCACGATCCTTACTAACCTCCTCATCTCCGCTCGATATGCTCAGCATTTCCACCTCCGAATCATCCTCCTCCTCCACCGCTCTCCTGTTCTTCGGCTGCTGCGGCTGATTCGCCATGTTCGTCGTCGAAGCCGGCCTCTGCGGTGGAGGCTGTTGCCTCGGTTGCTGGACGAAATTGACCACCGGCTTGCGCTGATTCGACGACGGTCCCTGGTAGTTGAGATCGCGTTGAGCTTGTTCCTTTAACGCCATCTGGAGAAGCTCGTCGTCATCGTCGCTATCGCTTGACATTTTCGTAAATTAAGGGAGTTTTTGGGGGTTTCGGTTTTCAATTTCGGGATAGACCAGGTCTGTTATGCTGATTATTTGGTTTTAACCTGAGGCAAATGTCAGGGGAGGGATTTTTTTGGGTGTAATTTTATGGTTTTGGTATGAATGAGTGGATTTTAAAGCAAGTGGCGCTTGAGAAGGATTGTTTCTATTGGTTAGTTTTTTTTTCCTTTCCTTTTCTATTGGTATTTTATATTTATTGTACAGGGTAAGGTTATTTATTTTTATAATGCGTTATTATTATTATTTTTTTAAGTGTGGAGTAGTGATTAAAAGTTTGTTAGGAAGAGATATAGATAGCTCTTTTGGCGGGTGTAATTAAGAGCGTGTAACATTGTGTTTGTGTGTGTGTTCTCGCGAGGAATAAAAGCGAAGACAGAGATACGATTATGAGAATTTTTACTATTCCCATCTACCTGGAAACTGTGTATATGTATTTGCGTTAAAAATAGATTTAAAAAAAATACCATTCGATTTGCCACGTGCGAGCTAGTACGTTGGTTGTTTCTCTTGGTTTTTCCAGTTTTGGGCGCGCTTGAAACTACCAAAGATCTTTATAGTTTCGTAGGTGTCATTAAAGAGAAGGAGAAGGGCGTGCCATATTTTTCCAGCATGGAAAAATTCACGTGGTCATGTATTGCATCCTTTCTCATTATTCTAATATCAGCCAACTGGTTTGTTTATCCCATCAATGAACACATCAGAAGAACATCATGAAAACACGTTATCTAATGAATAGATAGATGATTAGAAGTAGGTCAGATGCCCACAGACAGAAGTGTTACGAGTTCTATAAGACAGTGGTAATAACAACCCCTGCTCGGCATTGCGCTAATTTTGACACGGTAGCCCCGTTGACCACAGAGTGGTGCAGAGCCATACCAAACAGAGCCACAGCATAGGTGTTTATGCTTTCTTCTCTTCAGCGGCATAGAGTGCTTTGATTTCCTCAACCTCATCATAGCTTCCAAGAAATATAGGAGAGCGCTCATGTATCTTCGTCGGAAGTAGGTCCAGTGCCTGCCGAGGTAAATGATTACATCAGATACTAGCTATAGAAAAAGCCCTTTAATCACACTGGTCATTCCTTTTTTCTGCTCAAATACTATTTACTCGCATGAAGAAACTAGCTTGGATCTTGTCACTGCATATACACTTAATATGCTACCAAATCCATGAGCTTCAACTATAATCTACCACTATAACCTTATAGGAGATCAGAAAACAACGTCCGTATCACATTTAAATCATTACATAATAGGGTTCAAGCACCTTTATACAAGGGCAGGACAAACAAGGAAACAGCTCAATAACTTTAGGTAGAAGCACATCTTTTTTTTTTAAATAATAATAATAAGGGTAGAAGCACATCTTTCAATACAAAGCTTTCATAAACCCAAGTAGTTAAACAGCTCAACAATAAAAACAATGAAGAAGTTAATACCCGTTGCTTGCCAGTAAAAGCCTGACCTCCTGCTTGTTCCATCAAAAAGGACATCGGGAAGACTTCATATAGAACACTAGTTTGCGCAAATACAATCACACAATGAGTCCCGAAAAAAAACCAGTAGAGACAAAAGGACATGTTAGCAGGCTTAATAAAAAAAATTAGGAGAAATACCAGCACTAAGAGTGCGTTTACATACCGCAGTTTCCCATTGGGGCTCTTTTTATCGGCAGGGTACAAAAATATACCCCCATAAAGTAATGTGCGATGGACATCAGCTACCATGCTGAGTATCATACAGAAATGTCATAAAAAACTATGAAGCTCAAATTGAAGACAGCAAAGACATGTAAAAAAGATAGGGATATTGTCAGTTTTCTATATGCAGAAAATAATCACACTGGAATATTTGATTTCATGTTGAATAACAATGACATTCAATGAAACCCAGTGATCAACAATTTAAGAACTCCTATAAAATAGCTGGCGGGATATATGATCCGAATAATCAATGGTTTGAAGGAGGCTGGAGCAGTAGCCCCTAACTTAACAAAGCGACTACAATATTTCCGCCCTTTTAATCCTGTTCCTTACCACTTTGATTGCACTGTGGTGGGATGAAATTCAGATGTGGGGTGTGGACTGAAGGATTTCTAACATATAAAGCCACATGATTCATTTTCATTAAATTTTAAGACTGTTTTGTTGGGAGTAGATATCCTCAAAAGGTAACTGCAACTAAATTAGAAGTGTTCATGGATATAGTGGGGGTCAGGTTTTGACCTATAATTGTATCCAACCCAACTTCTGATGTTTTACAAAATATAAACCCGACTCGTTCAAATTGTTTTAGCCCAAACAGGTTAAATATATCGGGTTGGGCTAAAAGTTTTGTGAATATTACAGATTGTGCATGTTAATTCACTTATTCTTCAACGATTCTAAAAAAAATATCGGGTTGCAACTGTTGGAACTAGATAAGATCCCTAGAATGCATATATTAGGAACAACATAAAAACTATCACAATTTCTACATAAAAACAAAACAAAATAAAAATCATAGTCAAAAACATTTTATCAAATAGTTAGGGTGTAATATGATACAAAAACAGATTGGCAAAAGGAGACAAAAGTGCTTTTAGATTTGTGATTTGATTAAGAAAATAAAATTTCCATATGGATTCTTGAAATTTTCATTTGTTTTCTAATGGTCTCTTGCTTACCAAATAGAAAAGATTGGAATTGTAAAATGCATTGTCACTTCATCAAATTAAACAAAAAAAACTATAATTTTTGTGAAAGTAAAGAATATAGAGAAGAGAAAGAGACTAAAAAAATAAGAGGCGGTTGTGAGGGTGAACATGAGAGATGAAAAAATGATGAGAGAGAAGGGAAAATATTATTTATACCAAGAACTCAAGGTACTTACATTGAGTTATACAGGTTGAGTCGGGTTATAAAAATCCCAACCCGTGATATCTATTTATTAGATTGTTTGACTCACTATCATCCGTAATATCCATATTATCCGATTTTAACAAGTTGAGTTGGGTCAGATATTGCAAATATTACTTATGAGAAGGTTTTTTTAAACGCCGCTAGACCAAATGTGGTTGATTAAAAAAACCAGAAAATTGTAGTTGCTAGAATGAGGATCAAGGATACCTTCCAATATATCTTAGAGATTTTGCTGAGGAACCATCCTGGGGAAACTTGCATTTTTCAACATACCTAAAGTCATAAAATACAACCTTAGATCATAATCACTAAAAAGGTAATAGACTATCATAAAGTATACCACATACTTGGCTGTTGGACCATCCCAGTTCCTCACATTTCCTTCATTCACTGAATAAATCTTTCCTTTCTTTGGAATCTGTCCAGAAAGAAATGTGAGAAACAAATATCAGATTCTCCACATTAAACTCAAAATTTACGTACAGAGATTAAAAGCATCCTTGGACATGCAAATGTAATTTTAAATAGTAGTTTTCTACTATTTAAAAAGAAGAGATATGGTAGTCCTCAAGCCTGTCAAAAACCACAAGCATTACTTAACTGCAGTTCTATGGATAAGCATGCAGTTCTCGCACTTAAAGAGGATGGATTGAATTCCTTGTATGTGAAACTAACTACAACGTGTAATCATGCAGTTTAACTGATTTCAATTCCACAATTTACTACTGAAAACTGAATTTACCTTTATGTCAGGGTGTGTGAGTATGAACTCTCCGAGGGATGGATCCAGGGTGAAACCATTAACACCAGTTCCAGTGCTCAAAACAAACTGCCAAATCATATATTGATTAGTAAGAGCATGATACAACGAAGTGCAAGTCACAATGGCAGACAAAGAACCGTGGACCACTATCTTCGTACCCCCATAAAAAAAGTCAAATTTGAAATTAAACATAAAAAGACACTTCTCAAATGAATAAGGTGATGTCAAGGGATTGACAATTGTCATCTTGATAATTCCAAACCACAAAAAAAAAAAGAAGATGGAGCCATTTAAATACAGGAAAGGTGATCCATCATACCGTGCAAGAGCTTCCATACATGCAATAGCCAGCTGCAAGCATATTTTTCCCAGGTTGCAACACATCATCTAGAGTTGGTTCATGGTCATCTTTCACCATGTAAATTCCAAAAATCTAGATGAAAGAGAAGGCATTCAATATATAACTGCAATGTCAAGTTATTCTGGAACAACAGTCACTCTTCATCATGTCAGTTAAGGATTTGAATTAAAAAAAAAACAACAACAATGTCATGTGTCATAATGAGAGATCATACCGTTCCAATAGAAACACCACAATCAATGTTGGAGGATCCATCCAATGGATCAAACACAACACAGTACCTGCTCATATATCAAACCGATACCATGTGTTAGTCTAAAGAATCCAAAACAGAGCAGGCCGTAACCATAACAAATAGTGAACAGACAAGAACATTTGCAGATACCTTCCACGCCTGGAAGGCTCCACAAATGTTGCTTCTTCATCTTCTTCTGAGACAAGGATGCACTACCACAAGATCCAAATCTTAAACAAAATTCCAACAAATAAATTTCACATCAACATATAGATTACCCCGTAACTTACTGTTCGGCCACTGCTTACTAAAGCCTTGATGAACACTTCATTTGAAAGGACATCAAGTTTCTTTTGCTCTTCACCCTTTTTCCAAAAAGAGAAATATAATCGAATTAACCATTGTATTTATATAACAACGAATAGCTCATTCAAAACATTAACAGGAAACAAAAAGAAAAAAAAATGGAATTTGGACCCTGCACTCAACAACTTGCCTGAACATTAGTCTCCCCAGCAAGTCCAATAATTTTGGCTAGACCCGCCTGCACAAGTAAAAAATTGGAGATAAATTGGCTTCCTCGT
>Ga0307515_10026128_pt1 | contig 10064 bp, 1 predicted proteins | sample 17_EM_MG_FD_194513 | JGI IMG/M metagenome (GOLD analysis project Ga0307515, IMG submission 194513) | Populus trichocarpa ectomycorrhiza microbial communities from riparian zone in the Pacific Northwest, United States - 17_EM | ecosystem: Host-associated > Plants > Roots > Unclassified | place...
GTCAGCCCTATAATTATAGTAGCACTACAAGAACAACTTAACTTAATATTAACAGCTCTAATATCGAATTAAGCTATACCCCTGTTAGTTATAGCCTCTTCAGTTTCTATAACCCCCCCCCTATAGCCTACTACCTTCCTATATAGTACCGACGCCTGTAAACCATTAACTACTTTCACTACCCCCAACGTCTGTAATCTAGCCTATAGCTATAGCTATAGCACCTAGAACGCAAATACCTACCCCTATAACACCCCAACTAGCTGTTGTATTTATACCCTAGTAAGCTGCACCAACCGCCACCTAATAGCAAGCTGCACCTACCTCTACCCAAAATCAACTACTTACTCTCCTTACTTAACTCCTACAGACGCAAAATTAGCAATTATTACCTGCGGCAACTGCCTCTACCCTCCCTCTAGTAACCGCTCCTACCCTATCTAGTCCTCCTTCTGCCCAGTATCTTTACCCTAGTACTGCTAATACTAACCCTACTATGCACCTGCCTACGTACAGCAAAGAGGCAGCTACTATTGCTAAGATCTATACAGACGACCAGAAGTACAATAGAGTGAGTAATAGCTTTAACTTTAAGTTAACTATCTTCTATAATATCTGCAAGAGAGCTAGTCTACCTCCTAAAGGCTATATAACTACATTCCCAACTATACTAAAGGGACTTACTTAGGATCACTACTACAATAGCAGCCTTTTAACTAGATTATTTACTAAGGCATATAACTATATACGTTACTTCTTTAAAGGACTAGAATACTATTGGAGAAACCTTACTAAATAGAACGCTACCAACTTCCAAGGAATTATTAATAAGAACCCTAATAAGCAAATCTATTAGAGTTTCTAACTACTTCTTAATAAGCTCTTAAAACATCGCTATAGATTATACCTAGAGTTTTAAATAGACCTCTTTCTTATGAATAAGCTAGTTACCGCTTACTAAGGAGTACTAGCATGCCGTATCGCCATTTTCAACCCTTCTAAAAACCTCTCCTAGTTAATTAGTAAGCTGCAATCTTCTATAGTTATATAGGAGAAGGAACACCCTTTCTAGGCCTTTATAAGACCGTCTTAAGGAGCCTACTTTACGGACTGCATATACCGCCGTAATATCCGTAATAACTGTAACCGAACCCGCTCCTATAGATAAAACACTATTAGGTCCCTAAAGGCTAAGTGCTATATTTGCTAAAAGGAGAGCTGCCGCTTATAGAAACATATAGAGGAGGAGCGAAACCGTTCTAGAAATGAGTATAAAAGACGTTTTAATAATAATAAGGGCCGTAACGGTAACTTTAAAGAACGCTTTAGACAATACACTATCTACTATAAAGAAGACAACAATAATAAGTATAATGAGACTTTTAAAGCTCTCGTGCTAGATATAGACGCTAATAAAAACACTAATAACGATAACAGCGAGGAAGAATTAGAAGACCCTAATAGCTACTACCTTACATTATTTAGGACTCTTACTATAGACGAAGCAACCTCTATAAGCATAGAACTAGCCAATAAGGCTTATACTTACTTACTTACTATAACCTCCACAGAACCTACTACGGAAACCGACCCGTTTAACTATAACACAATAACCGCCGCTTTACGCTATACTTCTATAGTATTTATAGGAATTATAATCGATACTGGTGCGTTAAAGAAGTCTATAGCTAGTTATAGATAATTCTAGGCACTATAGAACGCGAACTAATCTATAAAACTTAATACCTTAACCAAAGAACAAGTTAACGTGCAGTTTAGTATTAAAATTGCTACCTCTATTAGAACTGCGGATATTGTTACCCCTATAGGCAAGATATAGTTTTATATTATCTATATAGATACCCCCTTCTTACTCTGTTTAGCGGATATGGATAAACTCCAAATCTACTATAATAACCTTAAAAACGTTGTTATTACTCGCACCAAAAAAGTGCTAGTAGTGTGACGGTTTGGTCACCTATTTCTCCTATAGAGCTTATTACTACAGTTATATTTATCTAAATCCTTTAACGCGAACCCCTGCTACTTAACAGATATAGAGCTATAGCGCCTACATTATTAATTTAGATACCCCTTAGTTAAGAAACTGCAAAAGCTACTCTACTATACTAGCTATAAAACTAATAGAATGGCTATTAAGCAACTAACTAAGTTCTGCCACCACTATTAGAAGTTTAGTAAATTACTAGGCAGATTCCGCTTTACCCTATAAGACAACGTTAATTTTAACTATAATATCATCGTTAACATTATATACATTAGCGGATTACCCCTCCTACACGTCGTTAATGAAGGAACGCAATTCTAAGCCGGTAGATAGCTATGAGATATCAGCGCTAAACACATATAGGACGTTCTACGGATATGCTAGATTAATACTTACCTAGGGCCACTAGACCTAATTACCTACGACACCAGAAAGAACTTTGTTAGTAAGGAATTTAAGCAATACGCTACTATTATAGGAATTAGTATAAAGGGAGTACCAATTGAAGCACATAACTCCATTAAAATGGTAGAGCGCTACTACAGTCTATTACGGCGAGCCTACTAAATTATTATAACTAAAATCCCTAACATTAATAAGGAGATAGGACTCTAAATAGCGTTTAAAGTAATTAACGATTTAGCTAGCCCTAAAGGACTAGTTCCTATACTTCTAGTCTTTAAAGCCTACCCCCAAATAGTTAAATCTAATATACTATCCCATACGGTTATATAACGCGCCACCGCAATTAAAAAGGCTATAGTAGAGATATAGAAGCTATAAGCTAAACGATAGATTGCTAATACGCTAAATATGCGAAACGGACCCAATGCTAATACAATTTATAATCTCCCACTAAATTCACCCATTTTAGTCTAGAGAGAAGAAAATACTAGCTAAAGCGGCTATTAGGACGGGCCATTTACCTTACTTACTATTAAGGGTGAAATATATACCGTTAAGCTGTCTAGCGGACCTACAGCCTTTTAATCTACGGTTATAAAACTCTACCTTTAAGTAACTAAATCGCAGGAGTAAATTGTTGGATTGAAATCGCCACCTAAACCTCTACTTAGGTTAGCCCTTCCTAAGACTATCTTAGAGAGACCTATTAAAGCCTAGCAACAACCCCTAAAACAAGGCAGAGAACGCCCTCGTAAATACCCTCTACTTATAGCTATAACTAATATCACCATCTACCTACAGGATAACAGTTAATTTAGTACTTAATTTAGCGCCTCCTAATAGAAGGAGCTTACTAGTCTACTTAAGAAGGGAGTTTTTAAGATTATAAGACTTATAAATATACTACAAGGCGTATAACTCTTTAACTCGCAATTTATTAACAAGATTAAGAATAAGGGAACCAATAAAGCCTTTAAGAAATCCCAACTAGTTATATAAGCTTATAACGACTTAAAAAAGGAACTAGTTTTTACCTAATTACTAACCATTTAACAAATTAGCCAACGACTAATTCTCTATATTGCCGCTATAAAGCTTCTATAGGCACGACTTTACCTCTAAGATATTTTATAGGCCTACGTATAATTAACCACCATACTAAATTAAGAGTTCTACGTACGACCTCCGCACGAGCTAATTAAGTAACTTAGGATTAACGAGGCCTCTATTCTAAAGGTTATAAAACCACTCTACGGAGTACCGGAAGCCGGTAACCACTAGTTTAAGATATATTACTTGCATTATATCTAACAGTTATATATGGACCAGTTTATATACGACCCCTATCTCCTATAGAATAACAAACCCTTTGGTATTATAGGCCTATAAACTAATAATACTCTATTCCTAGTAGATAAGACCTTTATAAACGTAAAGTAAAACGAGCTATATAAGGCTAAGTTTATAGCTAAGAAACAGGAATAACTTACAGTTAATACGCCTATTAAGTTTAACAGTAGAGTTATTTAGCTACTAACTGACGGAAGTATTACGCTTATTTAGGAACAATAATGCATAAACCTTAGTACAATTAGCACCAAGCCTACTATAAGTATAGGATTAAGAGGAGCTATAAGAACCTTAACTCTAAAGGACCAGTATATCGCTTAACGTGCTAAAAGTATATATATCGCTTCAGTTTACCAGCCAAAAGCCTTATTTAATTTATCCTTTGCCGCCTAAGTAATTAACCCTAATAAGGAAGACGCAAAACAGTTAAATAAGCGTCTAAACTGGCAAATTGAGAACGCTAATAGAGGTCTTAAGTTCGTTAAGTTAGATATTAAAACCCTATAGCTACTGGTATTTATAAACGCGTCGTTTACCAATAATAAGGACCTCTTTTTACAGATCGGCTACGTCCTTATACTAGCTAATGCTATAAAGAAGGCCAATATTGTCTATTAGAGCTTAGTTAAGTATAAAAGAGTTACTCGGAGCGTACTAGCTTCTAAACTCTATAGCACAGCCTACGGCTTTAACATCGGCGTTATAATTAAGTCTATAGTAGATAAGATCCTATAAATTAACCTTTTACTTATACTTTGCACTAACTCTAAGTCCTTATATAACTATCTAGTACAACTTAGAACCACCTAAGAAAAACGCCTAATAATTAACGTAATATGCCTTTAGTAAGCTTATAAACGGAGATAGATTACGGAGGTAAAATAGATTAACGGAGAGGCCAACCCTGCTAACGCCATAATGAAGGGAAAACCCTGCGCGGCTCTTTAATGGCTTATTAATACGAACTAAATCGACCTATAAGTTATAGGATAGGTTAAACGAACGAACTTAGATTTAGCTTAGCGTTAGGTAACTAATTATAACGGTGCGGACCCTAAATTTAACTAACCAATTAGGATTTTCTATGCCCGGCATAGAAAATTGCTATTGGCTTGCTTACCACTAGCGCCTTGGCGGCCCTCGCGATATATTAACCTGCTACCCCTAACAACTCTTCTTCTTCTTCTTCTCTTTTTTAGCGTAGTATCTCCGTAATACAGCATTTTACAAGCTTTAGTTTAAAGATATTTATATAAGCCATAATACGGGTTACGTAATTACGGACCTGTAAAAGGAGCGTGGAAGCTATTGCGTATTAATTAGATCTCTAACTATTACGTATACGCTATAAATAGTCTAGAAGTAAACTTAACTTTAGAGTGTAGATTAGCCTTTTTAGAGTTGCTTTAGTGTCGGAATGTTAGTTATATAACGTGGTTACAAAACCATAAAGCGAGGCTAGCTAACCTGACCTTGGAGCAACCCCTTACTCCTAGACATTAATAACTACCAACTTTAACACCGCATACGTATCGCAATATAGTAATATTCGTGCACGTTGATAAAGTAAGTATACCGACAGTTATACAGAATTTTAGTATTTCTTTAACCCAGCTAATTAAAGGGTTGTGTTATTTTAGCTATCCGTATCTAAGTATTACCTTATAATACTTTAAGGGTATTATAAATAGGGAAATGTATTTAAGGTGTTTACCTATTTATATCTTTATAAGAGTATAATATGTTAGTTTACTATATATTAAAGCCTTACTATTAAAGCCTTATAGGCCTTAAGGCTTATTAAGTTTCTTTAAATTTAAGCGTTAAGTTTTACGTAGTTTGTATTAATAAAGCCTATACTAATAGCTCCGCTATCTATAAGGATTTATACTTCCTTCTATTTTTTAAGTATTTAAATTTCGCTAAGTATATTGAGGGAGTTATATTATATATTAGCGCTAAAAGAGCCTAGATACTTATACTTTTTCACTTTTTATCTTAAGGCGCGACTTAACCCTAGGATAATTTATTTTCTGAATTAACTAAAGGTAAAATGCTTTATAGCAACTAAGTATAATTTATAAAATAAGTATAATTTAAGGATTAAGAGGAATTATATTAAACCTTTTTAAAAGGGTAAGTTTAATAATTCCTTTAAATATATCCCTTTTTACCGTATTTAAAGCATTCTCTATTTATAGCTTAAGTTTTTTATTTATTAGTTCCTAAGGGTATATAGAATTAGGTAGTATTAAGGTCTATAGGGTTATATATAGGGCTTTTAGGTTTTAGAGACGGGTTGCGCTTTAGGGTATATACTAGTTTTATAGAGTTTTAAATATAAGGTGTAGTTGGCTTTAGGGAATAAGTCTATTTGTTATATTAAAGGTCCTTATTAATTTATTAACATATTATAGTAAATTTAGGTAAGTCCTTTAGCAGTTCTCTACCTACTAACTATGCTCTAATTTTATCTAAAATAGCTTAATAGAGAGTAATAACTCTAGCGGCTTTATTTTAATCTAGTTTACTAATAAGGCCTAAAAATTCTAAAAAAAAGCTAGTAAAGTCTTAGTTCTATTATTATAAGTTTTTAAGTTTGGTAATAGCTATATATTTATAGCTAGCGTTATTATATATTTATTTTAGTAAAGAGATAAAGATTTTAAAATTAATAAAGGTACTATTACGGAAGAATAGGTCTATAGTTTATATAGCGTCTTTACTTAAATAAGACATTCCATAGCTAATCTTACTAGCTTTAGTAAGGTATTAATTATAATTTATTAAAAGTTTAAGACGGAGCTTAGTTATAAAGGGATATAGGTTATTTTAATTTTTATTAAACATTAAAGGGTTAAGGAGCTTTTTAGATTATATAGTAGATACTAGGTTTATTATAGGTATAGGTTAAGTTATTATTACTAGTTTAGGGTTTATATTTAATAGGCCGGGTTTATATATAGTTATTTTAATTTTATTTACAGGTGTTATTATTAGGGTTTTTAATATAAGTGCTTTAAGGTTACGGAGTTCTTTATAGATTATTTCTATTAATTGCTAGTACTAAGCTTCTAATATCACTCGCTATTAGGCTAAAGTATTTATAAAGGACTGTTGTATTATAGTTAACTGTTCCCTAACTAGGGCTATAATGATTATAGTTAACGCGGTAGGTTTAAGTTTATTTACTATTTTAATAGTAGTTATTTTAATATAACATAATATAAGGACGCGGAGAGACTTTAGGGAAGATTTAAAGGAACGATATAAATTTTATTTAAATTTAAGGGTATATAGCTCTTGCTAAGAATAAGATGTTATATAAAAAAGAGAAAGGAATAATAAGAGAATTATATAATTAAATAGTTAGGGGCTTAGTGGTTAATATATGCGTATATACGCACGCAGTCTTCAATAGACTTTAGTAGAATTTAATTAATCTAGTAGAATTTGGCAGAAGTTAATTAAGCTATTAGAATTTGGCAGAATTTGGTTAAAGCGTTAGAATTTATTTGTTAAGTGTTTTACCAAGACATTTCTACTATAACTGGGCTAGTCCTGTTATAGGTAATAGGTAATAAAAAGGTGTAAGGGCGCGAAGAGACTTTGGAGTAGATTTAAAGGAATAGTATAAATTCTATTTAAATCTATAGGTATAGTTCTTGCAGAGAATAAGACGTTGCGTAAAGAAGAGAAAGGAATAACGCGAGAATCTCGTAATTAAATAGTTAGGGGTCTTGGCGGTTAATGCGTATATATATACACACACAGTCTTTAACGGACTTTAGTAGAATTTAATTAATCTAGTAGAACTTAGTAGGAATTAATTAAGCTAATAGAATTTAGTAAAATTTGGTTAAAGTATTAAGTTTTATCGATTAAGTGTTTTACTAAGATATTTCTGCTATAATTAGGCTAGTCCTATTATAGGAAGTAATAGAAACTAGTTAAGTTATAAAGTAATAAGCAGCTAGAATAGGAATAGGGCAATTACTAAAATTCGACCTAGATTAATATCCCCCCTAGCTTTAAGTATAAGGTATAGGTGTAAATAGGGAGTCTAATTAATAGAATAATAGTATATATTATATAGATAGATAAGTCTTTAAGGGAAAAGGAGAAGTCTATATATAAGTATATATAGCGTATATACCTTATAGGCAAGTCGCCCTTAAGTTGCCCCTAGGTTACCTATACTTTATAGCTATATAACTATCTATTTAGGTTTTACCTAATAATACCCCCCCTTTAGAAGGATTATCCCTAATTTTTTATATACCTAAGCCTTAATAAAACCCTATAAAAACCTTAGTAAGAAAAAAATTAAAGGGGAAAAAGTGTTTTAATTTTATGTATAGAGAGATAGTATAAGGGATATTATTACGGTTACCCTAGGTTACTCTAAAAATAACTCTTAAATACCCCTTAGATAGTTACTAGTTATATATTAAAGGTATATACCTATAGTATATAGTCTCTATAATCCTAAAGGCTTTACCTTTTTAAAGATTTATTGTAATAAAGCCTTATAGGAAATACTGCGGTAAACTTATTAATAGGCTAGGTATATAGGTTAAAAAAAGTTAATAACGTAAATATAACTAGTAGAGTATATTACCTAATAGACTAACTTTAATTATATTTTAAAATTTACTATAAAAAAGAGAACTATTTAGGTAGGGACTATAGTCCTTTAAATATATAGTACTGCGCCTAAGATATATACTAAGTACGTTAGTATATTAGTACGTCCTACGCTTCTATTTCTATATTCTAAACTTATAGCGTAACTAGCTATATAACTTAGTTACCCTTATTCTATAGCTTAATTAATTCTAGCGCCTTTTATACTATTTTAACTAACCTATTTATATCTTTTTTTAGTAGTGCAACCACTGCTAATATAAGGTCTATAATATTATTTCCCTCCTTTTTATCTTTATACTTAAAGATATCTCTTATCTTTAAGTTATTTATTAGGGGTATAATATTCCCATCTTTAATTTAATAACCTTTATTATTTCTAATACCTCTTATTAGATCTTTATTTTCTAATTATTATAACTAGCTTATTAGAATTATTTTTTACTTAGTAAAATTATACTATTATATTCTTAGTGCATGGAAAAGAAGTTAGTATATATTATAATTATAGCTCCTTCTAGTTTCTAACCTTTCTTTTATACTAAGTACGTAAGCAAATATATAGTTATCCTGTAATATTTAATCCGTCTTTAATACTAAATATATATATCTTATAATTCTTTATAGGCGTCTAATACCTTATTTAATTTATCTTAGGGTCTTATATTTAGTCTAAGGCCTCTTATCTTAAAGATAAACTAGCCTTAGCCCTTACTAAGGTATAAAAACTTTAAGATAATAGGGAGCGCATTCGCGCTAGGGGGCGGTAAGTATTTAATACTTAACTGGCTGCTTATACCTAATTAATCTATCTTAAAAAGGGTTATAAAAAGGGCCGTTTAAAAAAGTAGAAGTTTATAAAGTAGGGTCTTTATAAACCTAAGTAAGAGGAGGCTAGAAAGGGTTCTAGTTTAATAGAGGTAGAAATAACTCTAAATACCTTGGTAGTTAATCCTCTTAGGCCTACCTTAGGTAACTTATTTTTTAGTAATTTTTCCTTATTAATGCTTTCTAACTTAATTTCTTCTAATATTCCTTTATCCTTTCTATAGCGTTTTTTTATAAATTCTATAGCAGTTTCTAGGTAGTCTTATTATAGCCTATCTACTTTACCTTATACTATATTTTATTATTAATGTCCTTATAACTAATAATCTTTAAAACTTGCTATTTATCTTCTTCTTATCCTCTATATATATCTACTTTATAAACTAGTGGCTTAATATTTCTATATATTAGTTCTAGTACTATAATATACTATATAGGGTAGATTTTTATCTTAGCTAGTAAGTCTAGCTTAAATATAACTAGTAAAATCTTTTATATAATTTTAAACGATCTTATTTTAACGTAGTCTAGTTTCCTACCTGTTAACTCTTAAAAAATTTATATAGTAGCTATTCTTTATCCCCCTCCCTAAGATCTAGTCCCTTAAATCTCTTAATATTATAGTAATTTTTTTATTTTATTTTTACTAGTTTAACTATACTATAGAGGTTTATATAAGGATTTATTGGCGTCTTTATCTGTTGGGAATAAAGGCAAATGGTCACCATATGAGGCATATTGCCGTCACGTGTGGCAAGTTGCCGTTACGTGCGGCAAGTTGCCATCACGTGCCGCCGCGGCACTAGCGTGGTGAGGAACCTTAAGT
>Ga0307515_10026129_pt1 | contig 10064 bp, 9 predicted proteins | sample 17_EM_MG_FD_194513 | JGI IMG/M metagenome (GOLD analysis project Ga0307515, IMG submission 194513) | Populus trichocarpa ectomycorrhiza microbial communities from riparian zone in the Pacific Northwest, United States - 17_EM | ecosystem: Host-associated > Plants > Roots > Unclassified | place...
CGCCGACCGGGTCGTCCTCATGGGCCGCCACCAGGCCCGGACCGACCTCGGGCGCGAGTTCGGCGCGACCGACGTCGTCGCCGAGCGCGGCGAGGAGGGCGTCGAGAAGGTGCGCGAGCTGACGAACGGCCAGGGCACGCACGCCGTCCTCGAGTGCGTCGGCACGAAGGGCGCCTTCGAAATGGGCGTCGGGGTCGTGCGCGCGGGCGGCGCGATCAGCCGCGTCGGCCTGCCGCAGTACGAAGAAGGCCCGATCGGCGTGGGGATCTTCCGCCGGAACGTCACCGTCACCGGCGGGGTCGCACCGGCCCGGCACTACATCCCCGAGCTGCTGCCGGACGTCCTCGACGGCAAGTACCAGCCCGGCCGGGTCTTCGACCGGACCATCAACGTCGAAGGCGTCCCGGACGGCTACCGCGCCATGGCCGGCCGCGAAGCGCTGAAGGTGCTCATCAAGCCGTGACCCGTCCGGGTGGGGTGGGCGGGGTGCGACACAGCGAGACACCCACCCGGATTACGTTGGTACGCATGGACATGATCACCCCCGAGCCGCGCCCAGCCTGGATCGCCGGCCGCCCCGAGCAGGGCGCTACCACCCTCGTCGTGCACCACCCGTACGACGGCAGCGAGGTCGCCACGGTCGCGGTGCCCGGGCCGGAGCAGGTCGAACGCGCGGTCGCCGCCGCCGTGTCCGTCGCGAGGGACCTCCGCCGCACGCCCGCGCACGTCCGGGCCGGTGCGCTCGAGCACGTCTCACGCGTGCTCGCCGCGCGGGCCGACGAGATCGCCGAGGTGATCACGGCGGAGAACGGCAAGCCGCTGAAGTGGGCCGAGGCCGAGGTCAAGCGCGCGGTGTCGGTGTTCCGCATCGCCGCCGAGGAGGCCCGCCGGTTCACCGGCGACGTCCAGCGCCTCGACACGGACCCCTCGGGCGAGGCGCGGCTGGCGCTGACCCGCCGCGTCCCGCGCGGGCCGGTGCTCGGCATCGCGCCGTTCAACTTCCCGCTCAACCTGGTGGCGCACAAGGTCGCGCCGGCGCTCGCGATCGGCGCGCCGATCATCGTCAAGCCGGCGCCGCGGACGCCGCTCTCGTCGCTGGTCCTCGGGGAGATCCTGGCCGAGACGGACCTGCCCAAGGGCGCGTTTTCCGTGCTGCCGCTGGGAAACGAAGAGACGCAGGCGCTCGTCGCCGACCCGCGGCTGCCGGTCGTGTCGTTCACCGGGTCCGGCCCGGTCGGCTGGTCGCTGAAGGACGCCGCGCCGCGCAAGCACGTCGTGCTGGAGCTCGGCGGCAACGCGGCGGCCGTCGTCCTGCGCGACTGGCCCGACCCCGAAGGCGCCGCGCACCGCATCGCGACCTTCGGCAACTACCAGGCCGGGCAGTCCTGCATCGCCGTCCAGCGCGTGATCGTGGACGCCGCGGTCGCCGACGAGTTCGTCCCCGAGCTGCTGGAAGCCGTGCAGTCGCAGCGAACCGGCGATCCGTACGACCGCAACACCGACGTCGGCCCGGTCGTCGACGAAGCCGCCGCCGAACGGATCGTCGTGTGGGTCGACGAAGCCGTCGCCGCGGGCGCGAAGCTGCTCACCGGCGGGACCCGCGAGGGTGCGACCGTCGCCCCCACGCTGCTCACCGACGTCCCGCCGGACACCAAGGCCTGGTCCGAGGAGATCTTCGGCCCGGTGCTCGCGGTGTCCGTTGTGGACGGTGTCGACGAGGCTTTCCGGTCGGTCAACGAATCCGCGTACGGCCTGCAGGCCGGCGTCTTCACCACCGACGTCCAGCTGGCCTTCCACGCGTCGGCGGAGCTGGAGGTCGGCGGCGTGATCATCGGCGACGTCCCGTCGTACCGCGCCGACCAGATGCCCTACGGCGGGGTCAAGGGCTCCGGCGTCGGCCGCGAAGGCGTGCTCGCCGCGATGCACGACCTCACCGAGGAGCGCGTCACGGTGTTCACCGGCATCGACCTCTAGCGTCGCGCGTCTGAGGTTCGTTGACAGTGGTCCGGCAGCGCGGGATCTTCCGGCTGGGACGTGGCCGCGAGGTGTCGATGGAGGATCTGGGACGCTGAGCGTCCAGAATCCTCCATCGACGCGCAACCCTAAATCTGGACGCTCTGCGCGAACCGGAAGACGTTGAAGGGGTCGTACTTCTTCCCCACGTCCTGGAGTCGCTTGGCGTTGTCGCCGTAGTAGGCGGCCTTCCAGTCGGGCAGAGCCGGGTCGATGTAGTTGACGTACCCGCCGCCCGCCCCGGCCGCGGCGAGACCCGCGACGACGTCGGCCACGGACGCGGCCGCCCGCGTCTGGGTCTTCGCCGTCGCCTGCGTGTAGACCTGCACGCTGGCGAGCGCGTCGCGGTGCCAGAACGCGGTGGCGTTCTTGGCCGGCTCACCGACCTTGCCGCCGAGACCGTCGATGAGCAGGTCGGTGCCCGTGCGGCCCTCGGCGAGCGCGACGACCTTCGCCGCGTCGACCGGGGCCGTGATGATCCGCGACGACCCGAGGAACGACTGGCGGTCCGAGCTGCCCTCGAAGTACTTCATGGCGCCGAGGTAGTCGAGGCTGCGCACGGTGCGCTGCGTCGGGCGCGCGCCGGCGTTGGTGGTCAGGTTGTTCAGCAGCGTGTTCAACCCGGGCGCGTTGCCGACGTAACAACCGCCGACCCGGCACTGGACCGGCGAACCGCCCGAAAGCACCAGGTTCGCCCACAGCTCCGGTGGCATCGCGGGGATCCACTGCTGCCACGCGTTGAGCACGTTCGCCGCCGAACCGGCCGGGAAGTGCAGGGAGAACACCGTCAGGTTCGGCGCAGGGTCGGTGTCGAAGGTGAACTCGGTGACGATGCCGAAGTTGCCGCCACCACCGCCGCGCAGCGCCCAGAACAGGTCCGGCTCGGAGCTCGCGGACGCCGTCACCAGCTTGCCGTCGGCCGTGACGACCTGCGCGGAGCTCAGGTGGTCGCAGGTCAGGCCGTACTTGCGGGCCAGCACGCCGATGCCGCCGCCGAGGGTGAGCCCGGCGATCCCGACGGTCGGGCAGGACCCGGCGGGCAGCGCGCGCCCGGCCGCCCCGAGCGCGGCGTAGACGTCCTTCAGCTTCGCGCCGGCGCCGATCACGGCCTTGGTGCCCTGGACGTCCACCTTGTTCAGCGCGGCCAGGTCGATGACCATCCCGCCCTCGGGCGCCGAGTACCCGGCGTAGCTGTGCCCGCCGCTGCGCGCGGCGATGCTCAGGCGCCCGGCGATACCCTGGACGCAGGCCTGCACGTCCTGGGGCGTCGACACCTGCACCACGGCGACGGGGTTGCGGCTGTCGAAGATCGGATTGAACGCGCGCTTGGCGGCGGCGTAGGCGTCGTTGTCCGGCCGGAGCAGGCCACCGGTCAGCCGGGAACGCAGGTCGTCCCAGTTCGGCGGCCCGGTCGGCGGCCTGCTGGTGGGCACCTCGGACGTCGGCGCGCTGGACGGCGCGGTCGAGCTCACCGGCACCGGGCTGCCGTTGTTCGCGCAGGCAGCGGCGACGGCACCCGCCGCCGACACACCCGCGATCCGGAGGAACGCCCTGCGGTCCACGTCCATACGGGGGTGGACGTGCGGCCGTCCGGCGGGTTGCCCGGTCACCGGGCGGGCCTGCTCACGTTGTCCACATCGGACTCCTCGCTGCCGGAGACGCCCAGTCTAGGTCGGCGGGCCGCCGGCACCATCTCGACCGGCCCACGACCTACACGGCGGACGCGCGCACGGCGTTCAAGACCAGGCGGGAATCCGCGGCACGGCACCGTCCAGAGCGGACCCGTCGGACCGGCCGCTGAGCCAGGCCAGCAGCTCGCCGCACGAGCCCGTGACGGTCGCGCCGGGCGCGGCACCCATCGTCCACTCGTAGCCGTCGGCGACCAGCCGCAGCGCGGGCAGGTGCGCGCCGCGGGAGGTGATCGCGTGCTGGACGACGTCCTCCCGGAGCGGGCCGAGGAGGCCGAGGACGTCGTCCAGGTCGTGCCCGAGGCCGAGGTCGGCGAGGTGGATGGTCAGCTCGGACAGCCGCATCCGCGCGACCACGGTCCCGGTCACGGGCGCACCTTGGCGGTTGCGGGCCTCGCGTGCCCAGGCCTCGTCCGGCATCGCGGCGGCGTACTGCTCGAACCGCCCGGCGGACGCGACGAAGTCGGCGAGGATCTCGGCGACCCCGTGCTGGGCGCCGGCTTCGATCTCTTCCTCGCGAGCTTCGGCACTGGCGTACATCGGCGTCTCGACGCCGGTGTTCGCCCAGGTCAGCAGGTTGCGCAGGCCATCGGCGTTGCGCGCGATGTGCGCGAAGACGTGGGCACGCGTCCAGCCGGGCAGGGCGCTGGGCGCGCGCAGCTCGGGTTCACCGAGGCCCCCGGCCACGCGGGCCCACTCGTCGTCGAGCTTCCGTACGCCGTCGAGCAGTGCGTGTGCCTTCTCGGATGCCGTCACGGCCCCGAGTCTAGGACCGCCGCAGCGCCGCCGGTGCCTCCGCGGGGACGGCCGGATTCTTCGGCACCACCGGCTCCAGGCGCGCATAGGGCGAGCCCTGCGACGGCCGCGCGTCCGTTTCGCCCTTGTTGGGCCAGAACGAGAACGCCCGCTCGGCCTGGGCCGTGATCGTCAGGGACGGGTTCACGCCCAGGTTGGCCGTGATCGCCGCACCGTCCACGACGGACAGGCCCGGGTAGCCGAACACGCGGTGGTACGGGTCGATCACGCCCTCGTCAGAGGAAGCGCCGATCGGGACGCCGCCGATGAAGTGGGCCGTCAGGGGGATGTCGAAGATCTCGCCCCACGTGCCGCCCGCGAGGCCGCCGATGCGCGCCGCCGTGCGCTCGTTGGCTTCGTGGCCCGCCGGGATGAAGCTCGGGTTCGGCTCGCCGTGGCCCTGCTTCGAGGTGTACTTGCGCCGGCCGAACAGCCCGCGCTTCGTGTACGTCGTGATCGAGTTGTCGAGGCTCTGCATCACCAGCAGGATCACCGTGCGCTCGCTCCAGCGGTAGCCGTTGAGCAGCTTCGCCGTCTGGACCGGGTGCTTGACCATGAAGCTGATCGCCTGCCGCCAGCGCGGCACCGGCGAGGCGCCGTCCGTGGCGATGGTCTGCAGCAGGCTCATCGCGTTGCTGCCCTTGCCGTAGCGGACCGGCTCGATGTGAGTGTTCTCGTCCGGGTGGATCGACGACGTGATCGCGACCCCGCGGCTGAAGTTGCGGCTCTCGTCGACGTCGGTGCGCGCGGCGCCGATGATCGCCTCGGAGTTCGTCCGGGTCAGCTCGCCCAGGCGCCGCGACAGCTTCGGCAGCGTGCCGGTGTCCTTCATCTTGTGCAGCAGGTTCTGCGTGCCCCAGGTACCCGCGGCGAAGACGACCTTCTCGGCTGTGATCGTCGAGCGGAACCGGCGAGACGTCGTCCCGGTCTTCTTGAGATCGACCTCGTAGCCGCCTTCAAAAGGCCTGACCGAGGTCACCGTCGTCAGCGGGATGACCTGCGCGCCGTCCTGCTCGGCGAGGTAGAGGTAGTTCTTGACCAGCGTGTTCTTTGCGCCGACGCGGCAGCCGGTCGTGCAGGCGCCGCACTCGGTGCAGCCGGTGCGCGCGGGGCCGGCCCCGCCGAAGTACGGGTCCGCCGCCTGCTCGCCAGGCTTGCCGAAGTAGACGCCGACGGGTGTCGGATGGAACGAGTCGCCGACGCCCATGTCCTTCGCGACGTCGCGCATCACGACGTCCGACGGCGTGATGGTCGGATTCGTGACGACGCCGAGCATGCGGCTGGCCTGGTCGTAGTGCGGCGCGAGCTCGGACTCCCAGTCGGTGATGTGCGACCACTGCTTGTCCGTGTAGAACGGCTTCATCGGCCGGTACAGCGTGTTCGCGTAGACGAGCGACCCGCCACCGACGCCGGCGCCCGCGAGCACCATGACGTCGTTGAGCATGTGGATGCGCTGGATCCCGTAACAACCGACCTGCGGCGCCCAGAGGTAGCGCCTGAGGTCCCAGGACGTCTTCGCGAACTCGTCGTCGGCAAACCGGCGCCCCGCCTCGATGACGGCTACGCGGTAGCCCTTCTCGGTGAGCCGCAGCGCCGCGACGCTGCCGCCGAACCCCGACCCGACCACGACGACGTCGTAGTCGAGACCATCTGCGCTGGTGGTGGTGTTACTGGCAGTCACACCTCGAGCGTAACCCCGGGCCCGCTTCCTGACCAGAGGTAAGTTACTCGCCAGTCACCCATCTGCGCGCTTCTCGGACGGTGATTGTGGGTATACAACGAGTAGCTCGATGTCCACGTCGGCGATTCACCGCCGGGCGGGACACGATTCCCGGGAGGGACCACGATGGGCCCCCAGCAGCTCACCGGTTGGCGCAAGTCGAGCCACAGCCACTTCGAAGAGAACGCTTGCGTCGAGATCGGATCCGCGCCGGGCGTCGTCGGCGTGCGGGACACCAAGCAGGCGGCACTCGCCGCCCGCCCGGTGCTCGTCTACTCCGAAAACGCCTTCGCCGCGTTCCTCGCGCACGTCACCGGCGGACAGTGAGCCCGACCCGCTGGAACTCCTTCAGGTCCGAGTAACCCGTCTTCGCCATCGCGCGGCGTAGGGCGCCGAAGAGGTTCACCACGCCCTCCGCGTCGGACGACGGACCGAACAGCAGGGTCTTGAGGTCAACGGCGTAGTCCGGCCCGGCCGCCACGCGCGAGCGCGGCAGCGACGGGTGGGCGGCCGCCGCCGTCCAGTACAGGCCCTGGCCGGGCGCGTCCGACGCGGCGGCCAGCGGGGAGCCGAGCATGACGGCGTCCGCGCCGCACGCGATGGCCTTCGCGATGTCTCCCGACGTCGTCATGCCGCCGTCCGCCAGCACGTGCACGTAGCGGCCGCCGGTCTCGTCGAGGTAGTCGCGGCGGGCGGCCGCGGCGTCGATGACGGCCGTGGCCATCGGGACGCCGATGCCGAGCACGCGGTCGGTGCTCGTCACGCCCGGCGTGTAGCCGTGGCCGACGATCACACCGGCCGCACCGGTGCGCATCAGGTGCATCGCCGTGCGGTAGTCGCTGACGCCGCCGGCGATCACCGGGACGTCGAGGCGGCCGATGAAGTCCTTGAGGTTCAGCGGCTCGGCGTCGCGCACCACGTGCTCGGCGGAGATGATCGTGCCCTGCACGACGAGGATCTCGACGCCGGCCGCGATCAGGTCCGGGGTCAGCTCGGCGGCGTGCTGCGGGCTGACGCGCGCGGCCACCGTCACACCGGACTCGCGAACCGTCTTGATCGCCTCGGTCAGCAGGTCGAGCCGGATCGGCGCGGCGTGCAGCTCCTGCAGCACGCGGCCGACGGCGGTCGGGTCCTCGATGTCCTCGGCCGCGCGGACCAGCTGGAAGATCGCGTCCTCGACGTTGGGGTGCCGGGCCCAGAGGCCTTCGGCGTTGAGCACGCCCAGGCCGCCGAGCTCGCCGACGGCGACCGCGGTGCCGGGCGAGACGATCGCGTCCGTCGGGTGCGTGACCAGCGGCAGGTCGAAGCGGTAGGCGTCGATCTGCCAGGCGGTGGACACCACCGAAGACGACCGGGTCCGCCGCGACGGCACGATCTCGACGTCGTCGAGGTCATAAGCCCGCCGCGCGGTGCGGCCCATCCCGATCTCGACCAGGTCCCGCACGTGAAGCCTCCTCCGACGACGACAATCTGCCGTGCCCCATTGTCGCTAGTCCGCGTGGGTGACCCGCGCACGGGGGTTAGAACAGCAGCAACGCGGGCAGCGCGCCCACCCCCAGCCCGGCGACGGCGCCCGCCACCGCCGGGATCCGGCGGTCCGCGTCGGCGCACGCGCCGACCGCGCCGACCAGGAATCCGCACCCGATCAACCCCGCGAAGAAGACCCCGAGACCGCCGGAGTCGACGGAGGTCCGCCTGCCGTACACCTTGATGGCCTGGGCCTCCCGTCCGACGTCGGAGATCTCCACCTGGAGCCACGTCCCCTCCGACTGGATGAGTTTCCGGCCCCGGCCCCAGACGTCGAAGTGCTCACCCGACGCCGTGAGGAGCACGAGGTGGTGCTGCTGGTCCTCCCCCGCACCCGGCTCGGTGCTCAGGGGCCACTGCGCGGGGTCCGCCGACTCGACAACGGCTTCTTCCCAGCCGGCCGGACCGACCGACTCGACCAGCCAGTACGTCCCGACGGTCAGCACAGCTCCGGCGAAGGCCGCCAGCACCGCCGGTGTGAGGTCCACGGCTACACCCGGACGAACACGGCGACGGGCGACAGCGTCGCACCCAGTGCGAGCGCCAGCCAGGTCGCCACCGGTGGATAGACGTTGAGCCGGACCGCGCCGAAGTACACCGCGCCGAGAGCGAACAGCGACGCGACGATCAGCAGCACCGGCCGGACCACCCCCGCCCGCAGGTCGAGCACGCCGCCGCCGGCCCGCAGGTAGGCGATGGATCCGTCCGCGGTCGAGACGTCGAGCGCAACCGGCTGTCCTGGCGGCAGATCGAGGCCGGGGCCGACCGCCGTGATGTCGTAGTGGCGCCCGTTGGCCGCGTCGATGCCGACGGTGTGCGGCACGGCGTCCTCATCGCCACCGACCGGGAACTCGCCCTGCTCGTGGGACACGACGTGCCCGTCGACGCGGTAGACGGGCGCGTCCCGGCCGGCGAGCACCTGGCACATGAGGCAGACCACGCCGCCGAGGAACAGCGAGACGAGCGCGACAGCCGTGAAGAACACCCTGCGGAGCACGCGCGTGAAGCGGCCGACCGTCATACCGTCCAGTGCACACTACGGTGGCCACGGAAGGCGATAGGCCAGTTACCGTAAGCACGCTAGGTCACGAAAGCCTAAAAGGAGACCTTCTCCACGGAGTCCGAACGGAGTACGGACTCCTGGTCGAACTGCTTTTTGTAGTCGGCGCGGATGCCCTCGATCTCGCGCTCGGCGTCCCGGTCGGAGAACGGGTAGAGCAGCACGATCACGTGCGAATGCTCCCGGACGACCGCGCCGGACCCGCCGCGCCACTGGCCGCTGCCGTCCAAGCGGGTGAAGCCGTCAGGGAAAGCCGGGGTGATCTCACCGTCCGAGAACGCGGCGAACTCGCGGTCGGTCACCTCGCCGCCGTCGGGCTTGCCGGTGCCGAAGAAGAGCTCGGTGCGTTTCCAGATCTCGCCCGGCGACTGCTGCTGCGCCTGCACCTGCACGGTCGCCTGCGCGCCGGAAGCCGACGCAGCGGCTCCACCGCCCAGCCCCAGTACCGCCGCCGCGGCCACGGCTGCCACAACTCGACGTGAAATCACCATCGACTGTCCCCTCCCCTGATCGTCGAGCCCGAGTGTCTCGGGCCCGGGACGGGGAGGGAACGGCCGAAGGGGCGGCCTAGTGGGTGGTGTAGTTGGGAGCCTCGACGGTCATCGTGATGTCGTGCGGGTGGCTCTCCTTGAGGCCGGCCGCCGTGATCCGCACCAGCTGGGCTTCCTGCAGCTGGGCGATCGTGTCGGCGCCCGCGTAGCCCATGCCCGCGCGCAGGCCGCCGACCAGCTGGTGCACCACGTTGGCGAGCGGGCCGCGGAACGGGATCCGGCCTTCGATGCCCTCGGGGACCAGCTTGTCCTCGTTGAGCACGTCGTCCTGGGCGTAGCGGTCCTTGGAGTAGGACTTGCCCTCGCCGCGCGACTGCATGGCGCCCAGCGAGCCCATGCCGCGGTAGACCTTGAACTGCTTGCCGTTGACCAGGATCAGGTCGCCGGGCGACTCGGCGGTACCGGCCAGCAGGCTGCCCAGCATCACCGTGGACGCGCCGGCCGCGATGGCCTTCGCGATGTCGCCCGAGTACTGGATACCGCCGTCGCCGATCACCGGGATGCCCGCCGGGCGGGCGGCCTGGTCGGCCTCGTAGATCGCCGAGATCTGCGGGACGCCGACACCGGCGACGATCCGGGTGGTGCAGATGGAGCCCGGGCCGACGCCGACCTTGATGCCGTCCGCGCCCGCGTCGACCAGCGCCTGCGCACCCGCCCGCGTCGCGACGTTGCCGCCGACGATGTCGACCGACTCGCCCAGCTCCTTCTTG
>Ga0307515_10026130_pt1 | contig 10064 bp, 7 predicted proteins | sample 17_EM_MG_FD_194513 | JGI IMG/M metagenome (GOLD analysis project Ga0307515, IMG submission 194513) | Populus trichocarpa ectomycorrhiza microbial communities from riparian zone in the Pacific Northwest, United States - 17_EM | ecosystem: Host-associated > Plants > Roots > Unclassified | place...
GCTAATCGCGCGCTCTCTAAGACCTCATAGAGGCTCGCGACTCTGCTTTTGCTGCCGGCAGCAATCATATTTACGCTCAAAGCAAATACCGGGAATAAAGTCGAAACCATTCTGAAGTCGAGCTGATCTTCGTCTTCGCCCTCGAAGATCACAATCTTCCCGCCAGGGCGATAAGAGGCGAGATCTCCGATCAGGCTCACAACTGCCTCTTCTAGCGGTTGACCGATATTCACTTCAGAGGCTTGATTAACGCCTGCCTGCTCACCGGCCGGCTGCATGTGATAGACAGTAAATCCATCCTGACCAACTGCTTCGCGAATTAGCGTATCCGAGTGTGTTACTAACCACAGCTGAGCGCCGAGTTCGATGGTCAAATGGCGATGATAAAATGTTGCCAGGCCACTTAGAAGTCTCGGATTCAGGTGTAATTCTGGTTCATCAATGAGAAGGATTGAGTGCTTGGGCGACGAGTTTCGCAGTCGGAGATAACCATATAGAACTTCCTTTTCTCCTGTGCTTAGTTCGTCAATATCATGTTCTTTGCCGTTCTGGGTCCTAACATTGAAAAGAAGACGACCGTCAAGAGTCGGACGCGGGCCGAGGAATTCTTTGCCAGGGAAAAAAGTTAAGAATAATTCTTTCAGCGTATCGCTTAAAGTGTCGTCGGCACCTAGCTCAGGGTCGGCTTGGCGGGCTAGTAGATGTCGAACATAACTAGCTGCGATTTCTGACTTTAGATTTGCGTATTTATTGTTATAATCATAAAGTGCATGATTTTTCATCCGTTCATCGACGGCTGCAACGCTCAAATTTATGCCGCCAAGCTGTTCTCGTGAGTAACTTCTATTCGGTCCATGATAATCCAATACTCCAATATTTTTTGGATCATAACGACTGAATACAAGCTTCAAAAGCTCTGAAGGCTGACTGTGGGCACCGCCTCCGACTTCGATCTCAACTTTGGCAACATGTAATGATCTTCCTAGCTCCTCCAATAAGAGGGGCTCCTCATTATTAATCCTTCGCTCAATGTCAGGTCTATGGAGACGGAGTGCGGCAAGAGGCGGCTGTATCGGCATATTTTGCGGGTGAGCTTCCTTCCACGCTTGCTCATAAAGCAGCGCGCGACAGTTCTGACGAATATAATCCAACTCATCAGCTGAGAATGAAATTAGTGCCTTGAGAATAACTGGTCGTGTGGGATCTTGAAATAATCGTACCCACCCTGTTGTTCCCGCCTTGGTCCCAATCTGAAATTCACCTTCAAAAGTCTGAACTTCATTTTGTTGTCGATAACTGCCGTAGATAGACTTCAATAAGCGGATTGCATCGAATATACAAGACTTGCCGCATCCGTTTGGCCCGGCAATAACTACCGTGCCGCCGAGGCGTTGCAAATGGAGATAATTTATTGCCCGAAAGTTTTCTATTTCGAGTTCAGTTATTTTCATGTGTGCCTGCGTGGTATCTGCCGTTGAGCGCGCCAGAGCGATACACATTTCGCTTCCCGACGTGCCTTCCAGGTCAATTTCGGACCGTCTCCGGATCGACGGCGACTGGCGTATTCTGCAGCCAAGACTTCCACAGTCTACTGATCGACGTAGTCCGCTACGCGGCCCGTTACTTCGAGTGCTCGCACCAATGGCACCATCAGACCTGCGCTTTGGCACGGCTTCATGCGCGGGTCACTGCAGAGTTTCCGGTGCATGAATCAAGACCGAATGTTATGAGGCCCACCGACACGACAACTCGTGCTTCTGACGAAGCAGAGTGCACGTGACTCAGTTCACTGGTCCTGCCTGGCCAAATCGTTCATCGGCATGAACACTGCGCTGGAAACAGCGTTGGTCGTCGCGTTGAGGCCCTTACCACGGGATGGTCAAGACGATCGCTAGGCATCGTCATCTGCGGGCAGTGTTTCATGGTGCAGGCTCCCGCCGTCCGCAGCGCCGGTGCGCGAGTGGAGCGCGCAACGGAACGGGTTGAGCGCTGGTCGCGCATGGCCGCCGACAGCATTAGCCACGTCGCGAGCTTGAGCTGATCGTCGGGCGCTAGCCGGCCAGGGCGTCGTTGGATCGCGCTGGTTGCCACCTGTGTCGCCCGATCAACTACACCTGACATCGAACCGCCGTTGCACTTGGTACACACAGTCTCGCGGGACGCGCGTCGAGCAACTCGATCACGACGTCGATCTCGAGCCCGGAACCACCGGTCGGCATGTCTCGAGTTACTCCACGGCAATGAAAAAAGCCCCTGCATTGCTGCAGAGGCTTGTTTCGTCGAGCTGATTTTGGCTCCCCGACCTGGGCTCGAACCAGGGACCTACGGATTAACAGTCCGGCGCTCTACCAACTGAGCTATCGAGGAACAGCCTCGCATTATAGCTGGCTTTTCCTGGCCCCTCAGAGATCGACCTGCACCGACACGCGCAGGGTGCGCGGCGCCAGTGGATACAGGTAGACGTGGCTGAACTGGTACGGCGATTCGCGCCACGCGCGCTTGTCGAACAGGTTGTCGATGCCGGCGCGCCAGGTGGTTTGCGCACCGGCGAGCTTGGTCTCGAAGCGCATGGCCGCGTCCACGCGCGTCCAGCCCGGAATCGCCGCGCTGTTGTCGGGCAACACCATGCGCGGGCTCTCGTGCGTGAGACCGGCCTGCAGGTTCAGGCCGCGGATCGCGGCCACGTCGTAGCCGGCCTGCAGTTTGAGCGTGCGCTCTGGCACGTTGGTCGGCTGCTTGCCGTCGACCGCCGCGTCGGCGCTGCCTTCGATGCGCGCCCGCAGCCATTGCGCGCCGCCCCGCAGCATCCACGCGCCCTGGCGCCACGCGGCGCTGGCCTCGACGCCGCGATGGTGTGCCGTGCCGTCGAGCCGCGTGGTGCAGGTGTTGTCGCCATCGCAACTGCCGAAGTCCTGCGTGCGCGGGCGCTGAATGTCGAATGCGGCGAGGTTCCACTCGAACACGTCGCTCGCGCCCTTCAGCCCAACTTCGGCCTGGCGGCTCTTCGTCGTGAAGACCTCGCCGGCGTTGCTGTAGCGCGGCCGATTCGTCACGACGTTCGATTCGACGCCCTGGCCCCAACTGGCATAGACCAGTTGGTCACGTGCGAACGCGTAGCTGAGTGCCAACGAGGGCGTCGTGAACGAGGCGGGGTAGTCGGTCGGCCGCGAGCCGTCGGTTCGCACACTCTCGCGCTGCATGTGCGTGTAGCGCAGGCCCAGCCACGCGGTCAGGCGCTCGGTGAGCGCGATCGCGTCGCGCGCGTAGAGCTCGGTCGAGCGCTCGTTGCGGTTGGTGTTCTCGTCGGTCAGCGAAGGATCCGGCGCAGTGAACAGCGTGCCCTCGATGTTGCCCGTGCCCACGTAGTTGTACGCCTGCTGCTGGAAGCGGTTGCGCACGCGCGACTGCATCACGCCGACCGTGAACGCGTGGCCGATCGTGCCGGTCAGCAGCTTGCCTTGCAGCGAGAGATCGAGCGCGTCGGTCCGGCGGCGCTCGTTCTCGCTGCGGAAGTCGTAGAGATCGTAGGTGCCGTTCGGGCAGAAGCGGTCGGCGTAGTAGGTGCCATCGGGTGCGGGGTTCGGGTCGAAGCAGCCGAACGGGTACGCGAGCCGATCGTCGGTGCGCAGCTGCTGCGTGGCCGCGTGGGCGACGAAGCGCCAATCCGCGCCGAGCTTCTGCTGCCAGCGCAGCGAGGCAGTCGTCGCGTCCATCACGACCGGCAGCGACCACGGCTGGTTGTTCAGACTGATCCGCGGGTCACCCGGTTGCGGCACGGTGTTGCCGAGCATGCTGAAGCCGGGTTGACTCGGCTGCGAACGATGGCTGGTCTCGATCTCGGCTTCGAGCAGCGTGTCGGGCGAGGCGCGCCAGTCGGCCGCGAGCGCGAGCAGGTTGCGGTTGCCTTTGCTCGCACGCACCATTGGATCGAGGTGTGCGGCGGCGGCGTTCAGGCGCACACCGAAGGCCTGATCAGTGCCGAAGCGCTGGCTCAGGTCCAGCGCGCCGGTCACGGTGCCGGGTTGGCGCCACTCGAGGCTCACCGAGCGCAGCGGCGCATCGAGCGGGCGCTTGACGACGTAGTTGACGAGCCCGCCCGGCGCGCTGGTGCCGGCCTGCATGCCGCTCGTGCCCTTGAGGATCTCGATGCGCGCCTTGTTGTCGAGCGGGATCGAGGTCTCGGCGTTGATCGGCAACCCGTCTCGACGGAAGTTGAAGCGGTTGTCGAGCACGTAGCCGCGCACGGTCAAAAAGTCCCAGTAGCCCTCGGCGTTGTAGGCGTCGCTGACGGCAGGGTCGACGGCAGTGAGGTCGGACAGGCGCTGCACGCCGCCATCCTTCAGTTGCTCGCTCGCGAAGACGCTGGCCTGCACCGGTGTCTTCGCGAGCGGCGTGTCACCCCAGCCGCTGACGGTCGCCGGCGGCGTCGCGCGGCCGGTGACGGTGATCGGCTGGAGTTGCGCCGTGGCCGGCGCGGTTTGCGCCATCGCTTGCGTGGCGACGAGCCATGCAGCGGCGGCGATCGGAGAGAGCGTTTGAAGTCTTGCGGTCAAGCGTGCCATCGTGGTTCCGTGGTCGATGGCAGGTCGGCGGGCCTGCGGCCACCACAGAACGCGGCGCCGCTTTGGCCATGCTTCCCTGCGCGAGGATTACCTCAATCAGGTTCAAAGGGACTGTCTCAGTCGATCGGTTCAGCGAGAACCGTTCAACACCCCTAGCGAATGCCGCGCAGCAGAACTGCGCAGCGGACGGATTATGACTCAGGCGTCGGGGGCGACGCCCAGCGCCTTGTGCAGCCGCGGGCTGGTGGTCGTGTATTCCAGGTGGATCGGCTTCTCGGGAAACACGATGGCTGCGGCACCGAAAGCGGCGAGTGCGGCTTCGTGGAAGCCGCACAGGATCAGCTTCTTCTTGCCCGGATACGTGTTCACGTCACCGACCGCGAAGATGCCGGGCTCGCTGGTCTGAAACTGCGCGGTGTCGACGACGAGTTGCTTGCGTTCGAGTGCCAGGCCCCAATCGGCGATCGGGCCGAGCTTGGGGCTCAGGCCGGTCAGGACGAGCAGGGCATCGAGCGGCAACGACTGCGTCGTGCCGTCGGCGGCGAGCACCTGCAGTGCGGTCAATCGTCCGTCGCCTTGCTCGATGCCGCTCGGCTGGGCAGCGATGAATTGAAGGCGCTGCTCGGCGCGCCACTGGCGGAGTTGCGCGATCGTTTCGGGTACGGCCCTGAACTCGTCACGGCGGTGCATCAGCGTGACCTTGGCGATCGGCGCCAGGCGCAGTGCGCATTCGAGTGCCGTCTCGTCGTCGCCGATCACGACGACGCGCTGATCGCGCAGCGCGTCGTTGTCGGCGGGCGCGCTGTAGAAAAGTTGCGAACCTTCAAACGCCGAGATGCCGTCGAGCTTCAGCCGGCGCGGCTGGAACGAGCCGACGCCGCCGGCGATGAACACCGTCTTCGCGAGCAATCGCGTGCCGGTGGAAGTCTCGATGCCGAAGCGGCCATCGGCCTGGCGCTCGACCGCGTCGACCTGCTGGCCGAGGTGGAAAGTCGCGTTGAACGGCTCGATCTGCTTCAGCAGCTTCGCGACCAGTTCGCGCCCTGTGCAGACCTTTGTGGCCGGGATGTCGTAGATCGGCTTGTCGGCGTACAGCTCGATGCATTGGCCGCCGGGGACCGGCAGCGAATCGATCACATGCGCGTGAATGCCGAGCAGCCCGAGCTCGAAGACCTGGAACAGGCCGACCGGCCCGGCGCCGATGACGACCGCATCGGTCTCGATCATCAGGTTCCTACTTGATCAGCTCGCCGAGCTTGCCGGTCTTGTCTTTCCAGTCGTCGGCGTCGGGCTGCGGGGCCTTGCGCTTCGTGATGCTGGGCCAATTCTTCGCGAGGTCGGCGTTGAGCTGGATCATGTGCTGCTGGTCGCCGGGAACGTCTTCCTCCGGCACGATCGCGTTGACCGGGCACTCGGGGATGCAGACGGCACAGTCGATGCACTCGTCGGGGTCGATGGTCAGGAAGTTCGGGCCTTCGCGGAAGCAGTCGACCGGGCACACGTCCACACAATCGGTGTACTTGCAGCGGATGCACGATTCGAGAACGACGTGGGTCATGGTGAAGCTCTTGTGGTGTGAGGTGGCCAAGCCCGCGGGGCCGGCGAAGACGGGATTTTAGGGCTTGACGCCGGCCGCACGAGTGGCAGGGTCGGCGCGGCGCATCTCGGCGCTCTCGGGCGTGGCGCGCAGCGCCGCGGCGCCTGCCCCGACCGTGACGACGCTGGGCCGTCCGGCGTGCAGCATCGCGGCGCGCGCGAGGTTCGCGACCGTGTGATCGCTGTGCAGCTGATCGGGCCAGCCGGCGCGCGAGACGACGCTGACGGATGTGTCTTCCGGCCAGCCCGCAGCGAGCAGCCGGCGTGACAGCGCGGCGAGCTGCTTGCCGGCCATGTAGAAGACTTCGGTGTCGGCGGTGCGCGTTGCTTGCAACTCGCCTTCGCGCGTCATCGCGGTCGTCAGGCTGACGCTGCGGCCGTGGCCGCGGCGGGTCAGCGGGCGTTGCGTTGCGGCGGCGGCGGCGATCGCGGCGGTCACGCCGGGGACGATCTCGCACGCGATGCCGGCTTCGGCAAGCGCTTCGAGCTCTTCTTCCAGGCGGCCGAACACGCTCGGGTCGCCGCCCTTCAGGCGCACGACGACATCGACTTCATTCGCATGCTTCACCAGCAGCGCATTGATCGTCGTCTGGCCCGTGCTGTCGCAGAAGCCACGCTTGCCGACATTGACCCACTTCGCGTTCGGCGCCAGTTCGCGCAAGGCCGGGTCGGTCAGCGCATCGAACAGCACGACATCGGCCTGCGCGAGCCGCGCCGCGCCGCGCACGGTGATCAGGTCGGCCGCGCCGGGGCCAGCACCGATGAAGATCACGGTGCCCATCGCGTTACGCCGCCTCTTTCACGAGCAACGCGCCGCTGGTGCGATTGCTCGCCGGGTCGACGATGATCAGCGAGCCGCCGACGCGGTTCGACGCGTAGGCCTCGATCGGCAGCGGCTGCTGCGTCTCGATCACCACAACGCCGATCTCGTTGACGGCGAGTTCGTGCGCGTCGGTCGCCTGCAGCGAGTGGATGTCGAGCCGGCTCTCGATCGCGGCGATGCGCGCCTGCACCCAGCGGTTGCCGTGGCGCACCGAGTACTTGCGGCCGATCACGGCGGGCTCGGTGTCGAGCCAGGCGAGGGTGGCCGAGAAACGGTTCGTCTCGTGCACCGTGTCGGGCGTCGCGATCCAGTCGCCGCGCGAGACGTCGAGCTGGCGGTCGAGGCTCAGGCCCGCCGATTGACCAGCCTCGGCGAAGTCGACCAGCTCACCGGCGACGCGCACCTCGGCGACGATCGCCTTTTGGCGGCTCGGAAAGAGTTGCACTTCGTCGCCGGCGCGCACGCTGCCGTGGGCGATGCGGCCCCACAGTGTGCGCGGCTGGTCGCCTGTGCCGTCACCGTCGCGGGCCACGTACTGAACCGGAATCAGCAGGTCGCCGACGGTGCGCTCCTGCGCGGTCGGCAGGCTCTCGAGCAATTGCAGCAGCGACGGGCCTTGATACCAGGAAGCATCGAGCGGCTGCGTCACGTTGTCACCACGCAAGGCCGAGACCGGGACGATGCCGGCGACTTCCATCTTCGCCTCTTCGGCGAAGTCGAGCAGCGCGGCGCGCACGGCTTCGTAGGCTTGGGCCGGGTCGGAGGCGGCATCGAGCTTGTTGACCGCGAACACGATGCTCGGCACGCGCAGCAATTGCGCGAGCAGCGCATGCCGGCGGGTCTGCGCGAGCAGCTTGACGGGGACAGCGTGCGTGTCGAGCTTGGTGATATCGACCAGCACCACCGCTGCATCGCTGCCCGCTGCGGCCGTCACCATGTTGCGCGTGTACTGCTCGTGGCCCGGCGCATCGGCGATGATGAACTTGCGCTGCCTGGTCGCGAAGTAGCGGTACGCGACGTCGATCGTGATGCCTTGCTCGCGCTCGGCTTCGAGCCCGTCGGTCAGCAGCGAGAGGTCGATCGGCGCGCCGGCGGCGCGCTTTTCGAGCGTGTCGAGCTGGTCGGCGAGGATCGCGCGCGAGTCGTACAGCAGGCGGCCGATCAAGGTGCTCTTGCCGTCGTCGACGGAACCGGCCGTCAGAAAGCGCAAGGCGCGGTGGTCACTCATCAGAAATACCCTTCCTTCTTGCGCCGCTCCATCGAAGCCTCGGAGGTGCGGTCATCCATGCGTGTCGCCCCACGTTCGCTGACGGTCACCTGCAAGGTCTCCGCGACGATCTCGGCGGATGTGGCCGCCGGGCTCTCGACCGGGCAGGTGCAGGTCATGTCGCCGACGGTGCGAAAGCGCACCTCGACCGTCTCGACCGTCTCACCCGGCAGCGCCGGCGTGACCCCGGTCAACGGCACCAGCAATCCCTTGCGGCGGATCACCTCGCGGTCGTGCGCGAAGTACAGGTTCGGCAACGGGATGTTCTCGCGCGCGATGTACAGCCACACATCGAGCTCGGTCCAGTTGCTGATCGGGAACGCGCGCATGTGCTCGCCGGGCTTGATGCGCGTGTTGAACAGCGTCCAGAGTTCGGGGCGCTGCTCTTTCGGCTGCCATTGGCCGAAGCTGTCGCGGTGCGAGAAGATGCGCTCCTTCGCGCGGGCCTTCTCTTCGTCGCGGCGCGCGCCGCCCATCAACACGTCGAAGCGGTGCTCTTCGATCGCTTCGAGCAGCGCGACCGTCTGGTGGCCGTTGCGCGATTCGAGCGGGCTCGACAAACGCACGGTGCCGCGCTTGATCGAGTCTTCGAGGTGGCCGACGACCAGCCGCTCGCCCATCTCGGCGACACGCCGATCACGGAACTCGATCACCTCGGGGAAGTTGTGGCCGGTGTCCACATGCAGCAGCGGGAACGGCAGGCGGCCTTCGTATTCGCCCTGCGCGTTCTTCTTCTTGAACGCCTTCTCGGCCAGCCGCAGCACGACGCACGAATCCTTGCCCCCGGAGAACAGCAGCGCAGGCCGCTCGAACGCCGCCACGGTCTCGCGCAGGATGAAGATCGCCTCTTCTTCGAGCCAGTCGAGGTGGGTGTGGTCGAGTTCGGGCAGCAGTTGCTCGACTTTCAACGGCGCATTCATGCGTGGGCTCCGATCATTGAAACCTGTGGGGCGAGTTCGCCCGCTTCTTCGTGGACATGCAGGCCGCACTCTTTCGCGCCTTCGTCCTCCCACCACCAGCGCCCGGCGCGGAAGTCTTCGCCGACCGCGATCGCGCGCGTGCAGGGCGCGCAGCCGATGCTCGGGTAGAACTGGTCGTGCAGCGGGTTGTAGGGCACGTCGTTGACGGCGATGTAGTGCCACACGTCGGCCCAGCTCCAGTCTGCGAGCGGGTTGAACTTGGTGCGGCCCTTGTCGTCTTGTTCGGTGAACTCCACCGTGCCGCGGTTGGCAGACTGTTCGCGCCGCATGCCGGTGACCCAGGCGCTGCGGTCTTTCAACATGCGCGATAGCGGCTCCAGCTTGCGGATTGCACAGCAGCCCTTGCGCAGCTCGATGCTGTCGTACATCGCGCGCTCGCCGTTCTTCTTGACGAAGTGCACGACCGATTCCTGCACCGGCTCGTAGACCTCGACCTCCACGGCATAGCGCGACTCGATCTGCAGGATCAGCCCGACGGTCTCGGCGTGCAGCATGCCGGTCTCGAGCGTGCCGATCGCGATGGGCAGATCGTGGCGCGCGATCAGGTCGGTGATCACCATGTCTTCGGCGCCGAGGCTGGTCGCCTGCACGATGCGCATCGGGTGCTCGGCGGCGGCGCGCTGCAGCAGCGCGAGCGTGTTCGCAACGCGCGCGTCGTAGCCGGCCGTCTCGCGCGCGTACAGCGAGACCGCGCTCATATCGAGGCCCCCGCGTGCATGAACTCGTCCTGCGCCCGCGCCAGCGCATCGCCGGTGCCGGGCGGCTTGGCGAACAGCGGCAGCGGGTCTTCGGTGCCGCCCTGGTAGTAGCCGGGGAAGAAGGTCAGCGCGCGGTGC
>Ga0307515_10026131_pt1 | contig 10063 bp, 6 predicted proteins | sample 17_EM_MG_FD_194513 | JGI IMG/M metagenome (GOLD analysis project Ga0307515, IMG submission 194513) | Populus trichocarpa ectomycorrhiza microbial communities from riparian zone in the Pacific Northwest, United States - 17_EM | ecosystem: Host-associated > Plants > Roots > Unclassified | place...
AGAAAGTAAAATTGCATTTACTTCTTTTATGCAGACTTTATCAGTGCTTTGACTTTATTTTGTTCCGAGTTATTGCCAACAATGCTCATTGATCGGTGCTTCAGGCATCACTTGGGGTAGCTAAACTTCTATGGTGCTTATAACATCAAAAGTAGTATCATTTCCCCACTTCTCACGAGAACACCATCTGTTAGCTACAAGAAACCAGTACTGAAGGATTCTAAGTCGAGGACAAAATCACCGATGCTAGCATTCGATGAAACAGAATCATTTCAGTTCCCTGCTAATTCAGAGAAGTGAGGAACCAAGAAAGAAAACACCACACTCTTATCATACAAGCATAAAAAATATATACCTTGAGAGTAAAAGTGACACCAACTTGAATCTCTCCAACATATGATTGACTAGCATCAACCACTCTGTACTTGCAGGGATGTAGTTCGGCAGTTCCATTTTGCACTCCTGATGTCAACAAATCCTTCACATAGATCCTTCATGAAAAAGAAAATGGAGAAGTAAATTTAACATAAGTATGCCTAACAATACAGCAATTCATTAAATATTATTGGATTTATCTGTGAATAGAAATTGTAACTCTGTTCAGATTCCTCTTCTTCATTTTGCTTGAAGACACTTTCTCATCCTAGTGTGTCAACTAAAAATATGCCCACACAGCATATATATATATATATATTTTGGATATGAGGAAACCTCATTCCCTGAAAAGCGTACTTTGTAGGTCCAGGTGAACGAATAAAACCCCGACTGTCCCAGTCTTTTACAAGAAGTGCACGTCCTGACTCGAACTCGAGACCTGCTGTGCAGATCTCAAACCCTTTGTCATTTCCGTTGAGAACTCACACAGCATATATTGCACAGTAGTACTTGATAAAGCACCCCTGAAGTTTTTCATTTGTAGGATTGTCATGGTTTGAGGCCAATTCTCTACCGAACCAATTCAATGACCTGGTTCATATAAAATCTTCCTCCATTTTGTTAAATGAGAGGATTCATCCCCTGTTACAGCCTCTGCAAGTCCACCAAAGGCATGTCATGTCTATTATCACATTATTTAAGGAATACATATGTTATATGTAAACTGTTCATGATCGACGGCCATGAATGGCAATTGTTCATTATTTCACTACTATCGTCTACCAGATTACAGGCTTGCAACCCATTTAATAAAATTACACAACAATCTGTATCTGAACTGGGGTTGAAACTAGACACGGAAATGGCAATTCAATAAAAAGAAATGAGCCAAAAAAGGCGGAAAACCAAGAAAATAGGATGATGAACGAAATAAAATCAGAAGAAATCAATCATGACACGCATTTAAGTTATCAGAACAGCAAGTACCAAGGAAAAGGTGACGACAAGATCAAAAAAGGAGAGGAAAAAAACATGATCATAGACATAACTTTGGACACTGAAATAAATACGTATAGAAATGCAAAAACATGTTGTACCAAAGAAATCAGTGTCTCTGAGGCCTTTTGCATTCACCAGCTGCACTTCCAATATTCCAACAGCCATCTCTTTGTTTCTCTATCTGGGTTTTGAGCTAGGATTCAATACGATTCCTTCAAGGGTTTTTGTTTGAACCTCGTTTTGACTGCATTTACATTATGGACAAATATATAGTTGCTAACAAAGACGGGGTGAAGATTTAAAAATGACAGACTATTGGTTGACTTCGGTCAAATCATTTCATTGTTCTTATTTTTCTTCTTTTCTAAATGATGATAACTAGTTTTATTGTTCTTATTATTTTGCCAGATTGAATTATAGTTGAAGGCCCCAGATAGACTTATATCAAGTGGTGGCTGTAATATACTAAAATAATCTATGCTATTACAAGAGAAATTCCTCAGCATGACTAAGAGATATGTTTTTAATATGGTTTCTAGTTCGACTTTCTCCATTAACTAATATTGATGGTTAGCAAGTTGTAAATATTATTTTACGAGTCTTGTTTGAGATATAAAAATTTAATTTGATGCACGTAAGCTGACTCTATATATTTTACATTGATAATTATTGCATTAAAGTGTTTTGTAAAATATTTTTTAAATATCTTTTATTATAAAATTTATTAAATTGATGATTATTTTGTGTTCTTTCAACTATGAAAATAACACGTGCTGGGCTCAATTTACTTTAATGCTTATGGTAGAGGAGGGGGAAATTATTCACGTTCTTTCCCCTCACCTAGCACACAAAAAATAGAAGGAAAAAATAATTCTAGAGGGTAACACCTGACCCCAAAAGTGAGGATAGGGAGTAAAAATTTGATAAGGTTTTTTTTTTTTTTTTTTTTTTTTTTTGAAACAAGTAAGACTTCGTCCTTCAATTTTCTTTTAAATTCTTAACAGCATATTAAACACAATAGTAAAATATTGTTATATTGAGATTTGAATGTGACTTTGGTTTAACCTCTCATTTAAAGATAAAAAACAAAAAATAAAAGAAATTTTCTGATAGACTCGACAGACAATTATGTATTTATAAACTAATTATGTATCTATTTAGATTTTATCTAATTTACATCGTTATAAAAAATAAAAAATAAAAAGGATTGCACTTTTCTTTTCAAGATAATATAAAAAAGGAAATTGTGACGAATAGAAAAATGAAAATTTGTGTTTATTTGCATAGTTACCCTGATCAAAACGCTTTATGAATGTTGATGGGCAGATGGATGGCTGCATGCTTAATTTCCAGTCATGATCTACCATGACTGGATGCTTTACAGGGCATTTGATATTCATCCAAGAGTACTGTAGTTTAGAGTGTTTTGTTTGAAATTATAGTATTTTCAAAGTTATTTTTATTAGAAATATATTAAAATAATATTTTGTTTATTTTCTTAAATTTATTTTTAATATCAGCATATCAAAACAATCTAAAAATATAAAAAAAATTAACTCCAAATTTAAAAAAATTCAAGAATTATCAAAAACATTTTTTAACTGGGAAAACAAACACTTTCATGACTCCTACATTTCCATACAAATTGATAATTAAATTCATCTCATTGCGGTTAAACATGGATCCTCACACCATTAATAATTTCTCATCGGCAATAATTAAACATTTTTGTTGCGGTGAGATCATTGGCAACCGAGAGCAGTTGAGTTGAATGAAAATTGGAATTATACTTGGTGAATAAATAAATCACTTTAAAGATAAGGTATTTTTTTTTAATAAATTTAAAGATAAGGTTCAGATTAATAGCTGATTCAAGGAAAGAACGTGAGAATCGTATAGCAAAATAATGTATAAAGATAACGAATCAAGGGAGAAAAGACAAAACAATAAAAAGGAAAATGAAGGTTAATTAATTAAATAATAATAAAAAAGTGTTCTTCATGGCGTCTGATGGGTAGGCATCGACTTTTCTGGTCATCAAACTTGTTTCCCGCTGCCTGCCTTAGAACCCGTCTACAAGCCTAGATTTACGTAAACCAATTCAAAGTATTTTCAGGTCAAGTTCTTCATCAATACAAGTAATATTCTTGTTAATCTATAGCTAATGGCTGCTACAGCGTATTTAATGAATTTTTTTACCTGTTCATCAATGTCATGCCATCAAAAGTGACTCCATCATAATCACGAATGTTATGATCGACGGCTTTCAGCTGGAAGTCTTTCAGTAGCGTTGCAAGAAGCCTAAGCATTGAACAGTCTCCTATCTAAAATCCCTCCATTCCCCTCAATTGGTGTTGGATTTAATTATGACATCTGATTTAGAATTATCCAACAATAAATAAAAGTAAAAGGAAAATGAAACCCCAGCTCTCTTACAAAAGAAGGTAAGAATGTAATAAAACAAAATACCAAATCATTAATATTTCCTTTACAATTCTAACTTCTTGAATCCCAAAACACTGTTATCGTGAAGAATGAAATTTCTATTCCTCCCAAACAAAAGCAGTCTCGTTTTTTGACAAACAATTCTTTCCACTACCTGTCTTGAAGCAAAGGCTCTCGGCTGTGCTGATAGAGTGGCGATGGTGGGCTGGGTCTCAAATACACAGTCTTGATTTTATCGGGTTGTACAGTTTGCTCGACAGACTTGATGGGTTGCGACAATCCTCTACTTTGTGTTGTTTCCCTTTGTTTCTGTCTTGTTACTCTGGGTTCTTTCCCTTTATTTATGGATTTGTCTATGTTATTGAACTCAACCAATAGAAAATTAAATGTTAGCAGTGTCTAAACTGATAGTTTAGTTCAAGAAAATCTTATTTGTGAGGATCTTGAAAGACCAAGAATTTCCCAGATACTATATATATTCTAAAGGTTGAAGCAATGCAAGAAAGTCAGCTTCATGACTGTTATATGAAAGGCAGATCAAAAAATCCCAACTTCTATATACATGAAGGCTTTCTACTTCAAAAAATGAGCTTTGCAAAATTGTTTTAGTTGTTAAATCGGATAAAAAAAGGGGTTAATTGTTGCTAATTTGCTTGGGTTTAACAGAGTTTTACGGTTTCGAAGTTGAAGCTTGAATGAGAGAATAATGAGCTGGTTTTTATTTTTGATAATTTTAAATGAGGTGTCATGAACCCAGCCCACTACTTGAAAAAAATAGGGGAATTTTAAACAGGAGAGCGCGACCCGTGATAAATACTTTGAACATGTGTCTGGCACAACAGATCCATTCATATATCAACATAATATCATGAAATATGGAGGTAAAATCTGGAAAGTTGCATCGCATTAAGTCAGTTGAAGTGCGCTAAGGAAGAATTCAAACCATGTATACATGCGGGTTTTGGAAAAATTTCAGATGTTCCAATTCATCCACACAAGGCAACATAGGCCTACTACCATCTGCTGATGCATGTAGAAAACCGTGTTAACCCTGGCACTTATCATTTGCCCTATCTAGCATGCCTTGGTGACAAGTCAGCCGACGTAGTTCTTGATCCAGAAGGTGAACTTGATGGTCTACCAGGAGACGGCCTCCAAGCTCGTGCTTCCACAAAATCATATGCCAATTTCCTATAATGAACATGTTTTCGCTTGTCATTTAAATGCATACATCGCAAAGAAATTTGTGTCAACTTATAGGCATAAACAGACTTCAGAGTGCATTCATCCCCTTCTAAATTAACTTCAACTGAAAAATAACATATAAAATGCTTGGTTTTCTTACATGGCCTAAAAACATGAGCAGCATTCCTGTCATACCAGTATCATATTGTGTTCTCATAAACAAGGAATTTGCTGTCATGAAATTAACCTTTTTTTTCATGACTTGTGCCCAATCAATCACTTCTGCATGAAAACCCACTACAAGGGCATGGAATGCCTAAAATAAATAATGATGACAGCAGTAGAGGACAAGTCACTTACTCGCCAAACCCATTGTTGTTTTTATTAAGATCATCACCATGGCCATAATGTGGAGAATACAGCCTGCGGTTGTGGCCACCATCACGCTCTGGTGGAGGACCTCTAGGGGATCTTAGATGGTCCGCGTACCTTCTCTCTGGGGAAGGAGAGTAGTCTCGCCGTTGCGGGGCAGGAGAGTATGACCTGCGAATATGTTTCAACCTGTTTCAGATGTGAATTGGGTCAATACAATGGCCAATTTGAAACCATGAAGCTTACCTCGACCGGTATCGAGACCTGGAAACATGATAATGGCGAGGGGACCGTGAAAATGAACGAGAACGAGAACGTCCTGAAGCATATTTGATACAGAGCAGTGATTAATTTTGCAGCAAACCAATTCAGGGTCCCAACAATGGAGAAAGTAAGGATGAAAGCTTGATACCAATGCAGTAATTTGATTGATAAAGGAAAGTCGCTAGTCTCATTTCATCTGGCAAGATATTAATAAACCTTGATAACAAAAGTTCAGGCTCCATACCAAGATATTTTCTAGGATTATTTGACCACAATCTTTTTTCTCATGGAGCTAAAAATTCAACATTTTTTTTTAAATAACATCAATGCCACTTTTATGAGAATGATGATGATCCATTGCTGCAACATCAAAACCACCACAATTTCAAAACTACCATGATTTCAAAGACTCCAATTTTGTCAAAGATAAATGTTCACTTAGGAAGGCGCATAGCTGCTAGAACCATACAGCAAAAACATAAAAAACATGGTCTTCAAGCAATGCAAGAAACAAGTCATGCACAGGATCATTGTTGAATTAATCAGCTGAGCTGAACACGGAGTCATTTTTGGACAACATAAAATGCTGGCAACAACTTCAATAAACCATGGTCCAGAAAAATAAAACAACAATAAGTGATAACATACGAGAATAAGATGATCGTCCTCCATGATCAGCTGGTCCTCTGTGGAATGTACAAGTAAAATGTCAGAAATCTAAGAAAAGTAAGAAAGCAACATTAATTTTTTTATCACATGGTTTATACATATGGATTAGAGATTACCTAACCCTAGTTCTGTGGCGCATCTCCTCAGGCCTTTTTCTTGTCTCTGCTGCTACCACCACAAACATCTGCCTCCCAGCAAAAACTTGCCCGTTCATATGATGCTGAGCTTCCATAGCATCAGATGGTTCCACAAACTGCACGAACCCAAACCCCCGAGGTTCCCTGCATATAAGACATGGGAAAGTGTCAATCAAAGTATGGAAAGTTGTGTACAAACAAACACCGACTTTCTGATATGATTGACTTACTAAAACAGCTTGCCTAGGGATTGCCATAATATCACTACTTGGTACCTTTCCTTTCAAATCTACAATCTAGCTCTAGAGCACTTACTCATGTGTGGACATGATTTTACACGGAATGGGCTTAGTGGCTGACCTTTTCTTTAACAGTCAAGTTTGAAAGGCAACTTCAAAATAGGCAAGTCACTTGAAAATTCTTCACATGCTTGTAAATATAAGATGCAACTCAAACCAACGTTCCCAAACTTAAATTCTCCTCAAGTTGTCTTCAATTGTCAGGGATCAATCTTCTTCCTCATCAAACTTCTAGTGATTGTGTATTTTTTAATTTCTCTTCATAAAGGAACATTCTTCATTGAACATTACTCTTGAGACCAGTATGTTAGGGAATGATAAACAGTAGGTCTTCATCAATTGTGGGGCTTGGTCTTGATTTTTAACTTCAAACCAACATACCCCCTTTGTGGGGCTTGGTCTCGATTTTTAACTTCAAACCAACATAATTTTTAACTTCAAACCAACATACCCCCTGACAAACCAGTTCAGAATTAAATTCACTATGAAAAAGAAAACAATAACCCTGAAATAGTTTAGAATGCAATTCAGATATGTTTTCCCAGGCCCATTATAGATTGTAACTGAAGTAGCTAATGTGAAACTAGGAATATAGAATCAGAAGGTAAAATCCAAGAGAAGATTTTTCACCTTTTTTTGGTACAAAAAGAGACTTACTAATTTAAACTTCGATTAGTCACTCCCAAGATTTCTCCTAATTACTATCAACTAAAACAAACAAACAACAAAGCATAGATGAGAAAAACAAGTTTACTTTCAAGGTTGAGGGAAACGACTACTTACCACATCCTTTCAAAAGAAAGGTTACCTTTACTGTGTGCTTACTATCAACTAAAACAAACAAACAAACAATAATGCTGAGAACATTGAAAGTCACACACACTTAAAAGAATTTCGCACCATCCATGCTCCTATTGAACACTCATTCTAACCAGATTTTCATCAGTCAAACGACTACTGCTCAAGATTGGTTCCTTTAAAGGTTAAGGCAAATGATTCCCTTAAACTGGCTCCTGGATAGCTATGGTAGGCATTGCATGAATCCAATGAATTAGTCAAACATCCCCAAAAAGAAGTCAAGAAGCAAAGTAAAGTGGAACAAGAAAATATAAAACATATACCACGTATATAACAGATACAGAAAATACGAATAAAACCACGTGAATATTTCATTACAGATTTAACCACTTCCCCGTGCAAAAAAAAAAAAAAAAAACTCACCCTGTGTGATAGTCCTTAGGAATATAGACGTCTCTTACAACTCCAAATCTCTCAAACATCCCTCGAAGTTCTTCTGGTCTTTGAACCACGATAAACAAACAAATCAGCAAAAATTTCAAAAGGTTTCTCTTAAAAGCACAAACCTAATTCACCAAAAAAAACAGTGGGCGAAGTTTCAAACACCTGCAATCACGAGGAATGTTCCGAACCAAGAGGCTTCCACTATCTTGGTCCTTGCTTCTCCCATACCTACCACCACCACCTCCACGGCCTCTCCTTGGTGGGCTTCTTCCTCGCCCTCCATGTCCTCTCCTTGGAGAACTGTAGTGTGGTGGACTATATCTCCTCATTATATAACCTATCAATTCAAAAACATTATCATTTATGTTAATCTAACACATAAATTGAATCTTTTTAACAAAAGTAAAAAAGACTTCTCGCCCCATTGCATGATCTTTTCCAGTTAAAGTAAAAATTAAGCCAGACCATACAAAAGTAAAGAAAATCAATCTTTAAAACACAATTCCAGAACCCCAAATCCCCCTACTTGTTTTTTGCCAGTCTGGCAATTAATTTTAGTTAGCTACACTAATTGACTCCGCGGACTTGGTAAGTCATGTCAAGAACCAAACTTTACCAATCAGAAAGAGCAATTGATCTTCACTTTTTACAAGATCAACTAAAAACTCCAATTGTAAAGAGTATTCAGCTTCAATTTCGGTTTTCGACAACTTAATTGAGAATTAGGGTTTTACCAAGTCCTTTCAAAATATAGAGGGGGGTTGGGTCTCTTTACGATTTGGGGGTATGAGGGGTAGGAGGAGAGAGAAAAATTGGCTTATTACCTGTACGTTGATAACGTTTAGGAAGAGACTTGTGAGTTTTTGTGAGTTTTTACAAGTTTAGTTGTGGTTATTTTGTAAGGTGTTTTTATTTAAAAATATATTTAAATATTATTTTTTTTAATTTTTTTAACTTATTTTTAATATTAGTATGATATTAAAATAATAGAACATTAAAAAAATTAAGTAAGAAAATAAATTTTTATTTGGATTGCACTTTCAAAGGCTAGATCACTAGCACGTATTATGGTTATATTATAATTTTTTTTAATATGAAAAAATATTTAGGTATTGTTAATATTTTTTATAATAAATTTCTTAAAAAAATTTAAAGAGAATGTTCCAATATTAGTCAATTAATTTGAAAATTTTAAAGATAACTTAATATCTAAAGAGAACTACTAGTAAAAAAATAATTTGATTTAAAATAAATATTAAATGTAATATTTATTAAAAAAATATTATATATTAGATTTATTCGGGTCAATTTGAGTTAACATATCAATTTTTATGTCGAATTATGAGACCATGATAACTCATGAAAATTAAATCAAAATAAATTATAAAATTTAATTTTCAATAAATATGATATCAAATGATGAAATTACACAAAAAAAAACTCAAAACAACTGATGTTAACCTCTAATATAGAAAAATTAAAATAAATTATGAATCACAATTCTTAATCAACTAAATATTAAAAACTTAAATTAAAAATAATTAAAAAAAAAACAAGAACACAACTTGAATAAACTTGAGCTAATTCACTAAACTTGTAATACGAGTTACAAAATAAAAATAATCTCATAGAAAACAAACTGAAATGAATTATAAAATTTAACTTTCAATTAACTTAATATTAAAAATTAAATTTGAGGAGGGGAAAAATTAATTAATAAAAAAAAACTCTAATTCACTAAATTAACTCGTCAAACCAACAATACAGATCATAAAACTATAATAACATTATAAAAAATAAATTATAAAATTTATTATCTTGGAGATTAAATTTTTAAAAAAATATATAAACTGTAAAAAAAGAAGCCAAAGTAAAGTATAAAATATTATTTTGATAAACAGTGATATGTAAAGTTGGTAAAATAATATATATATTTTTTTGTTAATCAGAGAGAGGAGAAGACATCGACTTCGATTTTTTACTCTGTGAACCGGAAAAGCGGCGGGTAGATCTGGTTTTTAACAGGATTCGGGAGTGTCCGGAATTATTCCTCGCTTTACGGCCTTGATTTGAGAT
>Ga0307515_10026133_pt1 | contig 10063 bp, 4 predicted proteins | sample 17_EM_MG_FD_194513 | JGI IMG/M metagenome (GOLD analysis project Ga0307515, IMG submission 194513) | Populus trichocarpa ectomycorrhiza microbial communities from riparian zone in the Pacific Northwest, United States - 17_EM | ecosystem: Host-associated > Plants > Roots > Unclassified | place...
AGTCGAGGAAATATATAAACTATAAGAGTTAATCTTACTGTGCCTTCTACAAATTCATATTTAAAATCGCAAATACATAATAATTTAATCCAGCCTACACTAAAAGATGTTTAATAGTGATTTTTTTTGTAATATTTTTAGGTGAGAGATGTTTTTTTTCTTATTACCCTACTACACTAAAAGACCTAGGAAACTTAACGGAGCTTCACTACTCCTATTAATAGTGAAACTTCTCCTTTTCTTTATTTTTTTTAATTCAGCTTTTTTTTTTTCATTTCGCTTTTTTTTTTATTTTTATTTTAATTTAGCTTTTTTTTTTCATTTAGCTCTGTTTTTTTTCTTTTGATTTCAATTTTTTCTCAATTTAATTTTCAGATTTTTTTTAATAATCATTTGGATTGTTTTTAGACAGGTCAAGTAGATTGAATCATGTCAGAACAACTCCAATAAGTTTTAATTTAAAACCCTGACTAAGAAAGGAGTTGGGTTGATATTTTTTTGTTGTTGTTAATTTCATGCTTTTTTTTCTCAATCTTGTCCTATGAATTTTTTTTACGGGTTGATTGGGTTGCTTTTGGATTGGCTAAGTCGACTAAGTCAAGTCAGGGTAATTTTCACACAGTTTTATTTTAAAATCGGGTGAGACAAGAAGTTGAATCAAAAGGTATTTGTTATGTCAATTTCATGCATTTATTCTCAATTTTATTCTTAGATTTTTTTTACTAGTAGGTCAGGTTGCATTTAGGCTAGTTAAGACTATTGGGTCATGTCGGGTCCTTTCCTGCATGATTTAATTTTAAACTCGAGTTAAACAAATAGTTAAATAAAGAGGTTTTAAGGTTAGCCTGTTAGATCAGATTTAATAAAAATATCAAATAATTTTTTATAATCTAAATATTTTTTATTATGGTTAAATTTTTTTGATTCAACCTGGAACATAATACGGCTACATAAACTATAAACTAGTGATATTATAAAATAGAGAATATGAAAATTAAAAAAAGAGAAAGCTTCTATTGATTGCAATGGGTTTTATTATTATTATTATTATTATTATTTTGAAGGTGATACTTGTATATTTTTAAGGATATTGATCACCAATATTTGGCATATATGCAAAAATAAAACACCCATTTTAGACTTAGTATTCATTATTATTATTTTCTGACCGAATTTTCTACCCCAATTATTATAAAAATAAATAAATAAAGAGCTATAAGTGATTTACTATGACTTGTGACAGGAATTAATATGAATTCCCACAATGGTTTTTTTTTTTTTTTGTCTCTTATTATTTTTTTCATACAGGTCTTCATTTTTTTTCTTTTTATTTGGCCCTTTAACATTGCGATGATTTGAAATTGGTTTTGGTAATATGTTATTTATGCTTGCGTATAGAGATCTCACAGTGTCAAGGAAGTGTTTTGTCGTTTGGTTAATTCTCAGTATGGAAAAATAAAACTCAATTTCATTGATTTAAAAAAATTAGAGCTTCAAGGATTGGATTTGAAACTTTTAAAAATGTTCAATCCCTTTTTTTTTTTTTTGCTAATATTAAGGACTGATTTGCATGGGCAGAGAAAGAATTCATGTCCTTTTTTTTCAGTCACTCAACTTTTTTAAAAATTTAATCATTTCACATTGCTTTTATTTGTAATTTAACTTAGTAGTTTATTTTGGTTGCCTAGATATGATAATCTTGCAATATCAAGAGAAAAATTCGGTACTCGATTAATGCTCGGTTTGTAAAAATAAGATAAAAATTTGATGTAAAACAATTAAGCCTTAAAAGACAAAAATTAAAACTAAAACAAATATGATGAACTGAAATTAACGGGTAAGGCAACTTGGTTGGTGCATGCCTTACATGTATCAGCATATGGAGAAAGTCGTTGCATTCTAATGGTGCATGCGGCTTCCTTTCATTTCCAAACACCGGATTTCTTGGTGGCATTGAAAGCGGCGTAGTGACAACTTTCAGGTGAGGCAGTGCGTGTCGGTGGAGGAGTGACGATGAAGTTCTAATGCTGTTTTTTTTTCTTCTTCTCCCTCTTCTTTCTCTCTTCTCCCCAAGAATTACGCTATCCTAGCCAAAATCAAAAGGTGCTCTATCATTTTGTTTTTATGTTGAATTTGATCATCATTTTTTTATTGTCATTTTTTATTTGTATTTTTTTAAAATAGAATTATCTTTCCAATTTAATCATTTGACACTGAGTTGATTAAGAATTAGATTTCATGATTTTTTTGTATGGGTTAGTCTTGGTCTCACAAAACGGGGCATATATTTGAAAGATTAACTCAGGTTGACATTAGTCTTTTTTTAGATCCATTTTTTATAGTGATATGCTCTTTTAGTTTCATCTTTTAACATTGAATTTGTATGGATTGAGCTTCGTGATTTTCTTTGCTTTCCTTTCTATGGGGTTACATCGATATTATGACATAAATTACGAGTTTGGTAGGTTAGTTAAGGTTGACTTGGATATTTTTTAGGTCATTTTTTTTAAGATTAAATATTTTTCTTGTTTCATCTTTCAATATTTGATTGGTTTGAAAATTAAATTTTATAATTTTTCCTGTTTTGTCATCTCTTAGGTTATCTTGTTCGCATGATCCAACTCATGGGGTTTGGTGGACTTATCCGGGCTCGCTAGTGTTTTGTTAATTTTTAATTTGGTTAATTTATTGTTATTTTTTATCATATAATTAAATGAAATCAACTTATTAAATCCAATTAAGACTATGACTTGAATTACAAAATTTGTTTACTTCTTTAAAATTTGCTAGAAAATTCTAAACATCATTTTTTTTATGTTAAAAAATATCATTAACAATGAAAGTCACAGATTAGATACACTCTACAATCTCCATCATCAAGTCCTGGTAAAACTCAATCTCAATCTCAATCTCAAGAGAAAAAAAAAAAATCTTGGTAAAATTACCTCTATCTTGGCAACGAACATTTACTTGTGGTAAACAAACCCATCCTTAATTAAATCCTTAATTAATCAGCTCATTCATTTGCATTATAAAAAGAACCAAGGTGTTTTAGCCTTTTCAAACGCCAATCACACTAGTTTTTTTGTCTTAATTTTAATTAAAAGGTGGCTCAATGGTCTAGAAGAATAAACAAAACTATGTTTTAGCATTTTCACTTTAATTCTTAAATTTTTTTTTTAATATAATCTTTCCAGTACAATTTCGACCAAGAAGTTTGCTTCTCCTGTAGTCTCAGGTTCGAACATTATGGTTACTAATATGATGACCACTAGAGACTTACATGATTATTAACTTCAAGGCCCATGAAATTAATCAAGGTGCGCGCAAGCTGGCCCGGATACCCATGTTAATAATAATAATAAAAAGTATTCCACAAAAGAATAATTAATTATTAGCTATTTCACAATAAAGGGTCAAATTGAGATATTGTGAAAAATTTGAGAAGTTTAAACAGTGAGAGCCTGAAACGGAATATCTCATAATCTACAAGGACTATAATATAATTCACCCTAAAAAACTTGAAAGATTGCTTGTATAATTTGTTTTCCTTAAATTCCCTCAATATATTTATTTATTTATCTTTTAACAAAATAGAAAATCTCCCTTTTATCTTATTTATTATAAAAAATTTATTCATATATTTATTTTTATAATTTCTTGTTCTTCTCTTCTCTTTCTCGAGTTTCTTCTCTGTTAAAACAGAAAAACGAACACCAAAGCTGCTGCTACAACAACAACGACGACGAACCGATTTCCAAAATCCGAACCCGCCTGCCCGATTATCAAAATCTTTTTTTCTTCTTCTTCATTTTCTGCCTCTCATTTCCATCAATTGCCATGGGCTCTCAACCTGTGATTGTAAGTCCCCGAATCTCTCTCGCATTGTTTCCAGCTCATTACGTCGCCGTTTTATCAAACTCTAATCTAACAATTATTTTTAATCACTCAATTAATCTTGGATTAGGTTTTGTTTTTTTTTTTTTAATTTTAATTGGTTTGGGATTTTTATTTATTTATTGATTTTTAGGGTTCTTGAAGTATCTGCGAATTGGTTTGAATTGGAGAAGATAGGGTTAGGGTCTCGAATTTGAAGCATTGCTAGATTTTGAATTGGGGATTTTCTTTTCTTTCTTTCTTCTCTTTGTGTTGGATTGTTTTCCAAAGACGGGGAAAATAGGAGGATAATGTGTATACTGTGTGTGATACAAAAGTGGTCTCGCCGGGTTGCTACGATGCTGCCTTGGTTAGTTATTCCTTTGATAGGATTATGGGCACTTTCACAGCTATTGCCGCCGGCATTTCGTTTTGAGATTACATCGCCGAGACTGGCGTGTGTTTTTGTGCTCCTGGTTACTTTATTTTGGTACGAGGTTTTGATGCCACAGCTGTCTGCTTGGCGGGTGCGTAGAAATGCACGATTGAGGGAGAGGAAAAGGTTTGAAGCTATTGAATTGCAGAAGCTTAGGAAAACTGCTACGAGGAAGTGTAGGAATTGTTTGAGTCCATATAAGGATCAGAATCCGGGTGCTGGTAAGTTTATGTGTTCTTATTGTGGGCATATTTCGAAACGGCCAGTTTTGGATTTGCCTGTACCACCTGGGTTGGGGATTTCAAATTCTGGGATTATTAAGGATTTGGTGGGGAAAGGTGGGAAGTTACTGAATGGCAAGGCGTGGAGTGATAATGGATGGATGTGTAGTCAGGAGTGGTTAGATAATGGTGGTTGGGCTGGTGGGTCTGTAGCTGGGAAGTCTAGTTATTGGAGGAAGAATGGGAGTGGGATTTTTGGAGGGGATGGACATTGTTTGGCCGAGACATCATATTCAGGGGTTGTAATTTTTGCTTGCAAGGTGTTGACATCTTTTTTCTTGAGCATCCGGTGGCTTTGGAGGAAGATTTTTAGGACTAGTTCCTCTGAGGATGGCTCTTCTGATGCCGAGCATAGGGTGATGTTGGCTAATAGGCGCGAGAATGGGGAAAACTTTCATGAGAGTAGAGGAGAGAAAGCACGCAGGAAAGCTGAAGAGAAGAGACAGGCTAGGTTAGAGAAGGAGCTCTTAGAGGAGGAAGAGAAAAAGCAAAGGGAGGAGGTTGCTAGATTGGTAGAGGAACGTAGGAAGCTGAGGGATGAGATAATGGAGGCTGAAAGGGATCGAAGTAGATCATCACCACTAACCAGGGAGAAAAATAGTAGGAAGGAAGCAGAAAAGAAACGTCAGGAAAGAAGGAAAGAGAAAGACAAGGGGTCTAGTAAGAGCAACTCTGATGCAGAAGATTTGGAAAAGAAAGTTGGTAAGGAAAGTGATCAGAAGCGGGATGTTGAGAAGAAGAGTGAAATTGAGCGCCGTCAACATCAAAAAACTGGGACAGAGAGTGTAAAAGGTCAGAACATTGAATTGGGACATGGGATTAAGAATACACCTGGAAGCAATTTTAACCGGGGCAATGCTGGATCTAGGTATTTTGATCGAATGAAGGGTACATTTTTGTCTTCTTCTAGAGCTTTTAGCGGAGGTGGTTTCTTTGGAAAACCTGCTAACATGCCTGCTATGGTCACTAAAGAAAATAAGCCCAACAGTTCTATAGATCCTGTTCATACTTCTGCCTATAGGAGAGAGATATATCCACCTGACCGTCTGGCTGGGAAAGCAAGTCTGAATGGAGATGAAAGGAACATCTATCGTCCTGTAAGTTGTCTTGCTGCATGTTTACTCTTATTTATTTTCGCTTGTTGACAGGTGGAAAAAATTTTAGGCATGCAGAATTTGTTGCTTTCTTTATATTGATTTTATCCTCATGGCATGCTGCGCTGGCCATCTATGTATTATAAATTTTGATTGTCTAGCACTTATTTTGCAACTTTGATTGAACATAATGGTTAACCGGCTTGATTGACTGTCATTTCAACTTTGTGTAAATTTGATATAGATTTTAAAATGTTTGTTTAGTTGCGTTGAAAATTTTCTGTTAATGCCTAGTTGCCTGTTCTTCTTAGAAACTTTGTTTGAAAAGCATGCTAGGGTTCTGGTGAAATTGTCTTGTATTAATTTTTTTTTATTATGTTTACAGGCATGCTGGATAAGTTATGCAGAAATTGTTTTTTTTTTTTTTTTAATCCCATATTGAAATTCTCCTTGTTATTTTAGTCATATGTGCATAAGTTTGATCTAGATTTTTTAAATGCTTGCCCTTTTGCTTTGTGATGAGATTTGTCTCCTATCATTGGTTATTTGCCCATACTTATGGGTAACTTTGATTGGAAGGCATGCTAGGGTTTTTATTAAAGACAGATAGCTTATTTTGGATGCTTGTGGATTAGCAATGCATTTATAAGAAAAAAAGTGTTAAGATGCTCTGCTATTCACAACAGGTGCTCTCTGAAACGCAACCAAGCCAACCTAAGAAAACATGGCAGCAATTATTTGCACGCTCATCACCTGCTCCTTCATCCTCAAATGCAAATGTCATCTGTAGACCAAATTCAAAACAAGCAGAAGTTCAAGCACAACAGTTTCCTTTGCAATCATCACCAATGCAATCATTTGATAATCCAATCAATTTTGGGCTGCCATCACCATTTCCAGCCTCTGCATTTCCAAATGTATCCAGTAGCACTAGTTTAGGTTTCTCACCTCCTATTGAACCAATTTTTCCCCGTTCTGTGGAAGGGTCCTGTGATTTTATACCTGAAGAACCGGAACTGTTTGAAGACCCATGTTATATTCCTGACCCAATATCATTGCTTGGGCCTGTTTCAGAGTCGCTTGATAATTTTCAGTTAGACCTGGGAACTGGTTTTGCGCCAGACATGGGACTGGGATTGGAAAGGCCTTATGCTATAAAGAATGTGTCTGCATCTCCTGAAGTGAACAAGCCATCTCCAATTGAGTCCCCTTTGTCAAGACTACGAACTGCTGATGAAAAGAATAATGGTTCTAATTGGTTCCCAACTACTCCTATAGCCCAAGATTTTAACACTCTACCTACGGATGATATGCATGGGAATGAGAAGAGAACATGGCAAATGTGGAACAGTTCTCCTCTTGGTCAGGATGGTTTAGGTTTAGTAGGTGGCCCAGGAAGCTGGCTTTTACCCCCAGAACGAAACAGATCAACCAAGGAAGATATTATACCACCTCCATCTCAGAAAACTATGCCATCGCTGTTTACAAAAGATGATCAAATCCTTTCTGGTACTCTTTCTCCCCAGAAGGTTTTTCTTGGCAATGGCCAGAATGGTGGGGTTTTCAGTCCAGTCATTGGTTCAAGTGAAAATGAACCATGGTTACAGAATGCCTTTTTCCCACCATTATCAGGCAGCACTAGCCAGTTCTCTCTGAAATCTCAGGAGGAATGTGCTCAGAATGAAGTGATTTATCGGAGTCCCACTGGAGCTGCAACCGACAATGCTTTGGGGTCATCTCCAGTCCATAGTTGTTCCAAGTGAGTGCATCATCATTTGAACTCTCTTTTATTAGATCTCTAATCTCGAATTGGAATGTATATATGACTAAAACGAGAAACCATCAGTCTGACTTTTATCATTGTTGAAACATCTGAAGATCATCTGATATCAATTAAAACTATGATAACTGAGATGAAAAGAATATTGTGTTAGATTGATGCACTGAAATAATTCCATTGTTTTGGACAATAAAAGAATGATGTGACACTTGATGCCCAAGTTTTTCGCAGTTAAATATAAATTCATGAGTGAACTCTGGTTTTTAACCTTTACTATGGTCACTATTCTCGGTTGCTTATTTAAATAACCACCCGGTGGTATTTGTCACACTTAGCGTGTTCATGTACAATATCCATTTCTTGGGCCGAATTCTAATTCCTGGCTACAATTAATTGGAGTGGCTTAGGACCAAGAAAAACTGTTGTAATGCAGGTATCTGCTGCAGCCTTCGGTCTCTTAGATTGTAGAGTTTGAGTTTGTACTCACCTAACTGTTAAACCCCCTGAAATATATATATAATAATCTATTTTTTCAAGAGTATTGGGAAACTAATCAACACCATGATGAAGCATCCGAATGCAAAGAAAGAAATATGAATAATTATTTCAAAGATTATTAAAAATACTTAAGATTAATGTCGAGTCAAAACTTAAATACTCGACACAGATCCAAAAAAATAATTTGCATAAACAATAAATGTTTATTGATATTCTCCTTGGCAGGTGATGCAGCAATATATAAAAACAAGCACAATTCTAATAAAATTTAACATAATTTGATAATTATATACGCACTAATTAGATGTATTTACTATATTTGAATATGTAAATAAAACTAATACAATATTTTGATTACTAACGATTATGTTCATTAATGATTAGAACAACTAATCAACCTTTGAGTGCTATTAGTTTGTCTATTTGCTTGTCTACTTGCTTGTCTACAGTGTTGAAACTGATAATGCTAATCTCTCTGATTCATTTCTTTTCCACTGGCAGGAATGAATGGGGTGCACAAGGTTCAGGGGAAGGTTTCGGGAAGTCATCTGTCACAAGACCCAATTTTGGTGGTTTGTTCCCCACCTCAGATGTACAGTGGTCATTCGATTAAAAAAAGGAAAGAAAAGTAAAAAAAAAAAAAAAAGGGTGACAGTATGAGGCGCCTGATCAGACCTCCTGTTCTGAAGAGGCAAATGCCCCTCAGATGTACACTGGACACGATTGTATCTTCTTCCATCGGTTCTTTAAAAGGGGCATTGATCTTTACGTACTTAGCATGCATAGGAAATTAGGATTACCCTTTGACATGCATTCACCTGTGCATGAGGTAACAGTTAGGTTTACTACAATTCTAAATTTTTTAGGTTTTGCCTGGGGGAGAGGGGGGTGTCCCCTTTTTGAGGAAAATTTCTTCTTTTGAAAATGGAGCTATTCCTCCTCGTAGTTGTAAACCACTTGATCTTCATCTGAATGAATGCCAATGAGATGATGCTAACGCATGCTGCTTATGCTTATGAGAAGCTATTTTGGCCTTCTTTTCATGTTAGGTTCACTTTTCCATGTACCTGGGAGCCTCCCCCCTCCATCCCAAGTCAAAGGCTATCTATTCGTGGAAACCAAAATTTCCCTCTTAAAGAACGTGTCATGGAGCCCCGATTTCCCTGTAGTTCTCCCCAATGTTGGAATAGGAGGCCAGGAAAAAGGCTAATATCGATTAAGCAGGGTTCATTTGCTAGCTGATAATTATGAAACATAAAACATGAAGTTAAGTTTAGAATAAGAACTGCTAGTTGTTTGGATTTGCAGCAATGTTCACCGACCGTTCTGTGCTCTAATTCTCCCTACCCTGTCTTCCTAAACTCTCCATAACATCTGGATCACGGAATTTAAGATGTAGCCGGTAGACCAAATATCAGCTTAAGCTCCATCATAGCCTCTTGTGTTGTCACTTCTGCAGCAACATAAACAGGGGTTCCACAGGTTGTGTGAAGCAACTCATCTTGCCGCTTAGATTCAGCAAGAGCGCTTGATCCAAAATCAGAAACCTTTAAATTTTTGTTCTCATCCAACAGCAGGATTTCTGGCTTCAGATCACGATGCAAAACTCTACTGTGACAGAATCAACCGCACTAATCAGCTGTTGAAACTTGAAAATATTTCCTCACAACATCCTCCTTAAGCTTTCCCTTGGCAACCTTGTTGAACAGCTCACCACCTTTAACATATTCTATGCAAAGTAAATCTTAGTTTTGGTAGCCATCACCTCATTCGGATGTCTAATCAGTCTCATGAAAAGAATTTCTCACTTAATACCTTCTCTTTGCCACACTCAGGCCAGTTTTGAGATTACTTGCATGGTAGACCTTGGCAAAGGTGCTTTCCCCAACAATCTCCCTATCTCATGCTTTTGCATCAGTACATTCCCCTTGTTTTCCAATCCAAGAAACAGCCTCTGAACACAATAAACACAAATAACTGCTACTACAATTAAAAGCTAAAAGAGATAAATCTTTCACTTATTATCAAGACAATTTATTATGAATTATGAAAGTGAAATGATTATTTTATAATTATCTAACAAAATCATTTAATTAGT
>Ga0307515_10026134_pt1 | contig 10063 bp, 8 predicted proteins | sample 17_EM_MG_FD_194513 | JGI IMG/M metagenome (GOLD analysis project Ga0307515, IMG submission 194513) | Populus trichocarpa ectomycorrhiza microbial communities from riparian zone in the Pacific Northwest, United States - 17_EM | ecosystem: Host-associated > Plants > Roots > Unclassified | place...
GCTTTTATTGCTTTTTGACGAAAACATAGTGCATAAGTATTTGCCCAGAAATTCAAGATTAAAGTCATTTGAAAAATAAAAAATAAACGCCAAGAAAATTGGCATTTTTTTAATGATGCCATCCACCGCTCACAATGATCAATTCACATAGAAGTTAATATATATATAAAAGTATGACTTTGTTAAAAGCTCGAGCTAAAAGGATTTTTTAAACATTTTATTTGTGAGTCAAATTTAATAACCCTAAAATAAACAACACTATCATAAAGAAATTCAACAAATACCAACATAATTTTTCCATCAGTACTTTACGGTGATATTTACCGATCAATTTAAATTCATCGCTAACACCGTCGGTATATACCAACGGAATTACTCTTTCAGTATATACCGGCAGAATTCCAGACGGAATATAAAGAATTTCAAAAAACAAAGCAGTGCGATGACATGGAAGTTTTTGTGGGCGATTTTACCGACAGAATTATAGAGGGATTTAAACCGGGATCGTGTCTACTTCACCAGCAAAATTGTCGTTAGGGTATGTACATGTTTTATTGTTTTTCTCAAACAAACTTGTAGTATGAGTGTATAATTTTGTACTTGTTATGGTTTGTTTTAGATTTTGTAAAATTGTATTTGTTTGTAAATTGTTGAACTTATGTCGAATTACCAAATTAGATGTGTTGTAATGAAATTTAAAAAAAAAGCTTGTTTAATGGGTCCGTTTTAGTTTTTATCAATGTTATTGCCGAGTTGTAATTTCTGTAAATTTATGTTTATAAATTTGTATGGACATTGATAATTGATAATGAATATTTAAGAGAAGTTTTAAAGTAAGTTGGATAATCTTGAGCTAAACCAATATTTTTGTAAATTTATTTACATAACGTAGTTAATTAATACATGTTGTCATCATTATTTTATATAGGTTCAATAGAAATCATGGATGTATCGAGATTCACCTCAAGGATTGTGAAGGATGGATTATTGTAATGGGGTTCAGGGTTTTATTAATTTTGCAATATCTATTCCGAGAAATTTTAGCGAATGTGGTATTAAGTGTCTATGCAGTAAGTGTAAAAGTAAAAAGTTTTTGCATCCATATATTGTAACGATGCATCTTTTACACAAAGGGTTCATGGAGGATTACCTATGTTGGTATGCACACAGAGAACTATTTGTTCGTAATGAGAGCATGGTAGAAAGGATGGTTGGGTCAACTATTTCTAATGCTAGCAACATGCATGGAGTTGTAAATGACAACAGTAATTCTTACAAGAATATGATTATAAATGCAATGAGAATGAATCAAGGTAATGACAGTTAATGTCCAATTATAGAAGAAGAACCTAATGCAGCCGCAGCCTGGTTTTTTGATCTGTTGAAAGATTATGATGAACTATTATGGGATGACTGTACGAATCACAGTAAATTATCGGTCGTTGCACAGGTGTTCACCATCAAGTCGGATTATGGGGTGAGTGAGGTCGGTTATGAAAAAATTATCGAATGGACGATAAGCATTTTACCTGAAGGGAACAGGCTGAAAGAGAACTTCTATGCTGTTAAGTCCATGATGAAACCCCTCGGTTTAGGATACCAAAAAATTGACATGTGCTTTAACTTCTGTATGTTGTACTACTTTGAAAATGTTGAGCTGACCAAGTGCATAACATATGGGCATTCCCATTACAAACCCAAAACTAACATGGGAAAGACTCTCATGGCATATAAAAAACTTAGATACTTCTCAATTACACCTAGACTGCAGAGGTTGTTCATGTCACCAAAGACTGTTGAGCACATGACATGGCACTAATCATATGATGCAGTTGATGGTGTGATGGTGCATCCTTCTGACGGTGAAACATGAAAACACTTTAACAGTGTGCATACTCACTTTTCAGTTGAATCAAGGAACGTTCATCTTAGGTTGTGTACAGATGGATTCAATCTTAATAAGGAATTTGAATCTGGAAGGGTCAACAAGAATCAATACGATAATGAGGTTGAGCAATAGCGAGCGCCGCCCCCTTGTCCTGGAGGCTCTTTGGCCGGGGAGGCATATTCGGGTCATTTGTTGCTCCTTATTCTTATTGGCCAGTTATACTCACGGTTTACAACTTACCAATGAGGATGTGTATGAGATTGAAGTATATATTTTTATCTACAGTGATACCCGGTCCGAATAGTCTAGGTTGGAATATAGATGTTTGTCTTTGATCGTTGATTGATGAGTTGACGCAGTTGTGGTCCTCTAGGACTTTAACTTCCAATATATTGAGAAAACAAAAAAATTTTATGAGTGCAACTTTGATGTGGACTATTAATGATTTTCTAGTTTATGGAATGGTTTCCGGTTAAAGCACGCATGGAAAACTAGCATGTCCATAGTGCATGGAAAATAACAAGGCATTCATGCTAACAAATGGAGGTAAAACTTCTTTTTTTTTACTGCCACTGGCGTTTCTTGCCAACAAATCATAAGTACAAAAAGAACAAAAAAGATTTCTTTGTTAGTAGAGTTAAAAAGGATGTTGCACCCCCGCGTCTTTCTGGTGAAGAATTGTATAACATTGTATCAAAGTATGGTGACATTGTGTTTGGTTTCCAATCTGGTAAACAGAAGTTTCCTGGTTTTGGTTTGACCCATAACTGGGTAAAGCAAAGTATTTTCTAAGGCTTCTTATTGAAAGACCAATCTCCTCCGCCATAACCTTGACGTCATGCACATAGAAAAGAACGTGTTTGAAAATATTTTCAACATTGTCATGGATGTGAAAGGAAAGACAAATGACAACATCAAGGCTACAATGGATATATCATTGTTCTGTAATCGTAAAAATATGGAGTTGGTTTTTGATGGGTCACGGGTCGCAAAACCCAAAGCAAGCTTCATGTTAGAGAAAAATGCACAACTACTACTCTACCAATGGCTTAAGAGTCTGTGTTTTCTCAATGTACATGCCTCGAACATATCAAGGTTTGTTAATTTGGAGGAATGCAGATTGTATGGAATGAAGAGCCATGATTGCCACGTGTTCATGCAAACACTCATTCCATTAACTTATTGTGATTTTTTGTCAAAAGGAATATAGGATGCACTCACGGAGATCAATCATTTCTTTAGAGATATATGCTCCAGCAAGTTGCAGACACATCACATTGAGAGGCTTGAAATGAATATCGTCGAGACAATATGCAAACTTGAGATGACATTCCCTCCATTATTTTTTGACTCGATGAAGCATCTACCCATGCATCTACCGTATGAGGTAAAAGTTGGAGGACCAATCCAGAATAGATTGATGTATCCATTTGAGAGGTTAGATATTACATATGTAATGTAATTTGTAAAGCATTTTCATTGTTTTTCTTAATTGAAAATATTTGTTTAATTCCATTCATGTACTTGTTCAATCTTAAGAAAAATGTTAAAAACAAGGCGCGCATGTTGATGCTTTGATATGTGAGGCCTATATTGTTGAGGAGATCTCAATATTTATCTCATACTATTTTGAACCTCTTTTGAGAACGAGAATCAACCGCATTCCACGATATGATGATGGTGGTGAAGTACCTTCCAGCAAGAACTTGTCAATATTCTCCAATCCTGTATGACCCATGCTAAAAAAATGTTGCAAGGGGAAGATATTTGTCTGAAATAGAGTTCAAACAAGCACACAATTATGTTTAATTTAACTATGATGAGTTGATACATCTTATTCAGTAAATATATGTACTACTTAAACTTTGTTATAAATGTACTATTTATATATTGTAATATCATAAACTCATAATTGGCAACATTGATAATATTTATTGTCTAATAACTCATAGCTGATCAAATTCCAAATCTTTCTATTACAAGATGAATAATTTGCCACGTGGTTCAAAACACATGTAAGTACTATAACAAACTTATTATCTCTTGCAAGTTACTGTATTTCATTATAGAATTCTTTTTCACTGTTCATTGTTGTACTTGATATACAAGGTTTATCAAATGGGAAGGAGTACTAGTGTTTCATTGTCTTTACTAAGCTTAAGTCCTAAAAGAAAAGTTAAGTGCTACAACGGGTATTTTGTCAATGGATATATGTTTCATACCAAAGAATATGGGAACAAAAGAAAGACAAATAACAACGGTGTTTGTGTTAAGGGATCAACTTGTAGTGAGTTTGAAGTTGACTATTATGGTAAATTAAAAGAGGTTATCGAATCGCAATATCATAGCGAGCATAATAGAGTATTTTTATTCAAATGCAATTGTTATGACACTACTGACAGAGGAATCAGATTAGATCTCCACTTTGGTCTAGTGGAAATTAACTCAAAAGCTAGACTCCATAACATAAACGATGTCTTTATTTTCGCAAAGCAATGCCAACAAGTTTATTACACATGCACCCCTTCCTTTAGAAAGGACCGATCAAGAGTTGATTGGTTATCCGTTTTAAAAAATAAAACTCAGGGGTCGTATCGAGGTTGTTCAGGATGAGAACGAAGACACAAATGTGGGAAATGATGTCTTTCAAGTGTGTGAGTTAGTCGAACCATATTGAGTTGTGTCCATCGATTGACTTAGAAGAAAATTCAAATTATCACGTCTTCGATGATAGTCTTATTGATGTTGATGTAGAGGAGTTGAATGTTGTTCTGAGCTCCAGCGAACAAGCACAAGTCGATGAAAATGATGATGATATCAACATTGAAGATTGCGATGAAGCTGATGACGATTTAATTGAAGAAGAAGAAGAAGAAAATTTTGACTAAGTATCAGAACACGAAAGTGTAAAAGAATTTTTTATAATGTAATATTATGATGAAATTTTGTACCAAGAAATATTTATTTTATAATTGTTATGTTCACTGTTATGATTGTGTTGTGCGGATAGTTTTTAATTTAAGTATTTGCAGGGAGGATAGATAGGCAATACAGACACAATATGTTATGCACTGTGCACAGCATCGATGGAACTACCGATGAATTGTATTCATCAGTATTTTACAGGGGCGATGGGAACTATTCACATCCACATCGCTAATGGAACGACCGACGGCTTATGTCCGTCGGTATTTTAAAGAGGCGATGGGAACTACCGATGGATTTTGTTCATCTATATTTTTTGTATTAATTTGTTGCCTATTTTATTATTTTTATTGAAATAATAATTAATTGTTTTGTTAAATTTTAATTGTTATTATTGAATTTTCCACATAAATGTTAATTGAATATATACAATTAAATTTAATTATTTTATCTCAATTTTATTGTATATATTGCATAATAGAGTGTTTGATTGTTTCCATGAATTTTAATTGTTATTGTTAAATTTGTATAGATGTTAGTTGAATATATAGAATTAAATTTTATTTTTTTCTTTATTTTATTGTTAAATTTGTATAGATGTTAAGCTATGTATAAGATTTTGTTTCTCTATTTTACGGTTAGAAACATTTTATTATCATTTTGAAAATGAGATGAAATTGAAAAATATGAAATTTCTGGTATAAATAAAAAAAATCAATTGGTATGTGGCATATATATTGTCAATTTTTGCAGGTTTGAAAAATTTGGATAGTCTCCAGTATAGGAGAGGTGTTGCCAATTGTTTTTACAATAATCGAATTTGATTATGTAATTATTCATTAAATTTGTATAGATGCGTATAACGAAATCAACATCATGTTGTGAGCATATGGTCGCAACTAGGTCTTCTAGCAGCGAGGATGACGTGTCCTTAAGTGCTGACTAAGAAAAGGCACCTCCGACGACTCATGACGCTGCCTCTTCTAGCACGATCCCACAACGCAGAGGTAGTGTGCCTTCACAGCGGGATCAATTCGCCTGCAAGTATGAGGCACATTGAAAGGAGGTCCTTTCAATGTAAGTTTGTTTTGATTTTAGTTTTTTTTTTTACTTATAACATAATTTGGGAACAACTAATTAATATTTCATTAATTTTATTTATTTTCATCTTCACAAACATTGAGGCCACCCGATTAATAACATCAGTGTTTAAATCATTGATGGAGATTCTATTATTTCAATGGAGTCAGGTTTCTAGACATCTTGATTGAAGACCTTATATCGATGCATGGTTTCGAAGATTTGAGGTTAGTGTTAACTTCAAATTTTATTATTTTTTATGTTATATTGAAATTATTGATTTATTTTTAATAAATTATTTATACACGGAACAAATTCGAGTGGGATAGCACTCATTACAATGTTGCAATGAGGGTGTGGGAGAATCACGTGGCAACTAGGCAACATCGAAAATGTTACGATATTTTTTAAAAATATATATATATTTTTTAAAATCTAATTTGTCATTAACTCGTATAAAATTCGTTAATGGAAGTAAGTTGCATGACTTTTGGTATGAAGCGCAGAAAAAAGCCAAAAATATGCTAGAGATAACGGTCTATAAAGCTGGAATGACATGGCAGTTTGGAGGGATTTCAGGCTGCCATACATCTTGGATGATATATGGGCGCAATATATCTAGCACATGACGTCTGAGCGATTCACACGACACTCACAGTCCGGTGCCAACAACCAGAACTGGCAAATTCATGGTTCGGTGATCACGCATACCGGCGGCTCCGTTTCATTCATTACACATGCGAAGCGAATAGCAAGATTAATTTTAATGAAATCTATCATTAATTAATTTGTTGTTATTTATAAATATATTTAACTTGCAACATTTTTTTCTTACAGGCTACGTCTCATGGACGTGACCCGAGCCTCATGGAACTGTTTGTAGAGACACAAATGCGGAGTGAAAACCGTTAAAGGAGGGTGTAACAGTTCGTAGTCAACTGTACTCAACATTTCATTGTATGTTCGTTCAACTATTTTATTTATTAACTTATTATTTTCTTGAATTGAATATGATGATTTCTTTTTTAATTTTCAGGAGATATATAATAGTCGGTTGAGGGAGAGATACAAGGACGATCCTTCGACCCATTCAGATTTTGATCCGGATTTGTGGATGAAGGCAGGATCGCCTGGTGGACCTGATAAAAATCAGGTGTACGGACTCTCCAACACTACGATCGAGAACTTGTGGGCGGTCCGTAGTGTCTCAACCGTTAGGAGCTCCTAATCAGTATCGAGCACCCAATCTGAGGAGATCGTAACCTTGAAACAACACACGACTCATCTCACCAATCAATATCAGCAACTCTCGGTAGATTATGAACAACTCCGCCTGATGGTTATGGACATGAAATCACATATGGATGGTACGTGTGCACCCCCTTTGACACAATCAAAAGAGTTGATGTCTTATCCTAAGTGCAGGAGTGTCAAAGTAATAAATAACCCGGCAAGACCAGGGTCGAACCACAGGGAGGTGAACTATATAAATTATAAATAACAACAACAACAACAACAATAATGATGATGATGATGATGGTGATGATGAGTTCAAGAGGACTTTGAGATGTAAGATTAATGTAAAGATTAAACAATGATAAAAATAGTTGTCAAGGTTAGAGGATCCACTAATGGTATTAGAGATAAATAAAGTATAAACTCTTTATAAATTATCAACATGATCATATTAATCATCTTATTTACGTAACATCATACTTTTAAATTTTAGCAGGTATTCATGATGCTAATTTATGTTAACAACAAATCAAGTTCCTCTCATAACAACGATGTCGACCGAAGACTATGAAGGATCAAACATTTGATGTACCAAGTGTTATACAACACAAATCTAGATTAACCATTTAACAAGAAAAGTATTAAGAATTAATAAGATAAAAAGATAAGATATGTTAATATCAAACTTTCTTGGATATAAGCATTAAAGTCCATGTTGAGTTTATATTATACATATTCTAACAAACATTAGTGAAACCTTTTCACCTTGACATGATAAACTTAGCTAGACATCATGAAGAGAAAGAACATAAATAAACAAAATAAGAACATAATTATATAAGTATAGTAAAGGAAATGAAAAGCATAAATAAGAGATTAAGAAAAATATAACATGGAATAAAACTTGAACATTAAAAAATATAAAGAAAGCAAGAGCATGATCTTGATCTAAGAACCAAGATGCCTAAATGAATGGCAAATGCCTCCTTTTATAGGCTAAAATTCAGAACTATTCATTTGGTAATTGATTATTGATGTAGTGGCCAACTATTGATTTAGTGGACTTGGTGGACAACAACACTTAAGCATTTTGGCTGGATGAAATGACATTGATTCAATCAGAATTTGACAAAGTGTTCTTCATTGAATTTGTTGGAAATCATCTCTTTTTTCTAGCCATAGAAGTTCAGAGCATTTGGATCACTAGAGCTCGAGATATGGCTAAAATACTGAGTAGTGCTTCTGGTGGACGTGGTGGACAACCCTCAAGCTCTTGTCTGGATAAAATGTCATTGCTACCATCAAAATTGGAGCAGGTCATCTTCATGAAAGTTGTTGGAAATTGTCTTATCCTTCCACCCACCTAATTAGACATCATTTTGCCTTCTAGAACTCTATATATGGGTAAAATTCTGAGCAATGTTTGGGCTGGATTGCAGGACAAATTCCGACTTCTCTTTTGTGGCCAAACTTTGAATTTGAAAACGGCAGATTTGGGTCTTCCATTCTTCATGAACATTGTAGGCCTATTTCTTAGCTTTCTATCCATATAAACCAAACTGAAATCCAAGATCTACAGCTCCAGATATGATTCGATGACTGAATAATGTTCCAATTTGAATTGAATTAGCATCTTCTTTCTAAGCATAGCCTTTTCTTTGTCCTTTCACTTTCAATAGTTAATCACAGCAATCAATCCTTTAAATTGTGAGATATGTATGCATTTAAAATGAGCATTTACCATAAATTAAAGTTATCTTATATTATCAGACTTGTTATTATAAAACATGCTCTAGTTAAGAAGTTATTGATACTTCAAGTGCAAAATGATGATATAAAACCTTGATAAAAATACACTTTTAAATACTAATCACCCTTCTTCGTTGTATGGTCCCGGGAACGACCAGCCTCCTCCTCCTTTAGCGCCGCCATTGTTGTAGTTTAATTTTTTTTGTACAATTAAAATTGTAATGAATATTTGGATTTTATATTATTTTATTTTATTTTTAAAATTTTCAATTTTATTTGCTTAATTAATTTTTTTACTATTATTCTATACAATTTTATATTATTTATTCTACACAATTTTATTTGTTAAAATATTTTTAAATTATCACCGACGGAATTATATCGTTGGTATTTTCCAGAAAGTTGTAAAATATTTACTGCATATGCCACAATCACTGACATCATTATTCCGTTGGTGATTTACCGATGACAATACAAACGGAATCATTCCGTCGGTATATTCCAGAGAGTTTGGAAAAAATTGTCATTTATATCACAATCACCGATGGAAATATACCGATGAAATGATTCCTTCGGCATATTTCTAGCGAGATTTTTTTTTGCACACATTTTCCGTATGCAAAACCATTGATTTTAAAATTATTTTTTTTTACCGATAAAATTAGCGACATAATATAAAATTACCGACAAACATTATTCTGACAGACGTATTCCATTGGTAAAATTTACACAAACAGAATGGTAATCTTATCCCGACAAAAAAATTATATCGGTAAAACTGTTAAATATTGTAGTGCAATGCATTAAAAAAATATTTGAATTCAAAACTTTAGAAAAATATGAATATCGGTAAAAATATAAATCAAGAGTTTCATTTTTATATACATGTACACGCCACTAAATACTTTTTGATAACAACTGCACTCGCTAAAAAAAAATAAAAAATTCTACATTCGGAATGCTTATACAAATCAAATGTAATTTATCGTTTCTTTCTCTTGTAACTCCTCAAGAACTTCAGCCTGGGAAAGGTGATGGATACATTTGCCTGCCAACCGTGATCCTGATTTCACTCTTGAAAAAAATCATTTCGTTAATTTTACCTAGCATCAATCAATGTGATAGTAACTTCATTGACAGAACACGATTCTGGCTTGCTTGAGGAAGAACTTGCATCAATCAACT
>Ga0307515_10026136_pt1 | contig 10062 bp, 4 predicted proteins | sample 17_EM_MG_FD_194513 | JGI IMG/M metagenome (GOLD analysis project Ga0307515, IMG submission 194513) | Populus trichocarpa ectomycorrhiza microbial communities from riparian zone in the Pacific Northwest, United States - 17_EM | ecosystem: Host-associated > Plants > Roots > Unclassified | place...
AAAAAAAAAATTTCAGCTTGGACTTGAATAATATATGAAAGCATGAAGTGCAATCGGTTTACATGCGGATCGAATTTGATGTGGGTATGGTATGACATTGACAAAATCAAGGCTCGTGAAATCGAAATCTTAGATGCCTCTCTACATTTGTTCTCATCTCACCCATCTCTATCAGCTTATCTTAGAAAAGACGAGTGATTCTTCAAACCTCGTGCCTCCACAGTCAAAATGTTCCACGTTTGCTTTTTGTCATGTAATAATAATAAAATTCTTGGTCAAAAGATATAAAAATAAATTTATTTTTGGTATAAATTTTGAATGGATTTGACATGTCTACATAAATAATAATTTTTATTTCTAAAATATTTTTATAAAACACATACCATTCTAAAATTATTCAACTAACTAACACATGTAAAAATAAAAATAATAATTATTAAAATTTTAAAATTCAATTCGAGAATCGATATAGGATAAAGCTCAAGTCATTGGTCAAGACCCAAGTCACAGGTCAGGTTAATCAATATTAACCCGAGTCAGCGTAAAAATAAAAATAATTATTAACATTAATTTAAAACATGGTTTGACAATCAACTCAAGTAAAGCTCGAGTCAAAAGTGAAATCAATTATTGAATCGAATCATAAAAATAGCTATTATCATAGTTTTAAAACCTGACTTGAAAGTTTACCAGGATTAAGACTAGAGTCACGTGTCAAGAGAGTCAACTCAGGTCAACCCAGGTTACTATAAAATAAAAATAGATATTATTATAATTTTAAAACATAATTCAAGAGTGAACCCGAGATTAATCTAGCTGACCCAATTTTTTTTAAAATAATCAAAAGAACCTAATTTTGACCAATTTTTTTCTTGAAAAAAAATCAAGTTTTTCACTCGCGTTTAATCCCGGGTTCACCTGGGTTTTTAACTGATTCAGATCGCATCCGTCAAATCAATCATAGTTTCATAACTAAGGTATATAAATTAAAATAAAATAAAAATCTAATTATTTTTTAAAAATATAAGTTTGACAACAATATATATTAAAAATAAAATAGATTTTTTTACATTTTATTATGTCTTGTCCATCATAATTAAATAAAATATAAAAATATCCATTTTATCTTTTATATCATTTCCAAACACAATTAAATTTCTCTCATTTACTCCGGGACATTAACCAAACGCTGCATAAATCTCATTCCACCCATCTATATCTTGGGGTTTTAATCCCTTGCCTCCAACCTTATTCCCTCCCTGGAGTAACTAGACTGATTATCCTCAATCATATAGCATTGCAATACCCTTCCCATAGCAGTAACTTCATTTCGTAGAGAAAACCAACATCATAGCCATATGGAAATCTGCTAGCAGTTCAAAAACCCACTTGCAGGTATGCAGATAGATAGGTTGCTGTGCATATAATCTCTATTATTCAACCCACAACTCTCACAACAGTAATGACCAGTCCTGAACCTTTACACACACCACACTCTTGTTTGCAATAAACATCCCCCAATACAAAGAGGGATTTTAAGATAAAGCAATACGTATTTTTGCTTGTATAAGGTGTAAAATGTTGGTAAAAAAATACAACTAGATTTCATTACAGGAACTTGAAATGCTTACATGGAATAAGCATATTTCAGAAAGCTTTTGACATTTATGCTTTCGGCACATAGCTAGAGGCCATTGCTACTGGACAACTATTCCTTGTTCTATTTCTATTAACCTAACACATCCCATGAACAGCAGGGAAAAAGAAGAAGAATCAAAGTGTAAATAATAGATGGTGGACTGCCTTGGGGCCTTGCTTAAGGGCACTTACTATAGGGAAAAACTGGAACAACTTGAAAGTCAGGTTCGGAGACGCTCGAACTACCTTACGTGGGGAGAAAACAGGGAAGAGGGTGGAGGGACATTAGCTTGCTAAACTAACCCATTAGAAAACAGAACCACTAAGCAAGCTCGGTGATTCGTCATCAAGCCCAAAACACTTTCGTCTTTTATTTTGGCTACCTTATCAGAGTGAAACAGGGCTCATCATGATCATTCAAAAACCTTAAATTCTTGAAAAATTAAAAAACATGCACTTCCATTCGATTTAACCTAACAAATCGGCACCCCCCATGAGATTCTGCCTCCTTTCAAACTAATCACATAAATACGCAGATCGAACACAACAAAAAACATAGCTGACAAAACCCACAGGGCAAAAAACACAAACAGATAGTTAACCATTAATTAAACTCCAAGTTACCAATACCAAGAAAACATAACTATTATGTCCAACATCAAACATGTTCTAAATAGAGAAATTGGCCAAAATCCTTCTTCGATACTTTAAAACGAAAAAAGAAGAAGCTAAAGAACCCTTCGAGTAAACTTAATCACCACCAGCCTTCTGGTAAACATAGGTAAGCCCACACTTACCACAGTAGTGCCTATCAAAATGATTAGCCATGAAGGTTCCAGCACCGCACTCAGCATTAGGGCACTCCTTCCTCAATCTCTGGACTTTGCCGCTATCATCAACCTTGTAGAACTGAAGGACAGCAAGCTTAACCTTCTTCTTCTTGTGCTTGATCTTCTTGGGCTTGGTGTAGGTCTTCTTCTTTCTCTTCTTGGCACCACCCCTCAACCGAAGCACCAAGTGGAGAGTGGACTCCTTCTGGATGTTGTAGTCAGCGAGCGTGCGGCCATCCTCGAGCTGTTTTCCAGCGAAAATGAGACGCTGTTGGTCTGGTGGGATGCCCTCCTTGTCTTGAATCTTGGCCTTGACATTGTCGATCGTGTCTGAGGACTCAACCTCGAGGGTTATTGTCTTACCCGTCAAGGTTTTCACGAAGATCTGCATCTTCGCTTGTAGATGCAAAGCAGAATGAGAAGAGATTGTTTCGGCCGGTGGCGTGTATGAGGGAGGGGTATTTGAGGTGGATGGTACCGATACTAGGGTTTTTTGGGTTTGAGGGCGTGAAAGTACGGTTTTGTCCATAGAGCTATTTGTTATTTGCAGGGACGTGGATTTTGGCTTTTTTTCCTAACCCAATAATTATTTTTTAAAATATTTTTTATTTAAAAATATATTAAAATAATATTTTTATTATTTTAAAATTTTATTTTTAATATTAATATATAAAATAAAAAATATTTTAATTCCTTTTAGCTTTGTCATAATTTGGAGACAGCCATTCTCATATTTTTAATTACCAACTATTTTATTTATTTAATGCAAGATCAAATAAGTCATGGGCTATAAAATTATGAATAGTTTTGTTTTCTTTTTTCCCATTGTACAATTATAATTTAGAAATAGTTGTAATAACCTTAAATGACTGATCTAATGGTCAAAAAGTATATTTTCTTTCTTGATTCTTTAGATTTAAATATGAGAGACAACATTGAAATTTTTTGTTATTAAATGTCTATGTCATAAAGTTAACTTCTACAATATATGCATTATTTGAATAAAGCAAACAATGTTTTAAAAAGATTTTATAATAAGGAAGAAATGATATTTTATAAATAAAATTTTGTGAAGTTCACATAGCAAAATGAGTACACAGTAGCCACAAGAGTTAAGTATCTGTTTGAAAATGTAGTAAAAATTATTTTCTAAAATATTTTTTGTTGATAAACGCAATAAAATAATATATTTTTTATTTGTTAAAACTCATTTTTGATATTAGTACATCAAAAAAATAAAAAAACATACAAAAATATAATTTGAAACTGAAAACATTTAAACTTTTCAAAAACACTATACAACCACAATCTCAAAACACTCCCTTAAACAAACAAAATTTTGTGATGAGCATAAATTAGTTCAGGATTTATACTCTTTGAACACAATTTATAAACGCTCAAACAACATTGAATCAAGTATTGATTTATGCCCAAATTCTTTATGGGTTTCTAAATTTACTCGAATACAGATAGACAAACATGACTTGTATGATAATGGACCTCAATTTGGGTCCGAGGATGCTTTTGTGACTCAATATTCAATGAAAAATGCCATTGACTTCGGGTCATGGTGTCTCGATGACTCTAACACACCTCTAAAGTTTGCCACCCTCCAAGGTGCGTTGGCAACCTGTATTTTAGTAACCATGGTCCATGACCTAACAAGAAACCTTTCAGACAATACAACCCTCAAACGAATTCTTGTATATGTGAACATGTAACTCTTTGATCAAACTTGGTTTGTCTACAACAAGTTGAGAGGACAATACGTACATACTTGTCACACCAAGAAGTGATCCAACTTTCATCAATAGTTCATCGCCCATACAACCTAAAATCATGGTAGCTTTAGTGGTTTTTGGGTAATCCAAAACTATCAATAACAAGCATATTGATTGATAATAGCTTTAACAGCTTTTGGGTAATCCAAAACTATCAATAACAAGTACATTGATTGTTTTATCATTGTATAAACGCATTTACATGAGTTAAAGGCCATATAAACCTTGGACCCTAAGATAAGGCAAGAACTTCTTCATTAAAAACACCATCTTCTTTCATGTATTAAAACCCTAAATACTACTTAATAAATAAACACACACGTTTATAGTTTTACTAACCTTAAATACTACTCATAAATAAACACGTACACTAACGACCTTACTAAAACCTCCTTTCCTACTTGAACTTGGACATTGAAAGATCTCCAAGCTTATAAAAGAACTTATTTTACAGGTTTTGAAGTTGTTAAGACCCAACATTGTTGGCCTCTCAACTTTTGAAAGACCTTTTATAATAAAAGTTTTTAGTGACCTTATTAGTTCTTTTTTTTCTTGAGATTTTTAAATCATTATCCATATTAGGATTTAGCTTATCAAGAAAGTTAGTTCGATATTCCCTATGACTTTGTAAAATTGCCCTTCATGTTTCTTTGTAAGCCAAACGTTCTTCATTTCCTCTCCTCTTTTATCTTCATATACTTATTTATATTGATAACCTAATTGATTAAAACGTCATGCATTCATAATAATTAATAGAATTAGCTCATTGTCATTGCTCCACCTCATATCAAGGTTTCAATAGTCATTTTAAGTTTAATATGCCTTATAGGTTAATTACACATGACATTATTATATTCATGTAAATACATATTTATTATTAATAAGGACTTAATTTATCTTTAATATTCATATAATATTAAATTAATGAATTTAATATTTGATTCATAAATCTAAAGTAAGTTCATAAGATAAAAATATTTTGCAAAGAAAATTATAAAGTTATTATAATTATGAAATTCCTATTGCATCAAAGCATTGTTCCTAAAATGTTCTTGGTCGATACTCTCTTAAATATTAGATATTCATTAGAGCTATAGAGATTAATACATATTATGTTCTTTTCTTTATGAAAAGAAACAATTGTTCTCATAAGCTGAGGTATAAGAAATGCCTAGAAGGCTAGAACTAATATGTAGGTGTTTGTCATAAGACATGTGCACTGAACTGACCCATATGAGAATTTCATATGAAGATATCACTTGTATTTATGGAAAGACTTATATGACAATTATGTAAATAATTCTTAAACTTGAGATCACTAAGTTATTTTATATATGGATTGTTATGTTTTGATTTTGTTACACGTTATCTTAGTAGATGTAACAAATGAGCAGACATTGGATATAACATAAACTATATGAAGGTATTTGAATGATCAAGAGAGGATTCGTCACCTTAGGTGAATTAGAAAAAATATTTCACATGCTCTCAAATTGTATTGATTGTTAAATCTTGGCGTTAGGTGGAATGAAATTTAAAAAGAGTTTCAAACCTTATTCAAATTATCAATAATTATAATGTTACGAACGCAAATCACAAAATAAAAATCTAGCACTGCATAACAATCCCTCCTAAATAAAAATTTAGAAAATTTCTTATTGGTAGTTCGTGTGGATTATCATTAGAAGCTGGACAACCCATCTTTTAAAGAATTATTCAAAACCAGAGAAGATCAAATCTTTAAATAATAAATCTCTAACCAACTCTGAATTTGTCCATCAGAATCCTATGAACTCCTGAATCCTGAATGTTACTTGAAATTTATGATTTTCATTATGGGTATGAATTTCAGAACCCATCAATCTGAAAGGTCTGTTTCTGGGGCAAAAGCTTGGGAAATCTTAGCTTTTTTTTCTTTCCATATTGTAGTTCATTTACAGAGTTACCAGTAGGGAATTCCTTCAAGTAAAAAGAAGAGAAATAGCGACTTGCGAACGGTGGCAGGTAGAGTTTCATTTCAGGACAATACTCATTCATCCAACTGTAAATTGTCCACAAAACACAATTTTTTGAGGGAATGGACGAGTGTTCCCTCTTCAAATAAATAAACGTACAACCAAAATTGAGATCACCTTTAACAGCAGTTGGGTGTCAAAAAACAAGAAACTAGTTTGATCTCACAAAAGCACGAGGGAACAATCGGGGAAAAATCGTATTTTTTGCTTTAAAAATCAGTGCATATATTCCATAACAAGGAATGTGAATTACAGCCATCGCAAAATACCTGTAGGATGTGTAAAATCATTAGTTTTTTTTATTAAATGTGATAAAATTCAAAGTCTAAATAAAACAGATAGTGAGATGAACAATATACCATAAAGGAGCCCAAGGTGTGTTAAGCTCGAGGAATGGATATGGCCACCTAAGAAAGATGCACAAAAATGTTACTAATACTTGAACCAGAATAAAAAAGAAGAGAAAGCATGTCTTCTTTATCTAGTGACTGGAAAAGAAAAGAAAAGAAACGAAAAACATTATGCTTACCACGTAAAACCACAAGCGTGAATAACCCACTGGAAAATGACATAGAGGCAGCTCCACTGCACAAAATATGCAAGGCGGAACCATGGAAATGGCTGAAAGAAAAACCAAGACATAGGGTTAATCGCCACGGAGGAGATCCGAAGACGTCTACTTTACAGCAAAAGATAAACGTATGGGGTGACAAAGGCACAGAGCCATTAAGTCATTACCCTCTCCTTTCTATCGAAGCAGTTATTTTTCACTTGCAAAAATTAGGAATTTCACGTGAAGGCTGTTAAGGATTGCATATTGTTCCCTAGTCAATAAATTTACACGAACAAGTTTGGTGGAGGCTCCTCTCTGTCAAATATGCCACAAGGAATAAGAGTCTCTTGTAATCACACCTGGTTCTCTAGTAATCTCAGGTACAGCCTAAACAGAATTGGTTTCACTAGTTTCAAAAACTGATGGTGGAAGATTCATAGCAATCTAAGTGCTGGACATACAAAGGGATTCATTGCTCCCATGAGTCATTTCTGCTCAGACAAACAGCTTGGCTCTTGAAGGAAAAGCCGATTAATCTCCAAGGTCAGCAGATGGATGCAGAGGAATTTGTTCAAACTTAGAGCACTTTTGTTCACAGAAAACTGTACGCTCCTCCAAGACAGATTCCTCCGTGCTTTAAGGTTTCAAATTGAACTGTGTTGTTTCCTTTCTAGGGAATTCAGGGATTGGGATAATTAGTAGGTTTTCCTATGAATTGTGAGCTATGCGAGTGTTTACGAGGGTCTCTGCAGTTCTATTATGCTGAAGAAGGTTTTAGCAATCAAATAAGCAGTGAAATTATCTCATAGATATCTTTTGACAAAGAATCAGACTCCTCACAAGCTGTCAATGCAGTCTCAAATATCAATATCATTCCAGATTGGGAAGTTTGCTTCAATTGTGGATGATATCAGGCAAATGGTTCCAGGCTTTCTAACTGTGTTTTAGGTTCATTAGTAGAAATGCTAACGGAGTTGTAGACTGGTTTGCTAACAATGCCATGCTCTCTTTTAAGTTCTCTTTATTGGATTCATTGTTCTCCAAGGGAACTGTGTTATCTATTGTATCTAGATATTCATAGACTATTATGAAATTTCTTCCAATGTAAAAGAAAAAACAGTGATGACTTTGATGCAAATTGATGCCATAGAATCCATGTAAAGTCTCACTAAAGGACTTCCACTTCTAGCAGTGCAATACTTACAAGGCTATTGAGAGCGGTATCTAGCAATAGAAAAACAGCATTCAGAGAATGCATGCAACCCATCAACTGCAAAGCACGAGAACATCAAAAAGTAAGTAAGAATTCCACCAGAGAATTGAAGCAGGTAATGATTTTGCTCCATGCATTTCCAAGAGATTGTATGATCGGACCAGTACGAACAATGTACAGAGACAGTTCATAGATCTTGGAAGCTTAACATATAGAGAATTAAACCCAACAAAACCTCCAATAAATTAAAGATTTCAAGCACCAAAATGAGCTAAAACCAGTTCATTAGAGGATTCTCACCGCATTGAGGCCAAGGTGCGTATTTGATAAAAAAGGGACTATAATGCACCAAAATATAATGTCCGTTAGGATGACAGCACCTGCACAAGTCTGTTAAAATAGAAGAGAAATATAAATAAGCTCACTTCAACCAGAAGAAAGGCATTTCTAAATCGATGAAGCACTACTGAAAGGCCTGTAAACCCATGATGTGCACACATTTTGGCTTCATTATTGTATATTCAAGAGGGTTTACAGAACTATGAGCAACTGCAAGCATTTTTTTTTTTGTGAATTTTGCAACACAACGCCGCCTGTAGAAACTTGTTTGGGTGTAAATAAAGGCATTAAGTGCTGAGGAATTATTACAAGGAAAGAAAGCCGAAATACCTACATGTATATATATACATGACATACACACATAAGAAGCAAGATGACTAACCTGGTATATAATTTGCATAAGGTATCCCCAAAATCCAGCTCTTTCTCGAATTGCCTCCTCAGCACAGTGACTTCGTAACTTGATGGTACCCCCACTTTTTTTCTCCTTATAAGTTATAGAGGTTGCAGTTCCATCCTCTTCCACATCCCTTTTCAAGAAAACAGAATTTTCGCCATGTTCAGACACAGCTGGTTGCTTTAAGGACACCCAACATCCATATGCAGATATCACAGTGCCCAGCTACAAAAGAAAATGGTTGCCGAGCGAATGAACAAGTATTAGTCCTTACTCGAAACAGTTAATAAAATGGAGACAATTGTGCTACAATGTTTGACATACCGCGAAATATATCATAATCAACATAAATGTCCATCTGCGCAGATAAATTAGAAACTAAAATCAGGAACTAGTTCATATTGACATTACTGTACAGTAATTTCAGAATCAAGAACTGTAGAGGAGGAAAAGTTTTGGCAAAGCTTTTGGGGTATTGATCTTACTGAGTGTAGAAATAGAAGGCAAAAGCACCATCTAAGTAGACTATCCGATAAAGCATGGGAGACAAGCAAAGAAAAGCGAAAAATCTATAACAGAGAAGCCAAAGAGGATTAAGACATCTCCAGCGTGGCTTCCAAAGATCATGGATGTACAGCGGCTGTGTCTTTGCTTTCTTGATTATATAAAAGGAAAGAAGAGATGGGCAGATGATAGCTAAAGCACAAACTGGGACTTGCCATCGGAGCCAGTACCCAAGTCCTTCTGAAGTATTAGACATGGATGGATACGGGATCCAAACCAAAGTGGTTCTTGTCTTGAGAGTTGACCACTTGAGATGAGAAATGAGAAGACAAGGCTACATAAACAGAATATTTTGTATGTCAAAGTTGCCCACTTTTGCTGGTAAGGGCCCTTCAGGCCCTTTTCTTGTTATTCTAGTCCTCGAGACATTTAATTATACTTGTTTGTGTTCAGACCATTTTATTTTTTTATATAAAAAATCAAACAATTCTGTTATTTTTACCCGATTTAGTATCATGCTTACAGTTATTTTTTAAGTATTTTTTATTTAAAATAATTTATTTTTATTTTTTAAGATTAGTACATTAAAACAATATAAAAACACAAAAAATTAATTTAAAATAAAAAAAATTAAACTATTCGAATTCACTCTAACCTCTATTTTTTTTCAAAAAAAAAAAAAACAGATAATGATGCTAAAGCATTTTTTTTTCCTTTCTTCGAAAAAAAAAAGAATTATATTTATAAAATTGTGAAGAGTAGCTTCCCACAGTGTAGCGTTTCTAATATTAA
>Ga0307515_10026137_pt1 | contig 10062 bp, 12 predicted proteins | sample 17_EM_MG_FD_194513 | JGI IMG/M metagenome (GOLD analysis project Ga0307515, IMG submission 194513) | Populus trichocarpa ectomycorrhiza microbial communities from riparian zone in the Pacific Northwest, United States - 17_EM | ecosystem: Host-associated > Plants > Roots > Unclassified | place...
CGAAGGAAAAAAAAAAGAGGGTATAGGTTTTCGTGCCTAAACCAGCATGCGAAATTCAGCTAAAGGCAGTCGGAACGATTTCGAAGAAAGCGTACAAGTGCGGTCCCCCGTAGGGCCGGGTCCTCCTGGCTCAGTTCGGGTCCTGAGTTACCTGAGGCAGTATTCACGACCGGTTATCTTGAGCTCCTCCCGGGTCCCTTGGCATGAGCAACCATTGCCCGTCCCTGCTATGCAATATACGCGGCGGGTCGCATCCTCAATCGGTGCGGAGTACTTTCAGAAGAATTGTTTCACGAGTCAGTCCTAGCTCCCATTGAGGACAGCGCGCTCACACTCACCGCGGTGGAAATGAACAAGACGATAAGGAAGGTGGGTAACGCGAATCGCATATTGGTGAGGGGTGGATGAGAAGGATGCTAAAACTTATAGCTAGAGTGGGGGATGTTTAAATAGCCCGAGCTGCGTTGGAAATCTGCGGGACGTCGAAGGACCTCGGATATGATTTTGTGCCGCATGATAGTTCCCCCCGTTGAATCTGATTTGGATCGTAACTACGAACAATCGTACGCGCAACGGCGCCGGGGCACCAGTCTCCGACTCCTTCCATCTACGCTTCGAATTGGCTTTCCCCTTGCTGGGTAAATTTTCACGACTTAACGAACACCGATCGTAATTATATTATTTGAGGGTATCAGCAAGCAGAAGATGCATGAATTTCTGCCAACGTGCGTAGAAGGGAGTCAGGGGTACTTAGACGATACTATCGTATCGACTGTAATTCGATGGCTCGCTTTCGAAAAAAATGCACACAAGATTTTCGTTAGCACGCGGAGCCCGGCATCTCTGCAGCAATTGGAGATGAATAAAAAGCACCCATGGGCGATGGGAAAAGTCTGGGCTTGAAGGAGCTAAAATGAGAGGCAGTAAACGCGGCCTACAGTGTGCAAGACAACCGATAGTTGTACTATGCCTTCGCGTCTTATCATTTATGAAGATTACTGAGTCTGATATAGGGAAAGGTTTCTTGACGTTTCGAAGTCCATTGAACTCCCGAACTGTATATATAGATGGTCTTCTGCACAAAGTCCCGCCGAGGGAAGGAACAGGAAATATGGAACAGCCAGAGGGGTATCGGCACGGGGGAGGGTGGGACGACGGAAAAATTTTTAGAGCGTTCTAGAAAATATTTGTCGACAAAACCGGTGCCCGGCTGGGGCACCCCCGTCAACGAATACCAGCCAGCCTGGACTTAATATTTCTGTGTATGCGGGGCCTTTGCCCCATATCCGACTCCATCCTCCTCTACATGCCATTTCAAAACGAATGCATTCTTCCTGGGAGTGAACCCATGCCTCGAGGGTGTCCGTCATGCTGTGGACGAGTTCACGGTACCGAACACGCGGTTCGCTTCCAAATCTCCCTCCGACTCATGCACTATAGAAAAACTGCGCCTTAAATTCAGTCAAAGGTAACCTAAATTACAAGTTCAGTCGTTTTCCGACTGAAACAAGACACGAAATTCAGTCAGTGTGGGGTGCTGAAAACGGGCGCTCGCCTGGAAGCCGACTGAAAGGAGACACAAACCAACTTATTTTCAGTCAATTTTGGTGACTGAATTTAAGGTGCGGTTTTTTATATAGTGATGGATCGATGAACGGGTATACAGTGATCGAGCGGTCCTTGGCGCAAATTTGCGACATCGGGCCACCAAGCCGGCAGTTTGATAGAATTTGGGCCAGAATTTTTTCTGCACCTTGTATCCGTACCTAAAAACAATATCTACACTACAGAATATTATTTTCTCCTCCCATTTCGTTGTGGCAATTCATGCGTGTGTCGCCCAAAAAATGAGCGACGTGAATGATCCTGAGCTACCCCATTTGGAAGGTACGTCACGGTTGATCGTCACAATTGTCACATGCGTCACGAAAATTCCCACACAAGGTTACCAATCTGTTCGTCTACGGTTCGTCGACATCCATCAGATCTTCACCTTCATCGTTCTCTTCCTCCTCTTCCCCACTACTGCCACTCCAGCCTGAACCAATCCTGTCACCCTCCCCATGAAATAGTGACACTTCCACCTCACAGTCATCACCAAATTCGCTCTCTTCCTCATCAACTTCCATCAGATCCTCGTCCGTCTCAATGTCCCTCTCCCACCTCTCCCTGACTTCCTCAAACACCTCTTTCTGAAGTTGCCTCTTTGGCTTTGGAGGCAAGTCACATACCTTAGTCCCCTTATTCCTCAGCTCCTCACATACCCTTTCGTGCGCAGCCTTCTCAACCCCATACTCGTTGCACACTGCTTCCCATGCCTCCTTCAGTGCCTTCCTCAACAAATGCTTCTCCTCCCTCGCTCTTTTCCTGCCCTCTCGCTCCTTCTTCTTCTTCCCTCACGCTTCCTTTTTTGCCTCAACCTTTTTGATGAATTCGTCCTCTGTAATCACAGCACCATCACCTACATTCAATGAGATTGCAGTCTTTTTCTTTTGTTTTTGACTCTCCTCTTTTGCGTGTAGAGCACTTTGGAGCTTCTGGGAATGTAGCTCAAGTATAGCCGCCGTTGCACGGGAGGCTTTGATAACTGCATCACGCGCACGAATCTTTTCGCGTGATCAAGGGCAACCTCTAACGCTCAACACCGCTCAAGCAGCTTTTCGCGAGGTGCTCGATCGAGGCCGTCTTTCGTACGCTTCTGGATAAGCGACCAATCCGGTTTCTGGGTGAAGCATGATTTTTCGTGAACGGGCTTGATCAAATTCAATGATGACTTGATAGGTTCCTTCAAAACCAGAAAAGATGTGGATGAGTCTGAGGTGAACCTTTTGTGAAGGAGGTGCATGCGAGACCTTGGGGTGAACGAAGGTAGGAACGGGTCGTCGGTCTCGTTGGTGTCGTTGTCATCGTCTTGCTGAGGTGATTCGATGTAATAGGAGAATGCGGACATGATCTTGCGAACAGGGGTGGAGTGGATGGCATTCGCAGCCGTGAGTTGGGTTGTTGATGTCTTCCTTGGTGCGAGCTTGTCGAGTGGGATAATGTCTGGATTGTATGGGTGGATGCCAACCGCCTCTCAGGCTGATTTTACGAGCTCCGGAGTAAATGCTCTAAGGTAGGCACGTCCGAAGACACCGGCAAAATCCCGTTTCTGGATTCCTCGCTGATGACCCTCGTTCCAGTCACGGATTTCATTCGTGAGCTCCCTCTTCAACTTCGCAAAGCACACCACATCCAACCCTTGAAGGATGTGAGTACAATGCGCTGGATAAGCAATGAGCTTGATATCCAGCTCCCGAGCTTTCCGGAGGAGCTCAAGGGAGAAGTGCGAGGAGTGCCCATCGAGAAAAACCACCCGTGTACGACCGGCTGCTTTCTCACGCTTGGCTGGATCGAAACTCTTGATGAGCCAGTTTGACACAATTCGGCTGTTTGTCCAGCCATTCTCTGAGCCAGCAAATCTTGTGGGTGTCAGATTGATTCTTAGTGCGTCAAAAGAAGTTAGCTTACAAGGCTTTAGCAACATTGTCATGATGTATATCTTCTGGTAACTCCTTATTCTTAAAGACGATCGTCGGGGAGAGCGCCGTGCCATCCGCGCAGATCGTAACGAAAACAGTAATATTCTCTTTCGTCCCACTCTCCTGCAGATGCTGACACCTTGATTCCCGTGGACCCACAACTCGAAGTTTGACTCCAAGATGTTGCGGGGTCGACGTCTCATCAATCTGATACAAGAGTTCTGGTGGGACACACTTGTCAACCACCTCCCTCTTCACCAGATCAGTGAGGAAGTTGTAGATTGCCCATGGGTTCGCCGATTGTGCACGGACAGTTGAGAGTGGAGCAGACCAGTGAGTTTTGATGGTTTCGTTGTGACGCCGCATGAATTCATCAACCCATTTTTTCCCAACTGGGTGGTATGACTTCCCAAGACGTGCGGATTGGATACAGTCGGCCTCCATAGCAATCTGGTGGTAGGTTGGGGGGAAACCATGTCGAGACGCCTCAAGAATTGATGTGACAAGAACTTCTTCCTCCGCTGGTGTTAACTTTTGCTTCGATGCATTAAACTCGGGGAGTGACAGTCCTACCGACAGGACTCGACGGCACACAGTGCTCTCCTTAACACCAAACTCGGCAGCAACCTTCGCATAGGATACATCCTTGCCTGCCTCCTTCCGAGATTGATAGGCATTGGCTGCCACTCGCTCCTTTTGGGTCTTCACAATCTGCTCTTCCTGCCGTTTTGCTTTCCTGGACTTCGCACGCCCTGGCATGAGGATGTTGTACTTTGTGGATGTAGACGGGGAGGTGTGACAATTGAGTGTCACATGTTGTCACACATGGGTTCGCTGCTTGTTCGCGATTGTGATGGATTTGGCGGTAGGGCAGCAAGAACACACTTCCACGGGTCCATATATTTTCCAGTATTGCCATTGATGGCCATACAACCTCACAGAAATATCTAGTTGGATGTTCTATGATTTTCGAGTTGAACGTACGATATCCCAGCAACCGGATATATTTTTTCAAGAGCAACCTACACAGGCCTCCAGATGTGTGGAACATTCTACTACTCAAGTATCAGAACGAAATTCAACGTTGGCGTGCTCCGGCATTCAAATCATTCAAGGAACCCTCCTCGTTCAAGGACCACTCGATCACTGTACGCAATATGCTACTACGATTTCCCAAGCGACGGGTTGCAGAGCATGCTGGTGACGTCGAATTCCAGAAGGTTGATACTACGTTTCATCACGGAAAAACACGCCATCCGTGACGGATCCAACGACAGGATCCGGGGTCATCGTGGCAGAACATCACGAATATGAATCCACATGGAACTGCCATCGCGTGCCACCCAGTCGAAGTTATTGGAAAATTGGAAAAGCGCAGTCCCCCCCCCTGAATCGCCGCAACAGCTGCCTGATACAGACGCAAGACGCGTTGGGACGAACCCATAAATACAGAGAAGTAACCCAGAATAGTGACCCGAGGTTCCTTAACCAAAGGACGGTAGGGAGGGTTGACGGAGAGAGGAAGGGGCGGGTGGAATCACGCAGGAAGAAAATGGTGAGGGTCAGCTATTTAGACCGGAAGCATTCTACAAAGCTTTCCTGCGCTTGGTTGAATGGGGGTAACCGGTTCCGTCATGGGTGAGGGGTCTTGGTCCTCTGCGTGTGAAACAGAGGATGGAGAGGAAGAGACTGGGCGGCTCCTAAAAATCGACGCAGTGGTGTTGGGGCCGGGGATGGAGGGGATAGATCCACAGCTAACCGAGCAGCGCGCGCGGAGGTTGTGGGACCAGTGGGAGTCTCCAGCTGGGCACAAGCATGGCGAGGAGCAGGGAGGGAAGCGTAAAATGTGGAAGGATCGGGTGTTTTTCCGGTGCTCGCTTTGAAAATTTATCGCGCATCCAGGGCTCGACCAGACACCTGAGTTTGCCAAAGGCAGTGAGGGACGGCCCAATGAGCTTCTTGGAGAGTGAGCCGTCGGGGTCGTCGAAGGCGAGAGTGACAGGAAATCTGTCCGTCTTTGAACTTTTGAAGGAAACAGTGTCCCTTAGGCCCTAAACGGGAACTCGGCTTAGTCCACGCCTACCCGCCAAATCTTGGACGCATGGCTTGCGAAGCCCCCACTTATACCAATTTTTGGCCGGTAAGCAAGAGCTAGGTGTGATTCCCGTGCAGGGCCTTAGGCCTTACTCATGGAGGGAGGGGGCCGGTGACGCCTTAAACTGTGATTACGTCACGCCCGCCTTTCTCGATCACAATGCCTGCCCACAGCATTGATTGCTCAGCGCAAACCACCACCATGGGCAACCCACATCCTCCCACTCCGGGCACCTCGAAAAGCGAGCCTCTACCTCCAGGAATGGTCATTGGACCAGATGGAAAGCCATGTAAGGTCTGCACGGCCTTTCGGAACTGGAAACCACCAGGAATATCCAAACCCAAGAAGGCCGCAGCTGTTGGGACCGCTGCCGCCACGACGGTAGTTGCTACAGCCGACGGCGATACCCGACCAGCGAATTGTCCTCCGGACGTCGAAGACCTCGGCCGCGCTACGTGGACTTTCCTACATACCACCGCTGCTTACTATCCGGAGAACCCGACGCCAATACAACGAGCGTCCATGCTGAGCTTGTTGAAGTCCCTTCCGTTACTTTACCCATGCGGGCACTGCGCCTCCCATCTTGGAGAGAATATGAAGGATAATCCCCCAAAGGTTGGGAATAGGTTCGAGTTGAGCCGGTGGTTATGTGAGAGGCACAACGACGTCAACATCAGGCTGGGGAAGGAGAAGTTTGATTGCTCAAAGGTGGATGAGCGATGGAAAGATGGCCCTGCAGATGGAAGTTGCGGTTGAAGTTCGCGTGGTTGGTCCTCACGTTGTGTTCAAGTCTGTCACTCACTCACATCCTTTCTGCAGCGACCATACCCAGTCACGACTGGACACCTACCGAATCGTAGCATAGAATCCTGTATAATGTACGAAATGAAACAACGTCCACTCACCCATTATTTGCGAGGTGCACGCAGCCGGGATCAACTGCACATTCTGGTCGGACCCGGTGCTCAGCGCTCTTAGAATCCCCCCCGCTCGCTTCTAAGTAGGTGTGTATTGCCGCGTAAATTTCCGAAAGCGACGACCAAATCGCGGCCATACCCCTCGATTTGGCATCATATAGTCGGCTGTTGGTCGGTGCCTATCGTCCTCTCTTCACATCCGCTGCCATCCCTTTCCCTCTCTCGCTCACTTAAACACCTGTGAATACGATAAATTCAGCCCTTTATCGCTTCCACCGCATCGACAATGGTATCGTTGTTGCAGGATCTCTACGTCCGCTTTCGCTACGCCCATGGATCCGGTTCATGGCCCAAGAAGCTCACATGGCGCAGCTACGTTCTTTTGGCCGTAGGTTTGGGTTTCTTAATCACTCTTTACCGAGCCTACACACTCCCACTCCATTTATGGCCGATGCATCCGGAAGAAGAGGGCGGATCCGATGTCCCAGGCCGGCACGCTGACTGGCCTGCCCGAGCCAACGCGGTCAAACAAGCCTTTGTACACGCGTATCACGGTTACGAGACCTATGCGTTCCCGGAAGACGAACTTCTTCCACTCACAAACACATCTGAGATGAAGTAAGCCACCCCCACCACCCGATTTCACTGCTCCTCACTTCGCTGCAAGGTTCAACGGATGGGGTGTCACTGCCTTCGATTCTTTAGATACTATGCTTTTGATGGGTCTAGACGAAGAGTTCAAGCGTGCCTTGGAGCTTGTCAAGAAGACAAAGTTCGTACGAAAGATGGACGAACATGCGCCGTTCTTCGAGACTGTGATCCGATATCTTGGCGGATTGATGTCCGCGTACGCACTGTCCAAGGAACCCATCCTCCTCGAGAAAGCAGATGAGCTGGCGCGTGTCCTCTCCCCCGCATTCAACACCGCGACCGGATTTCCCTATTACGCTGTCAACCCGATCTCGTGAGTTCTACATACGCCCAAGACCGACCCTCCTGACACTTTGCGCGTCAGTGGCTCGACAAGTGGTCCAGGCTCTGGCGTCCTGTCAGAGATCGCGAGTTTCCAGTTAGAGTACACAGCTGTCGCACAAGCCTCGAGAAAGAAGGAATATTATGAAAGGGTGCGTATTACTACCTGCGTTATGCGAAAAACAACTGAGAGTCCCCAGGTCGCTCGGGTGAATGCCGCGTTGGCCGCAGGGAACCTCACCATGACGGGGGGGATGTTTCCCAAAAGCTGGTCTCTCAAGACCGGGCAGGTTTTTGGTGGTGGGTTCTCTGCAGTCAATTTCTATCGTGCACCCTGACGAATCCTCGCTCCAGAGGAGCTATCCGTGGGAGCTGCTGCAGACAGCGCACACGAATACACCCTGAAGCAATACCTCCTGACAGGGAGAACTGACAAACCGAACCTTGAGCTTTGTAAATCTTCCTCTCACATCCACACGTCATCATGGGTCTAATATCATCTAAACCTTTCAGATCTCAAGTTCACGACCTTTGTTATCAATAACCTCTTATACCTATCTCCAACACGTCACATGCTCTATGTCACCGACCTCCACGCAACCCATGGTTCCCCAAGCGGCGTTCTCGAACATCTCTCTTGTTTCCTCCCTGGCCTACTTGCCCTCGGCGCTCACCTCCTCCCACTAGATGATCTCCCCTCCCTCGGTATCGATTACCTTGGTCTCGCTGCGGATCTTTCTCCCAAGGACCGTGAAGGTTACACGATACTATCCAAATATAACCTCAGGAAACTCCACATGTGGGCAGCGAAGGGCTTGACGGAGACTTGTTATCTGACATACGCAGACCAGCCTTCAGGGCTTGGTCCGGAAGAGGTCTTATTCGTCAGCGGCGGTGTACGGTGGATGAAAATGATGGAGGAGTGGAGGGAGCACGGCGGACGTGGTCCCATTCCCGGGCTCGGGAAGAAAGAACCCGTTGTCGTCCCCCTGTATGACTCGGAAACACAGTACGAGAAACACGTCCAGATGGATTACTGGACGAGAAATGGTGCTTACTTGCTCAGGCCGGAGGTGGGTCGGTGTTTCTTCAGGCATCCCGGTTGGAGAGCTGACCGTCATCAATAGACTGTGGAATCGCTTTATCTTCTATGGAGGACGACAGGAGAATATCGGTGGAGAGAGTACGCTTGGCGGATATTTGAATCCATCGAGAAACACACAAAGACCGAGAGCGGTTACGCTTCCGTCAAGATCGAGGGGAATGGAGATATTGTCAAGAAGAACGAGATGCCGAGGTACGTGAGACTAGTCCTGTCAGATAAACCTCGTGCTAAAACCGCATTTCACTTTTGCAGCTTCTTCCTTGCGGAAACGTAGGTTTCGTCTTTGCTTCTGGATGAACATGGCTGACACGGACGTGACCCAGGCTCAAATACCTTTACCTCGCGTTCGTAGATCGCGATCCGATCGACCTGGAGAAATGGGTGTTCAACACCGAGGCTCATCCGCTGCCCGTTTTCAAGTGGACAGCTGAGCAGAAATCGCTTTTTGGGATTCCATAAATCGAGCGAAGGTCTGTTGTTTTATTGTATAGAATGGATAGCTCTGAGTTTCGGGTAATATCTTGGCCTGTATGTAACACAATATCCTATGAGGGACACCACTAGTGCCAGGACGTGATGCCCGTGGCGGGGGGGACTGAATACCTCCCGGTGCGTGTGCAAACATGTACATATCGGTTGGGTGATGGCAATTAGTATCATGCACCAAGATCCTTCCCATATACCACCACTTTTGTCCGTGCAGATTCACGGTCCTTGGCTGATACCCATGGCTTCGGACTCTGAATGACACGAGTATGGCATTCTTGGCCACGGAACCGGGAATATCTGCGCCGGTCGTCGTTGATATAAAAAGGTCTTCAGCGATCGAGAGAGGACGAAGGGGGTGAGGATAGTATCATGCGGACCTTCTATTCGGCGTCGTTGTTGGTAAGGTTATCGGATGGGTCAAGTCAGGTTGGAACGATCGGGTTCCTTACAGGACATGAACTATGTATTGACACTATTCTCAGCGGCTTGATGGTCTAGTAGTATGATACCTGCTTCGGGCTTGTCCCCCCTCGCATTGCGAGGCTGCGTGATACACACGCAACATGCAGGTGGTCCCGAGTTCAATTCTCGGTCAAGCCCTTTTTTCAATGAATCCTTCTTGACCCTTCTTGATCGTGCCGAAATCACCATGGGTGGGCTGGGAGCAAGGAAGACTTTTTGGATGTATTTCGAATTAATCTGAAATTTTGATCACAGGCGGAGGAAGTGACTATTGATTTGTGCCACTTTATAATATTTACTCCGACGGAAGCTCGCTGTCGCTCACACCGAGTAATAGGAAAAGGTTAACAATTACACGTTTATCATTGCGTGCACCCGCGGATTACAGATGGGTTGCCTCATCGGCATTGAGAATAAGGGCGGTGAAAAACTCGATCATCTCCAACAAGTTGTCCACAGACAGATCTGTGACCATTGTGAATCAGCCGAAGGAACAGTAAA